>OLNE01002964.1_pt1 | contig 10001 bp, 8 predicted proteins | sample 1672431 | NCBI WGS metagenome assembly OLNE01 (sample SAMEA3136685, study PRJEB25190) | human gut metagenome | reverse complement strand
ATCACATGGAGCTCAGAGGCCGGTTCCATGATTCACGCACAGAATCCTCACACCATATGGATTCCTCTCTGAGATTGCTCCTCATGTACTATTCTCTTCATCGCTCATATTCTTATTTAAGATTGTGCAGATATAAAAAAATATCCGAACTTTCTTTATTTTAAATAAAATCTCTCCAGGTGTCAACCCCTCTCATCACAAAGAATTCCACCTTTTTCCTGCATTTTACACAGAAAGCGTGATTGCTTTACCGGAGCGATTGTATTTATAATAGCGCACTCCGGCCGCATCCAGCATTCTCTTGGAAGCAATGACAGACGGCGTATGTTCATATTTGTCACAGTCATACACGATTGTCTTGATTCCGGCCTGGATGATCGCCTTGGCACACTCGTTGCACGGAAACAGAGAAACATAAAGCTTTGCTCCTTCCAGACTGCCACCACGATAATTCAGGATTGCATTCAGTTCGCTGTGCGTCACATACAGATATTTGGTATCCAGCGGATCCCCTTCCCGTGCCCACGGGAACTCATCATCGGAACAGCCCTTCGGAAAGCCATTGTATCCCATGGAAAGAATTTTGTTATCATTGCTGACAATACAGGCACCCACCTGTGAATTCGGATCCTTGGAACGCATTCCGGAGAGCATTGCCACTCCCATAAAATACTCGTCCCAGGAAATATAATCCTCACGTTTTTTGATATGTACAGCCACCGTAAAAACCTCCCCTGTTTTTAGATTTCCGGATAAGCGTCTGTGATATCTGTATCCTCTTCGATCTGTTTGATTCTGCGGATATGACGTTCTTCCTCTGAGAACGGTGTATTCAGGAATGTATCCACGATCTTGACTGCCAGTCCAGGTCCGACTACTCTGCCGCCCATTGCAAGAATATTGGCATTGTTATGAAGTCTTGTTGCCTCTGCACTGAAGCAGTCGGAACAAAGAGCTGCACGAATACCTTTGAATTTATTTGCTGTAATAGAAATACCGATGCCTGTTCCACAGATCAGAATACCTTTTTCACAGTCACCATTCTGAATCGCAATGGCTACTCTTTTGGCATAGATCGGATAATCCGTAGAATCTGTACTGTCACATCCGAAATCTTTATATTCGATATTATTCTCCTCTAAATATTTAATAATCTCCTGTTTCAGTTCATAACCGCCATGGTCACATCCTAATGCTATCATTTCTTTTCCTCCTGTGCATTTATGATTTTATGTCCTGCCGCCTTTAAAAGACGATTCATAATCGCCTGGCCCATCTTTGGCGTATAAAACGCCTCCGAATAGATCACATCCACTCTGTCATCATCAAAATCTCTCAGGACTTCATACAGATGATGTGCGATTGTCTCTTCTTCTTCTCTGCTTCCGATACTTAACACATCAGCATGTGCATACCGTTCTTTCGTCTCATCCGTTGCAATGACTCCAACTTTCATACCTTTGCACACTGCCTCTTCTGTCAGACGATTGATGCATCTGACAACCTCTTCTTCCGCACCCTCTACGATGGAAAGATCCGCTTTCGGCGCATAATGACGATATTTCATTCCCGGTGCTTTCGGATGTACACTGCTGTCTGTAATCAGAAGTCCCTTGTCCATCCGTACGTCTCCGAGTGTCTCCTGAAGCATTTCCAGTGAAATATATCCCGGACGCAGAACAACCGGAACATCTTCTGTAAAATCAACGATCGTTGACTCCAGGCCGATGCCAACCTGGCCGCCATCGATGATCATATCAATGGCATCTCCAAGATCTTCTTCCACATGCTCTGCCATAGTCGGACTTGGCCTGCCTGACGTATTGGCACTCGGTGCTGCCACAAAACCGCCGCCAGCCTTGATCAGTTCCTGTGCAATCCTGTCACTTGGGAACCGAACCGCAACACTGTCCAGACCACCGGTAGTCTCCCGTGGCACGATATCCGCTTTCGGGAGAATCATGGTAAGCGGCCCCGGCCAGTATTTCTCAGCAAGGATCCTTGCTCCCTCAGGTATCTCTGTCGTAATCTTCTCTAACTGCTCCAGCTCTGCGATGTGTACGATCAGCGGATTATCTGACGGTCTTCCTTTCGCTGCGTATATTTTCATGGAAGCCTGCGGATCCAGTGCATTTCCGCCAAGTCCATATACAGTCTCGGTAGGAAACGCGACCAGTCCACCCGCCTTCAAAATATCTCCTGCCTTTTTTATGGCATCCATATCCAGGTTCTCACCCGTCATAGCCACAACTTCAGCTCTCATAATAATAAGTCCTCTCCTTGAATTATATTGACTACAAACTCCCAATAATGCTAGTATATTATAGACTAAATCCCAGAATTATACAATAGAAAAACTCCCCGGATACCGGAGAGTTCCAAATACAATGCCTTAGGATCATTTTATATGATGTCGAGTCAAAGCCCCCGACTATGATACTTGTTCACTGACGAATATAAATTCCCTGTGCTTCAATAAAATCATCCAGTTCCTGGAGGCCATCCTGTGCCCAGGTATCTGACATCTGGAATTCTTCCGGGAAGAACATTTCCGTTGCAATCCGGATTCCGGTCTCCGTCTTAAAGATTTTCTTCACACTCTTTTTAATCGATTCCGTCTCCAGGTGATCTTCAAAATAATTCACCAGAAAATCAGCCTCCACAAGAATCTGATAATCCATTCCATCAATATCCGTGTATGTATGATGGTGTCCGACAAGATAGGATACCCTTTCGATCACATCCTGCTCAAACCCAAGACTCTTCAGCATTTTCTCTGCCTCTGCCGGACCTTCCTGCTCCTGGAGTTTACCGTCACATCTGCCAAATTTAGCCTCCGCCGGACGGATTCCAATATCATGTACATAAGCTGCCGCTTCCAGAATATAGAGCAGCTTCTCATCCAGATGCTCTTCCTCCCCGATCAGCTTAGCAAAGCTGTGCACCTTCACGAAATGCTGGATTCTCGCCGGGTCATCTCTGTAAAACTCAATCATTTTCCTGTAAAGATTGTTTAATCTGCTCATGAAAATTCCTCCCGTCCGGCTATGATGTTTTTTATTATAGTCTAATTTGGGCGATTATACAAGACGGACATTAGAAAATGCAGGAGCATCGCCCCTGCATTCATCTCATTTATTTCACTTTTACGATATAGGTCTGCCACTCATCATCCTGATAAACGACTTCTCCCATACTCTTCAGCATATCGTTATTCAACTGGGCACCGTACTTCTTTCGCTCACACGATCCCACAAAAATATACGATATATCATACTCTTCCAACAGGGACTTCACATGTGCTTCATCTGTCGAAGTATAAATGTTCTCGACATCTGCGATCTTGGCATTGATGTCAGCAAGATCTCCTCTCCATAGCCACTCATGCACGTACCACCCCATGATCGTTGGGAGACCGGTCATGGCGGATACCCGTTCGTATTCGGAATAACTGTCACCGTTTGCTTCAAGCACCACTTCTACATCTTTGACATTTTCTTTGAGCCACTTGATTCCGCCGACATCTTCCGAGAAATCAGTCTCAAGAAAGGCAGTTGCATTCAGTCCTTTATATTCAGACGGTTTCCATACTTTACCGAACCACGCATGCACACTGTTTCCGAAATAACCACAGGTCCATACAAAGAGAATCAGTCCGATCAATGCCAATGCTTTGAGGATCTTATTCTTTCCTATGATCAGCAGACGGAAGATTGCGTAGATCATAGTCAGCCCAAACATAATGTATGCCTGATAGGTCAGCTTAAACATCGTATTGGCACGGGCATTTCCGCTTTCATAAATATCACGTACATAAACAAGTTCCGGAATCAGCACCAGACCGATCGCACAGAGTCCCATGATCACAGCAAAAAGATCCGGAAGTGTAACTGCTTTCAAAAGCCGATACAGAGATCTGTTTTCTGCCACTTTTAATTTCTCAACAAGCAGAGAAATGATAAACAGTACAGTCAGGATCGTCGGCAGGCCCCAGAGCACCAGAAGCTGATGCGGAAGGGAATGATGCTGGGCAAGTGCGATTCCCTGTACCATATTACTGCTGTCAAACTGCATCGTAAACGGAAGGATGATCAGTGTTGCCAGTATCAGGAGCTCCGCTGCCTGTGCCGCTGTCACGGCAAGGATCCATTTTACCTTTCCTTCCTGTCCGATAATATTCATGATCAGGATCACACCACAGGTCACTGTATAATAAATGACAAAATCCCAGTAGTTTGTCCAGTGGAACATTCCCAGAAGGGCTGCAGCTGCCAGGAGCTGTGGCATCAGAAGCTGTCTGCGCCAGAATTCTTTTTTCTCTGTATTCTCGAGTGTGATCTTTGTTGTTCTTACCTTTTTCATCCAGGCATAAAGCAATGCAAGGATCAAAAGAACAAACATGATATCCACAACATGTGCATGCAGATCTCCAAGTACGAAGGAATAACATGGAAATTCATGAATCGTTTTGTCATCTACATCCGGGTTGAATCCGATATATCTGGTCGCATCTGGGAACCAGTAACTGCTGACTTCCTCTCCTTTCAATTTCTGGATCCATGGAATCACGCATGCATAAACAACATAGTGCATATTTCCGGCCACGGAAACTGCGATTCCGGCCAGAAATCCTGTTACAGACGGCAGCTTTTTCTTCCATCCGCTGATGTTTCTGCCCAGTCGGTCTTTCACCATCTGATGCACAAGTGAGAATGGCATAATAAAGGCAAGCCCTGCCACAAAAGTACGCATCAGGTTGTAGGTCAGTTCTACTTTCGTGCCTGACAGCTTTGTCAGAAATACTGCAAAATACTGTCCGCCATAATAGTAATTGATCTTGCCCTCAGAATACCAGAGATCTGTTGCCGGAAGTGTTTTGCTTCGCATCATTGCTTCCATGAAACCATAATCCATAAATTTCTCTGTTCCATAAGCTGCCGGATGGAATCCTGCAAAATATGTCCACATAAGAAAGAATGCAAAGAAAAGAAGCTCTTCCGCATATACCAGATTAAGATGTTCAAAAGGAATACACTCGAATCCGTCTTTCTGTTCTTTTCGGTATAATAATATAGAAAGAACAGTGCAGATAACAGTCACCGCCACGCAGGTAACTGCTGTAAATTTCAATATCTTCACAGTTACCAGAAACCATGTCAGAAAACCGGTGATCGCGATTGCGGTTACTTTTGAAAAAATCCATCCTTTATCATCAAAACGTCGAAACAGTCTTCCTGTCAATGGCATAGCTGCCACTCCCAGCACCAGTGCCAGAAGATACCAGGTCCAAAAAGTCCATACATCGCCCTGCAGCAGATATGCTGACAATGCAACTAATACTGCTGCCGGTATGATCATCATGATTAATTTTTTTATTTTATCAGGTTTCATAAATTCTTATTCTCCCGTCCTCTGTTTCATATACCAGCTTGTATACACTGGCAATTGTTTCTTCTCTGCAGTACTGCTGTTCGTATTCCATTCCTTCTTCATACAGAATGTAAGTGATTTTTTCCTGCTTTACAAGTTTCTTCAGTTCTTCTTTGTTTATTGTACTGTAAATAGTCTTTGCCTGTGCTGCGCGATAATAAGTATCATATCCCGCCGACCACGCATAATATGGCCATCCCATATACATCATGACTCCCGACATCGTTACCTCATTGATGCTGTATTCCGGAGTCAGGATCAGATCTTCATGCGTCAGATGTTCTTCCAGCCAGTCTGTCAGATCACTGTTCATATTCACGCTGACTCTGTGCCCTGGGCCATTATTTCGTATGATCACAACAAAATCATAAATACCGGTAATGGTCAGACAGACAGCAAGTAGTACCGCTACGATTCTGTGAAGTATCTTTTTCTGAAACAGTTGCATAAGTGCCCATGCCCAGAAAATTGCGGTAAATGCATAGGAGATCATAATATATTTATGATTCACTGCAATATCTGGAGTAAGCGATACAAAAAATGCAAATGCAGCCGGAAACAGGAAACTTATAAGAGCCGCTCTCTGCTGTCGTTTTTTCAACAAGAACACCAGCACAACTGCGCCGACAAAGAAAATCCCACTCATCTGGATCAGGTACCACAGTACTCCCCACAGGGTTTTATCATCGGAAAGAAATCCCCAGTAAAGAGAAGGGCTTACTGCTTCCCCCCAGATAAAGATCCTGGTCTGAAGCACCGAAAAGATCACGGATGTGGCTGCAAGGATCAGATAATCCAGCTTCCCGTCTGAAAAAACAGCAAAGCCCAGCAGGATCAGCAGGCCACCGATCACCGCTGCTCCATTCCAGAACGATGTCAATCCCAGGAACATCCCTGCCATCAGTGCATTTTCCGGGCAGATACATTTCCACGCCTTTTTTGTAAAAAATCGGTTACGAAGCCAGACAATGCCTTTTTCTTCCTCGGCACAGCCGATATCCAGCCAGTCCATAAATAACCAGATGACAAGAGAAACGATCAGAAGTCCAAATGCCAGATGCCTCTGATTCAGATATACATTAAAATTCCATAATCCCCAGTTTTCATTGGTTGTATATCCGATAAATGTTGTATTGTCCCTCAGCGTTGCCCACAGGTCTTTTGCCTGCAGATGTTCTGTCACAAAATGAAAAAATGAAAGTGAACTGCGGAAGAAAAAAAGTACCAATGTCAGAATTCCGGCTGCCAGGCTTGCTGTCAGTCGTTTTGCAATGCTGTAAAGCAGCATCAGAAATCCCAGCAGCGCCAGAACACTTTCTATATTATATGCAAAATCCAGTCTGATCCCGAGAAATTCCAGATTTCCGACAAGAAACTGAAACATAAAATGATATTTGACATCCTGTCCTCCGAAATGCGGGTACTCTGTCGGGAAGTTATTGCCCTTTGAGAAAGAGCGCATCATCGCTGTATGTGGTGCATAATCCCCGTATACGGAAAACCCACTGTACAGTTCGCCATTTCTTATATAAAAAACATAAAACATGATCCACGTCAGAAATACCAACAGGAATCCAAATAAAATACACTCTTTTCGAAATGCCCTGCTGTCACTGATCAGCTTCCTGTCTGCCACGGTCCATACAGTTCCTGTTTTTCGATATCGTTTCCAATAAAGCAAAACCAGAACAACTGCCGTTATGATCAGAACAGCTGTATTTCCATAGATCAGTGGTTTCTTAGCACCTGCTTCGCTGGCCGCCCAGGAGATCATGTACGTTGTCCATCCAAATACCAGTGTTCCCATTCCAAAAGCGGCTGCCGCCAGAACCCATATCTGATTGCAGAAAGCTTTGTGCTGTCCGTTCCTGCTACCTGCTTCCTGAGCGTTTTTTCCTGTAAACAGAAGAATTTCTGCCAGTTCTTTACCAGCCAGCAGGCTCAGTACTATATATATGATACCAAACATTATCCACCTCGTCATTAAATCTCGTACAGAATATATTACACTTTATACCTGCCAGAGCCTGTAAAATCGTTTTTCTCTGCTCATACGGATTTAGTATAACAAAGGAACTTTCATATAGCAAACAAACTTCCTGATTTTCACAATATTTACACTTTTTAGCTGTAACTTTTCCGGTTATCCACATGCAGATATGTATCAATTCCATCTGCCACTGCAGCCGCTACTCTTTGCTGATACAATTCTGTCTGCAATTTTCTGGCCTCTTCGGGATTGGTCAGGAAACCACATTCTACGATCACAAGCGTTCCGGGACTTCTTTTGAGCAAATAATAACTGGTATTTCCCTTGATTTCTCTTGGTCGGTCTATTTCCAGCTTTTCATTCAGGCTGCTTTGTACTGCCTCTGCAAGCTTCTTTCCTTCTACAGAACTTTCATAATAAAAAACCTGCGGTCCATGCACAGATGCATCCTGCTGATAGCTGTTCTGGTGAATACTTACCGACAGCACCGGTGACTTTTCGCCGATCATTGCTATGCGACGCTGCATATCCTGTGCTTTTTTATTATTTGCTGATGCATCATAAAGTCCTTTATCTGTTTCTCTTGTCATTGCCACAGAATAGCCCCTTGTTTCAAGCTCACTTTTCAGCAGAAGTGATATCGCCAGATTGATTCCTTTCTCTTCCAGTCCATCTACACCGATCATCCCAGGATCATCCTCCCCATGTCCGGGATCTATAAGAATCAGTTTCGGAAAATTCATCTGTACTGAAACAACAGCAGCCTGTCTGGACAGCAGGTAAAAACTTACCAGCAGCAGACAGGCCATGACCATTTCCATTCTGTATTTTCTGAATTTTTTCATGCATGCACACCTCGCTGCATATTCCTTCTATGTATATGCAGCGGTATGGCTTCTTACTACCTTACTCATACTTTACGATTTCTTTTTTCAGACGTTTCATAATCCGTTTCTCCAGTCTGGAAATATAGGACTGAGAGATTCCAAGAAGATCTGCGACTTCTTTCTGCGTCTTCTCTTTTCCGTCGGCATTGTTCAGTCCAAAACGCAGCCGTATGATCGTCTGTTCTCTTGGTGACAGTTTGTTGATTGCTTTTCCCAGAAGTGTGATTTCCACTTCATCCTCCAGTTTCCTGGAGATTACATCATCATCAGTTCCAAGAATATCCGAAAGAAGCAGTTCATTGCCATCCCAGTCCACATTCAATGGTTCATCAATAGATACTTCCATTCTCGTCTTACTGTTTCGCCGCAGATACATCAGAATCTCATTTTCAATACAACGTGATGCATATGTCGCCAGTTTGATATTCTTTACCGGGTTGAATGTATTGATAGCCTTGATCAGACCGATCGTCCCGATCGAGATCAGGTCTTCCACTCCAACTCCTGTGTTATCGAATTTTCTTGCAATATAAACGACGAGTCTGAGATTATGCTCAATCAGCAGGGATCTGGCTTCCTGCTCCTGGTCTGTTTTGAGTCTGCTGATCACATATGCTTCTCTTTTTGGCTCCAGTGGTGCCGGAAGCACATCACTTCCTCCGATATAATAAAGTTCTCTCGATCTTGAAAGAACTAATTTCTGAAAAACCTGAAACGGACGATAATCCACTCCTGCTGCCGATCTGCTCATATCCTGCCCCTCCTAATGCAATAATCTGGAATTCAATATCACTTTGTATTCCTTTCCCAAAGCAAAAGGTTCTGAAGACAATGCAAACACCGGTCCGGATACATGGATCCGCTCTCCTGGAATCTGAATACAAAGATCCTCTAATGTCACTGCCAGAATCAGCTGCACTTCCCGTCCTACGGTCTGGAAGGACAGATAGTGCGGTTTCAGGTCAGCGATCTCTGTACTTTCAATCTCCTCCGGTCTTTCTTTAAGATGCAGCAGCCTGTCTGTCAGCTCCTCACTCAGAAGACTTCGAAGTATTTCCGGATCTGCCACCGAAACCGGTGCTCCAGTCACTGTATCACACAGACGGTTTCCTGTATCATACAGACCATACGTCTCCTGCAGCTGTCCGTGATATTTCAGGGCAACCGGATAGATATGTTCTCTGGATTCTTTTATTTGTTCCATCAGGCAGATCATCAGACTTAACCCTCCATAAGTCACAGCCGCACACGATAAAAAAAAGACAGCCGTCACTCTTCTGTTTTCTGATACCGCCATCCAGAAACCACCGGTCAGAAATGTCATTCCAAAGAAAAACAGTGCGGCTCCGGTCATGTGCTTCACATCCTGGATCTCATATGCGATCCATATCATGAACACAGCACAGACTACTCGAAGAACTATGGTCAGTATCCCTGTTTTTCCTGGTCGTACATAAAGATTCAGACACGCAAAAAGAGCTCCGACCGCTGCCGCTGCCAGACATCTTCGTCTGCTGTTCTTTCTCCTCAGAACAATTCCTGTAAGTCTCAGAAGAATATAGTCCATCAGAAGATTCGCAGCAAACACAATATCTATGTACACTTCCTGATGCATACAAAAAGCCCCCTGCCGCCTATAGATCCTTCACTTTGGTAAGTGAACTCATTATAGGTGACAGAGGGCGCAGATTTTG
>OLNE01002962.1_pt1 | contig 10007 bp, 10 predicted proteins | sample 1672431 | NCBI WGS metagenome assembly OLNE01 (sample SAMEA3136685, study PRJEB25190) | human gut metagenome | reverse complement strand
GTGAATTTTCAAATCATTTAGATACCGAACTGGCATTACTGTACGCTAAGAAGGTTCGTAAGAATATGAAAAAGCAAAAGAAAACTCCAGAGGAAAAGGCTGCTATTTTAAAAATGAAAAAAATACAACGGAGAGCAAAAAGGCAGACTATGAAGAATGCTGCAGTAGAAAATAATACAAGTCAGGACGACACATTTTTCTATATTGCAGGATATACTTCTGGTGGAGCACCATATGGAGTAACATGGGAAGAAATGGGACTGGAACCCTGGCAGGTTTTAGAAGAGGAGCAATAAGGGTAAGAAAAATTTTTGAAGTATAAAGTTACGGAGGAAACAGAAATTGAATACAAAGAAAAATGGCTGATTCCACTTGGAATGTGGCTTGTATTTGAAATTGTTGCAGTTACATTATGGCTGACCAAGGATAATCTGTTTTATCTTCTGAATTTCAGTTATATAGGCTCGGCAATAGCGTTAGGGCTGTTACTTTTTCAGTTAAACTATAGACATGCCAGAAGAATCGTGCAGCTATTGGTCGGACTATATATGCTGGTTTATCTTGGCTTAATATGTCAGGAGAATATGCAGATAGAAGGCTTTTGGTATTATCTATTCACTGGTGTTTTTGAAGCTGCAACCATACATTATGTTGTTGCGAAGATCTTTGGACCACTGCTATTCGGAAGAGGCTGGTGTGGGTATGCCTGCTGGACTGCAATGGTCTTGGATTTCCTGCCATATAAGACACCAAAGGCTCCGAGAAAAAAGATCGGTTTTATCCGATATATCACCTTTACTGCATCGCTTATTTTTGTGGGAGCACTGTTTTTATGCCACGTGGAGAACATTGAGCAAATTATGTTCTGGGCATTTCTTGTTGGCAATATCCTGTATTATGCCATTGGAATCATTCTGGCATTTGTGTTTCGGGATAATAGGGCATTCTGTAAATATATCTGCCCAATTACCGTATTCTTAAAGCCGATGAGTTATTTTAGCCTGATTCGTGTGAAGTGTGATAAGGAAAGATGTGTTTCCTGTGGAAAGTGCAAGCGAGTATGTCCGATGAATGTTGATGTAACAGATAATTCCCGTAAAAGAGAAAATGGAACAGAGTGTATTCTGTGTATGGAATGCGTCAAAGCATGTCCTAAGAAGGCATTATAGTGACTAAAAATATGTATGTGCAGGAGACTCTATAAGAGCTGGGTGTCATCAACCCAGCTCATTCTTCTACATGGAAGACATCTTCCACCAGCATATTAAAGTATTTTGAAATATGCAGCATAAACTCAGCGGAGGGGGTACATTCACCCCGTTCTATTCTCCAGATAGTTTTGGTGCAGTATCCGGTAGCTTCAGCAAGGTCATCCTGGTGATGCCACGCTGCTCACGGATTTCTTTGATATTGTTGACAATCGCCATAAAAATTTCCTTCTTTCAGATTCTAGCATTTCTTAGTATCTATTATGAATGATTGCGTGTCCGATAAAAAGAACTCGCAGCAATCGGTGCCAATTTTATTTACAATTCTTAGCAATATCAGCAGGATTGCATTTTCCAAGAACCTTACCAAATATATCCAAATGGTGGTATTGCATTGGGAAAAGTATTTTCAACATATCAGAGAGAAATACAACAGTATATATAAGGTTCAAATGCCTGTTGTTACACCTCATGTATGTAGGCATACATTTTGCTCCAATATGGCTAAGTCGGGGATGAATCCTAAAATGTTACAGTATATTATGGGACATTCAGATATAAGTGTCACAATGAATACTTATATCTATGTAAAATTTCGGAATGCACAGGAAGACTTCAAGAAGGCAATCAATGCATAGTGACGAAAGTAATGTGTGGAAGAATGAGAGTTTTGTCAGTAAATATGCGAGTTCCCAATTTCTTACCTGTCGATTCCCAATGGCAGATTTGCCTTTGGTACAGACTTGAAATTTACCAAAGTTTTTACCAAAATTGATGACAAAAATATGCAAAGATATGGTAAAATATGCCAGAATAAGTGAAAAATGAAGAAAGGTAAAAAGGCTTGAAAAGCCCGAAAATACTGGAAATATGAGAAAAATCAAGATTTTATTTATCTGCCACGGCAACATTTGTCGTTCCCCGATGGCAGAATCAATATTTAACTACATGATAAAAGAAAAGGGGATAGCGGATAAATTCGAAACAGACTCCGCAGGTACAAGTCGTGAAGAAATAGGCCATGAGGTACACAGGGGTACCGTCAGGAAACTGAAGGAAATGAATATACCGGTAACGCCGCATAAAGCCAGACAAATGACATGGGTTGACTATGAATATTTTGACTATATCATTGCAATGGATTCAATGAATGTTGCCGGTATAATCAGAATAGCAGGTAATTCCGACTATGACGGTAAGGTACATAGGATTATGGAATATGCCGGTGAAGACAGAGATGTTGCCGATCCGTGGTATACTGGAAACTTTGATGCCACATATGATGATATTTCAAGAGGTGTTGAAGGCTTGCTTAATACGTTGAATAAAAAATATAATTTGTTTTAATTTCAATATATAAAATAAATGTTTTCGTATTGCATATAGTTTCAATTACTTATTGGGTCTTATTTTTTAGTCTGTTTTCGATAAGTTTACAAAATAAAAAAGTGGGCTGAGTATCAACTGATACCTGACCCACTTTTTTTTATAAGAACATTTTAAATAATACAATTACGGCAACACCGAGTATTATTCTGTACCATCCGAATGCAATAAATGTATGCTTTTTGATGTATCCAACTATAAATCTGATTACAAATATGGATACAAGGAAAGCAACCACAACACCGATAAGAAGTAGTAGTGCTTCATTTGGTGCAAAATGGAATCCGAACTTAACAAGCTTTGCAAGACTTGCTCCAAGCATTACAGGAATTGCAAGCAGGAATGTAAATTCTACAGCAAGTTTTCTGGAGAATCCCATTAAAAGCATTGCAATGATTGTTATTCCGGATCTTGAAGTCCCAGGGAATACTGCAGCAATTGTCTGAAACATTCCGATAACAAATGCCATAAGGAATGTTATGTCGCTTAATCTGCTGACACGGACTTTCTTTCCTTTTTTAGCTCTTTCTACGGCAATAAATACGAAACCTACAACTATCAGCGCAATGGCAATTGACATGGGGTTGTAAAATGCTGCATTTATTGCATCGTCAAAAAAGAAACCTACAATTGCGGCAGGTATTGTGGCCACAATTATTTTTCCCCACAACAGCAGTGATGACAATTTGATCTGAACATATCCGGATTCTCTTGTAAATGGAAACAATTTCCAGAAGAATGGAATTATTACAGCACATATTGCTCCGAGCTGGATGACTACTTCGAACATTTCAAAGAAACCGTCAGATACCGTATAAAACGATGTTATCTGATTCAGCAGTATCATATGCCCGGTGGAGCTGACTGGAAGCCATTCGGTTATTCCCTCAACCAGTCCGAACAGTACGGCTGTAAGCATATCAAGGTTAAATAACATTTATATCACCTCTATTAGTGAGTTCCGGTTGAACCGAATCCGCCTTCGCCTCTTACTGTGTCTGTTAATTCATCCACTTCGTTAAATGTAGCAGCATAGTAAGGTGTGAATACGATCTGAGCGATTCTTTCATACTTTTCTATTTTCTGAATTTCATTGCTGTGGTTGTGGAGTGCAACCATGATTTCACCTCTGTAGTCGGAGTCGATTACGCCAACCTTATTGGCCGGAGCAAGGCCTCTTTTACATGCAAGAGAACTTCTGGCATATACAAGGCCTACAAGTCCCTCAGGAATTTCGATTGCAATTCCTGTATGAACAAATACTGTCTCATCTGGCATGATAGTAGCTTCTTCTAATGAAAATAAATCTGAACCCGCTGCATATTCAGAACCTGTAAGTGGCTCCTTCGCCTCATCATTTAATTTTTTAAAGTTGATGACTGTTCTATTAAGACTCATAACCTTCCCTTTCTATAACATATCCTGCTTCAAGCGATTTTTGTACATCTATTGTCCGCTGATTTTCAGATCCTTTGAACTTAAGCATGAGATTGCGCTGTTCCTCGATAAACGGACCATCAACGATTACATCTATATATTTTAATAATTCGGATGTATATGGCGACTCCTTCGTCATTGCATCTATAATGTCCTTGTCAAAAAGGTATCCCGTAAAGCACCATACGTCTTTTTCAGGATATGTTTCTTTTACTTTTTTTAACAGAGGAAGTAATCCCTCCTGATTTACATATTCAAATGGTTCTCCGCCCAAAATGGTTATACCTGCAATATATGATGCTTTCATGGCATCTATTATTTTATCCATTACCGCCTCATCAAATGGCTTACCTGCATTAAAATCCCAGGTTACAGTATTAAAACACCCATTGCAGTGATGTGTACATCCGGATACATATAATGTAACTCTGATACCGGGTCCATTGGCCACATCAAATAATTTTAGTTCGGAATAATTCATTTAAACACCACATTTCATTTACAAGTTGACATAATTGTTTTTAATTATAGCAAAAAATACACGCATTTAAAATAAATCTTATTTATTCTTTGCTTAAAAGGTTGTATATTATATACTAAATTTATTTTCTACTATATATGTGAGGTGGTATTTATGCCAGGAAATACAGAAAAAACAAAGAAATTGAGCGACAATTTAAAAAACAATGTTCCGGCGGATTATACACCACCGGAGGTTCTCTATGATGAGTTACTTGATACAATAAGAAGATATCATCCATCTAAGGATTTATCTGACATTGAGAGAGCATATAAGATTGCCTATGATTCACATGTTGGACAGTTCAGAAAGTCCGGCGAGCCATATATTATTCACCCTATTTGCGTAGCAATTATCCTTGCCCAGCTTGAGCTCGATAAGGAGACTATTGTTGCGGGATTACTTCATGATGTTGTTGAGGATACTGATGTAACTCTTGACGACATTGTTAAGGAATTCGGTGAAGAAGTAGCGCTCCTCGTTGACGGCGTTACAAAGCTTACAAGATTAAAGTATAAACAGGATAAAATTGATATTCAGGCGGAAAATTTGCGTAAAATGTTTCTTGCCATGGCAAAGGATATCAGAGTTATCCTTATTAAGCTTGCAGACAGACTTCACAATATGAGAACTCTTCAATATCAATCACCCGCAAAGCAGATTGAGAAGTCAAGAGAGACCATGGACATTTATTCTCCTCTTGCAAACAGACTCGGAATATCGAAAATTAAAATTGAACTTGATGATTTATCAATGAGATATCTTCTCCCTGATGTTTATAAGAGTCTCAGACAAGAAGTGCATACGCTAAGACCGGGCAAAGAAGCTTTTATGGAGAAGGTGAAAAAAGAAATTGCCATGCATATGGAAAATAACCATATTGATGCAGTGGTTACGGGAAGAGTAAAGCACTATTTTTCCATATACAGGAAAATGGTAACACAGAATAAAACTCTCGATCAGATATATGATATATTTGCCGCAAGAATTATCGTAAAGACTGAAAAAGATTGTTATGCGGCTCTCGGCGTTATTCATGATATGTATAAGCCGATTCCCGGACGGTTTAAAGATTACATCGCAATGCCTAAGCCTAATATGTATCAATCGCTTCATACTACCCTTATGTCAAGTGAAGGACAGCCGTTTGAAGTTCAAATAAGAACCGAAGAGATGCACAAAACAGCAGAATACGGTATTGCAGCTCACTGGAAATATAAAGAAGGTAATACAGGTGTTCCTGCCAAGGATTCTCTTGAAACCAAGCTTAGCTGGCTTCGTCAGATTCTTGAGTGGCAGAAGGAAATGTCTGACAATAAGGAATTCGTTGATTCTGTTAAGTCTGACTTAAGTCTTCTTTCTGATACTGTTTACTGCTTTACACCGTCAGGTGATGTTAAGAACCTTGCTGTTGGTTCAACTCCTATTGATTTCGCTTACAGTATCCATTCAGCAGTAGGTAATACTATGGTTGGTGCAAGAATCAATGGTAGAATTGTTCCAATCGACTATAAGATTAAGAACGGTGACAGAGTTGAGATTATTACTTCTCAGAACTCTAAGGGACCAAGCAGTGGCTGGCTTAATATTGTCAGAACTGCACAGGCAAGAAATAAGATTAAGCAGTGGTTTAAGAAGGAATTCAAAGAAGAAAATATTGTTGAAGGTAGAAACAAGATCCTTCAGTACTGTAAGGGTAAGAGCGTTGATCTTGCAACCATTAATAAGCCTGAATATCTTCAGAAGGCATGCGTAAAATATGGCTTTACTAACTGGGATGCGGTACTTGCAGCAATCGGTCACGGAAGTCTCAAGGAGAGCCAGGTTGTAAGTAAGCTTATCGAAGAAAAAGAAAAGCATACACGTACTCATGTTTCTGATGCGGATATCATTAATAACATTGAAGATAAGCATGTAAATGTTACTCCTGTAGGAAATGGCCATAAGAGCACTATCCTTATTAATAAGCTTGGAAGTATTGATGTTCATCTTTCAAAATGTTGTCATCCTGTTCCTGGTGATGAGATTATCGGATATGTTACAAAGGGAAGAGGTATTACAATCCACAGAACTGACTGTACAAACATACTTCATTTTCCAGAGTCAGAGCGTGCAAGACTTGTTCCTGCAGAGTGGTCTGACTGTAAGGTTGAAGGAACATTTGCTGCTAAGATCAGTGTATATGCACATAACAGAGTTGGTCTTCTTGTTGATGTTTCTAAGGTATTTACAGATGAGAATATCGACGTTAAGTCAATTGATGTAAGAACTGACAAGAAGGATCAGGCTATCCTTAACTTTGGATTTGATGTTAAGAATAAGGAACAGCTTGCTAAGATTTCTTCTAAGATTAAGAACGTCAGCGGTGTTACAGAAGTAGCAAGAGTTAAATAATTTTGAAATGAGGTCATAATGGCAGACATACGAATTTCATCATGCGTAACAGGTATGATTGATAATAATGTATATTGTGTTATCAACAAGGATGTTAACGAATGCATTATTATTGATCCTTCATTTAGTCCTGAAGCCATCGTAAATATTATTGATGAAAGTGGTGCAACACCTGTGGCTATTTTACTGACACATGGCCATTTTGATCATATTATGAGCGTGGATTTCTTAAGGGATAAATACCATATTCCTGCAATCGCATATGCTGATGAGAAAGAATTATTAAATGATATTTCACTTAATCATTCAGATAAGTTCGGAAGACACAGGGTTACTGTTGAACCTAATACCTATGTAAATGATGGTGACATTTTAAATTATGCGGGAATGAATATTAAGGTTATTCATACACCGGGACATACAAGCGGAAGCTGTTGTTTCTATATAGAAGACGGCTCCAATCCAATTCTTTTAAGTGGTGATACCCTTTTCCATGGTACACATGGAAGAACTGATTTTGAAACAAGCTCATATGAAGCTATGAAAGAATCACTTAAGAAACTGTTTGAACTTCCTGCCAATACACTTGTATTGCCGGGACATGGATCAAGCACAACAATCGAATTTGAAAAGCAGCACAACCGTATTGTGTCTGATTTATAATTTATTGTTGACAAATTTTATTTAAAATTTTTATTGAAAGAATCTGATTTTTATGTATTATAAGTATTCGTGTTTTTACATGAATACTTATGGTATTTAATAGAGATTTTTATCCTTAAGACCCTGGAGAGGGTCGGTAAAAAATACTACGCCTAATAAATATAATTTGGAGAAATTGTAATTATGGAAGCATGGAACGCATTTGTTACATACATGGAAAGTTTAAATGTTGTATCAACTGTAGTCAGAGTAGTGTTCGCTGCTTTATGTGGCGGAATTTTAGGTCTTGAGAGAAAAAAGCTCAAAAAGCCTGCCGGTATGAGAACTTATATGCTGATTTGTGTGGGTTCAGCTATTATCAGTATTTCATCACAGTACATGTTTGATGTAATCGGTGGTAATGACGTTGGCCGTATGAGTGCCCAGATCGTAAGTGGTCTTGGTTTCCTTGCATCTTCAGTTATTGTTGTTTCTAAGAGATCACATATTAACGGTATTACAACAGCAGCAGAAATGTGGACAGCCGGTGCTATCGGCCTTTCAATCGGTATCGGTAACTACTGGGTAGGTTTTGTCGGAACAGCAGGTATCTTTATTGTTATGACTGTTTCAAGAAGTGTAGAAACAAAGTACCTTCTTAGAAAATCAGCAATTCCTTTTAAGATTGTTGCCGATTCAGAGGAAACTGTCTTCGCGGTTGCAAAGAAATTTGTTGAGAAGAAAATTGAAGTAAGTAACATCGATGTTATTCAGAAACAGGGATATGAAACTGTTGGAGAAGATGAACTTCGTAAAGCTACATACTGTGAAGCAGAAATTACAATTACTTCTAAGGAAGTAAAGGCTACTGAAATTACAGAGATAGCCAAAAATACTGAGGGTGTAAGAGATGCATGGTTCTAATATAAACGTATTTTTGAAGGATAAGAGTTATTTTGATGACGCGAGCTTAATGCTTAGATCTTTTTTTACAGGTTCTAAGGTTGTTTATCGCGGAGAAATAGAATCAGATCCGGAATTTGGTTCTGTTATGGAAAAAAACAAGTATTTCTACTCTTTCGATGATAGTTTGTATTGCTACCTTGATGCATTTTTACCTGAAGATGAAGAAACCTTAGGAAAGTCTAAGGGTGAGATTCACGATATATTTAAAAAAGCATTATATGAAAGCCTCATGGAGTATACAGATAGAAAGCTTCCATGGGGCTTTCTTACAGGTGTGAGACCTTCTAAGAGAGCAATGGTGCTTCTGAATGACGCATTCGACAATAAAAAAGAAGTTATTAATACTCTTAAAGAGAGATATTTAATCTCAGATAAGAAGGCTGAACTCGCATATGAAGTTGCAAAAAATGAGCGACACATTATCGATGAAGTGGCAGGTAAGGACAGTATTAGTCTATATATTCATATTCCATTCTGCCCGTCAGTCTGTGCCTATTGTTCATTTGCAACCGTAATAAGCAATAATGACTTAATGGAAAGATATGTGGATAAGCTCTGCTACGAGCTTAAAGCATTTAAAGAGAGACTCACTCACAAAAAAATAGATTATATCTATATGGGTGGCGGAACACCTACAGCTCTTACGGCAGAACAGCTTGAAAAGGCGCTTGTATGTGTGGAAGAAAATTACGATCTTTCTAATCTTCTGGAATATACGGTGGAAGCGGGAAGAGCTGACAGTATTACAAAAGAAAAGTTAGAGGTTTTAAAGAAACATAACATTTCCAGAATATCTGTAAATCCTCAGACATTTAACCAGAAGACGCTGGATATTATCGGCAGAAAGCATACTGTTGAAGATGTGTATGAAGCATTTAAGCTTGCAAGAGAGCTTGGTTTCGACAATATCAATATGGATGTAATCTTAGGACTTCCTGAGGAAACAAGGGATGATATTGCAAGAACTGCAAAGTGCTTAAAGGAACTTGCACCTGACAGCATTACAATGCATTCATTAAGCTTTAAGAGAGCGGCGGCATTTACAACAAGTAAGTCCTTATATAATGGATATGAGTATATTTCTACAGATGAATATCAGGATATTCTGGGAAGTGTCATAGAAGAGCTCAACATGGCACCTTACTATATGTACCGCCAGCAGAATATGACAGGCAATCTTGAAAATATCGGATATGCCAAAAAAGGTTCGGAATGTCTCTACAACATTTTCATTATGGAAGAGATACAGTCCATTATTGCATTTGGTGCAGGCTCATCTACTAAATGTCTTTTTGACAACGGCCGTATAGAACGAGCTGAAAATGTTAAAAATGTGGAGCAGTACATCGAGAGAGTCGATGAAATGATCGAAAGAAAAAGAACAGGCATAGAGACATGGCTGTAAAGATCAGGAGGTGCACCTGTTGGAAGAAGGACAGAAAACAGTGACAAAG
>OLNE01002961.1_pt1 | contig 10008 bp, 9 predicted proteins | sample 1672431 | NCBI WGS metagenome assembly OLNE01 (sample SAMEA3136685, study PRJEB25190) | human gut metagenome | reverse complement strand
TTGTTTCGCAAGATTCAGATGGAACGTATCATTGTTCTCTTTTATATGAATTTGATAAGGATATCAAAACAAACGTTGATATGAACAAATCTATTGGTCTTGATTATTCTTCTCATGATTTCTATGTTAGTTCTGATAATACCAGAAAAGAATGTCATAAGTATTATCGTCATTCGCAGAAGAAGCTTCGTCGTGCACAGAAATGTCTTGCACGAAAACAAGGATTTCGGAAAGGTGAAGTGCAGTCTGTAAATTACAAAAAGCAGTTGATGCGATTAAATAAGATATATGCTAAGATATCTCATCAGCGAAACGATGCCTTGCAGAAATTATCTACTGAGATAGCCAATCGGTATGATATTGTTTGCGTGGAGACGTTGGATTTAACAGGTATTGCAAATCATAAAAGACATCTTGGCAAAGCAACGCTTGACAATGGTTGGGGAAATTTTCTGTTGATGTTAGAATATAAACAGAAATTTCGAGGTCATCTGCTTGTAAAGATAAACAGATGGTTTCCATCGTCCCAGCTTTGTCATTGTTGCCATGCAAAGAATCCATTGGTAAAGAATCTTAAAATTCGAACATGGACGTGTCCAAATTGTTCTGCTGTACATGACCGAGATGTCAATGCAGCTATCAACATTTTAGACGAAGGATTACGTCTTGTAAATGTTGGATTGCTTGCATAATCATTTTGATATACATATCAAAATATGTACGGCAGGGCTTGTCGGAATTTAAGCCTTTGGAGAAAGTATAAGACGAATATTGATACCTTGTTATTGATATTTGCATTTTTCAATGAAGAAGGAAGCTCTGATATTCAATATCGGAGTAGGTCACATCTATCGCAGGCGCAGTCGCCCCAAATATTATCGTGCCACCAGTTGCGTTCCACCAGCTGTTCTTCGCCAGTAGCCAGCAACTTGCGTTTTAAATACACATTGTTAGCAAATTTGCTATCAACGATTTCGCGCATAATGTCAAATTTGACATCTTCCCAGTCGGGACGGATTGGGAGTTTACGACCAAGTTTTTTCGCATCAGCAGCAGACATATCTGCAAACGCGTGTTCTACACAATGGTCATCCGTCAGGTCAAAACCATAGCCGTCGATAATAGACGGGCTTACTTTTGCACGGATGTCATCCGGCGTCAGGTGCGTAAACTTTGCAGCCTGAAAAGCAGCTTCGCTGTTTTTATACGTCACACCGTTATAAGTCACAGGTGCATTATAAAAGTTACTCAAAAACTTATATTCATCTCTAAAACCAGCTATCATATCACAAAACCTCTCTTTCGTATTTGCAGTTGTAGCACCCGTGTGTTTTATTTTAGTGTTCCCATGTTTTATAATTAGTGTGTTGAATAATATATAACAATGGAGTATAATTAATGTAGTTTGAAAGTGCAACCCTTACAATTTATAATTTTAGCATGGAGTGTAATCAATTATGTATGAATCAAGTAAGAATTTATTAGATGACCCGGCATTTAAGCCATATACCAAAGTAGTCTTTTGTTTAAAAGCAAATGAAGAAGCTGGGATGAAAAGAAATCGGTATTTATGTCCGTATTGCAAGAAGATATGGAAAACAAATCCGCTGCAGAAGCAATTTGGTGCTTTAGGTACGGATTATAATTATGTGTGTAAACATTGTAATACGGAAGTAGACATGGTAAAAGTAGAGTCCTGTTATGCTGTGCGTAAATTTAAGAAAAAGAATGGAAAACCACCTGTTGTTTATAATATGTCGAATATACAGACCATTTTAATTGGCATGAAAAAAGATGATGTGGATGGACATATTGTATCGGTTAATGGCACGATTTTTAGACAACGTCATATGGTTATCTATAAGTTTGATGATGCTACGCAAACGTTTCAACAGGTTTATAGGACATATCTGACAAAACAGCGTATTGTTTGTAATTTAGATGTAAAACAGGTGTATTTGCTTGATAATGCAAATGCAAAAGAGGACCAATTTGAATATGTCGTACCAAAGCTGTATGATACGTTTTATGCAAATGCAAATCATGATTGTGATGTGGCGTATATTTTACGAAAGTTGATTTTGCAGAAGATTTACGAGGATGCTTATGGATATCCGTTGCCATCTTTGGTTGCCAATGTAAAATCAATTACGGATAGTCAGTTGTTTTATATGATGAAATTTCCAGTATTGTCAAGTTATGCATTTTATATGTCGATGACGGATGTATCACCGATTTTGTTTGATTGTTTGTATTTTGTATCGAATAATGACCGGACATTAAGACCCTATATTACTTGTCGTGATTTTACAGAATATGAAACGATGTGGAAAGCATATTTTAGTAAGACATTTCATTATGATTTGGAAATTACGAAACAGGAACCATGGTTTTTAATCCTTGGATGGCAGTTGGGTCATTTTGGTTTTCAAGATATTCATAGTGTATTTTCGATTTACGATGAGTTAAAAGAGTTCAGGCATATGTCGAATGCAAATGCGTATAATGTTAAAATTTCTCGTTGTATTTGGATGTTATCTATGAAACGAAATCATGCATTGAAAAAATTTTTCCATCGTTTGATAAAATATCATGGCGAATCAAAAGTGATAACTATGATGATTGGTTTTTCAGCATGTAAGTATGATGATTGGGTGTTTTATTATCGTCGGCAAATACGTTCAGAATTAGAATCCTTGGATTTTGAAACGGCTGATTTTACGAAACCTTTGGGTAGTATTTAAAATTTTTCTGAATTTTTTTAACAAAAATATATTGCATTATGTATTTTTGCGTGTTTTAATAGAGACATGTAAGGATAATATATTATATTATCCTATGCAGTATTATGACTGTTACAAATATTACACCTGTTAATTTACGAAAGGAGAGTTTCATTATGGCAAATGCAAATGCAAAACCTACAAATCTTGTAAGAGTGAATGATTCTATGATTCATAGCACAAAGCAGCCGGGTCTGAAAGCTGTTACACTGGGACTTCGTGATAACGAGGGTAATCAGAAAGTTGGTACAATTTTCGTATCTGACAAGCAGGTAAACGCTGATAAGAAAACGGCAGAGTTGTCTAAGAGTCAGCAGAAATCTTATGTTGCATTGAATCGTGACAAAGATTATACATTCTCTGTGAAAACAGGAAAAGATGCAGATGGCAAGCCTGTGTTTGAAAATTCAAAGATTTCCGGTGCAGATATTATCGACCAGAATAAGGCTTATTTGAAAGAAAAGACAGCACAGCGTGAGAGAAACATCGAAGCATCTGTACAGGACCCAAGCCAGCAGGCTGAAGCACAGGCAGAAGGACCGATGGCTTAACAAGATGTAAATAACAAATTTGCAATATTTACGAACACATTCAAAGAAAAACCCAGCAATGAATGCTGGGTTTTTTTTAGTCATTTGTTGTATTGTAATCATCACTGCTGGTGTTGTTGTCAGCGATGGTAACAAAGATTTCTGAATTTTTTGTTTTTTTAGAAACAAATGCAATCGGTTGTAACAGCCATGGCTGTAAATCAATGATTTCTTTTTCATCCGGTGTGACGAACGTATAAACGGTTCCGAGGTCTTCCAGATAAAATGGTGTACGTAAGAAATCACGTAGTAACATTCCTGCGAATGCATTTTTATCATCTTTTTCAATCATGCTTTTGGAAAACGTATCTGCAGGTTTTACGTTAGGGTCTTTTGTGGTAAGGTTTGCATAGATGTATTTGCTTAAACAATCCTGACAAATCTGATGTCGGATTGGCATGTTTGGTTCAATCACATTCTGAATGAACAGATTATTACATTCTGTTTCTTTGCCACAAAAATCACATGTCATTTTCATGCTCATTGTTGTATTCTTCCTTTCTTAAATTTTGGTGTATATTTGAATTATAGCAAAATTATATTGATAAATCAATGTATTTTGAAACACTAATTTTGAGTGGTCATTTTTTGCCCATTTATGGTTATATGTTTTCTATTATGATTACAAAAGTGGGTGAAAAATGCCCATTTATCGATAATATCATAAGATTATTATAAATATGCGGCAAATTTGGACACTTTTTGTCCACAAATAGAACACTTATTTGATGCTAAAAAATGTCCATTTATGTGTTGACTTTTTCATGTTGGTATGCTATACTAAATACAGTTGAAAGAGATATATGATTCAACATTATATTTGGAAAGGAGAAGAACCGACTATGTCCAACATGACAAAGACAGCGAAGCGTTATCGTTTACAAGTTCCAGCTGAGGATATATCTGTACAGGAATGGATTGAAGCACAGATTAACATTTCTACGTCACTTCGACAGTTAATCCGAGACGATATTATGAAACACGGATATACAGATGTGACTTGTAGACGAGTGGAACAGGGTCCAAAACGTGGTCGTCCGACAAATGCAGAATTAGAACGTCGTGCAGAAGAGAACGATTTTGTTGAGGAAGAAGAAACTGTAGAAGTAGCAATGCCGTCTGAGAAATCGCAAACAACAGTAACAAAAACAAACCAACAGTATACAAGTACAGCGTCGGAAGTTCCTACGTTTGTACCGGATGATACACCAAAAAATCCTAGCATGAGTGCTTTACAGGATTTGTTAGGTTAAAATTAGATAAGAAAAGGAGATAAAACAAATGGCAAACAAAAATTTAATGATGCATATGATTGCAGGTCTTGATATTGGTAACGGATATGTAAAAGGTTCTACATCGGTGAACGGTTCTGAAAAGACAACGATTGATTTTATGTCAGGTGTTGCAATTCAGACACACAGCCATGATATCAAAACAAAAGAGGAAGATGCAGAGGGTCTTATTAAAGACATCTTTAACGAAATGGAGTGTTCTTTCGATACACCGATGATTACGAATAACTTCCACAGACTGTTTGGTAGACGTGGTGTTTCGTCAGGACGTTCTGTCAATGAGTTTGATGTTTCATCAACCATGTCTAAAGCAGATGATGAGTTATCCAGTGTTCTTGTATGTGGATGCCTTGCAGGTAAAGCTTTACAGGCTTATTTCAAAGCAACACAGAAACTTCCAACGGAGACCATTCAGGTGTTTGTAGATGTATTGACATTGGCTTTGCCAATTACGGAATACAAGGCAAAGAGAAAAATGTATGCTCAGAAGTTCAAAGAGGGTACACATATGGTGACCATCTACAATTTTGAGCGTCCAATCCGTATCGAGTTACACATTGATGATGTGAATGTAACTGCAGAGGGTGCATCTGCTCAGTATGCTATCGTAGCATATGGTACAAATCTGATGCAGGCATTGCTTGATGATTTGGCACAGCAGGGTGAAAAACTGGAAGGCATTACAGCAGCTGACGTACTTGCTGCAGAGAATACTGTCGGTATCGATATCGGTGAGGGTACAGTAAACTTCCCGGTATATCAGAACGGTAGATTCAATCCAGATGTATCTATGAGTTTTTCAAAGGGTTATGGTACTGTTTTGGAACAGGCTAGAGACCGTTTGGATGAAATCGGTTTCCCATTCGCATCAAGAAAAGCACTTGCTGATTTCCTGATGAAGAAACCGTCACCATTACAGCAGACAAGATACAATCGTATCATGCAGGTCGTACGTGAAGAATGTGATGGTTTTGCAGATGAAGTCGGACAGGAGTTCTTGAAAGTCATGTCAAGATGCGGTTCTTACACAGAAGTTGTATTCGTTTACGGTGGCGGTTCCGGTCCATTGAAAGAGTTCTTGCACCCAAGACTTATCAACATCAGCAAACACTTCGGTGGTGAAGATGTATCTTATCCAATTCTGTACTTGAACAGCATGTATTCAAGAACTTTGAATCGTGAGGGTCTGTACATCATGGCAAGAGCGATTGCAGAAGCAAAAGCAAAAGAAGCCAAGGAAGCAACATCTGCAAAGAAATAAGCAGAATGAAGTGGTATAAATAGTATAAAAAGCGTGATATTTGTATGAATATCACGCTTTTTTCGTGCATAAACTTGCATAATATCAGCATATATGGTACATATATCTAATAATAAGATTAGTAAATTAGTAAAAAGGATGTGATATGATGGGACACATTATGACATATATTAGTGATTATCATAGCGTTGGAAAAACAACACTAACGTTTCATACAGTTTGGCGTTTACACGAAAAAGGTTATCGCATTTTGGTCATTGATTTCGATGGTCAGGGTATAACGTTCAGTTTTATGTGTGGACTTGATACAGGCAGATTAAAAGAGAAAGTAAAAGAAAAGCAGTCATTGTATCATGTGTTTATAGGTGACTGTAAAGTGCAGGATGCGATAATTTCTGTGACAGAGCGTCTGGACGTTCTTTCGTTTGGTATGAATCTTTCTTATATGCAGCCAATGGCATCAATCGAACAGTTTCAGCAGTTAATAGACGAAATCAAAGACCAATACGATTATATTTTTATAGACGTAAATTCGTCACCGGATTGGCGGTATGCGTTGACATTGTCGGTTGCAGATAATGCAATAATTCCAGTGGATTGTTCAAAGCAGGCAAATGTAAGCGATTGTATGGGTATATTAAATCTCATTGATTCCATACGGGAACAGTTTCATAGTCAGGTACAGATATTAGGTTTTGTTGCGAATTTCGTGGATGATAATGAGTTACAGTCGTATGAGAATTTTAAGAGACGAATGGCAATGCACAGATATACGGTATTCGATATCTATGTGCCAGTCAGTGATGTGATTTATACTTTTACGGATGGGGATGTTGCAATAAAGCAGAAACAGTCTGTATATGCTTTGTTTGATAAGCTGATTGAGCAGCTTGCAATTATAAAGTAAATAACATGTGTTTTAAGGCGTCTGAGTGGCTCTCAGACGCTTTTTTTGTATGCTATGCGATAACTTGTTAGTGTATCAATACAAAACGTCTTAAAATGGTAAATGCACGATGATAACATCATGTGTAATATGTGTATCATGCATTATTGTTCAACAAGAATATATATGATTGTTGTTGCAGTTTGTCAAATATATGTTAGAATATACTTAGAATATAGCTGAGGACGTCGTGAGTGCGTCTATATTCGTTTGTAATCCACATCATGATACGTTCTTAGCTTATTTAATAAAAACGCTTAAAACGCAAACTACAGCGTTTCAGAGCTATATACTATTAGTGTACACGGAAAGGAGAGTTGTATATGAGTAAAAAGAAAAAGATAATTTTAACGGTTGTGTGTATCGTGTTAGTAGTCCTTGTTGTTGTCGGTGCTGCGATTTGGTATCAGATGTCGTTGTCGCCTGATGTTTGGGGACCGGGTGATTTTCCGATGCCAGATAATTCCATACGGATTGTATGTGGACGTATTCTGACATGTCATACATAATGATTTACATGAAAATGTGGGGTGATGATGTATCAATCACCCCTATTTTTTTTTTTGTCTTTATATCTCTGTCATGTCTATTTTATGTCTCTTCGTGGCAATTGTCAGACAAATAACCATCTAGTAGAGAGCCTTTTCAGCTTTTGTCAGATTATTTATGATGTTGTTTAGTCATTTTTACATATTTACAGTAATGTTTCAGTTTATTGTGGACACGATGGACACGATAGATTTTTTATCGTGTCCAATTTGCGGTCCACAAAGAATCCTTTATTTTCGGGCATTATATATATATTTTTATACTTTGGACACGATGGACACGTAAATTTTAATTAATATATAGGCACAACTGGCGATTTTCCCTTATAATATATATAGGGGTCAAAATCAATGCTATATAAAGGATTTGTTTTTTTCGTGTCCATCGTGTCCATTGGATGTCAAAAAGGCTTCAAACCCGCATAAACACTGGATTTCTTTGTGGACACGATAGAAAAATGCTTTCGTGTCCACACTTTTGTAAAAAGTGCTTCAAACCCGCATAAACACTGGTTTTTTTCGTGGACACGATAAAATTTTCTATCGTGTCCACGTACATATGTTCGGGTAGACATTGTGCAAAATCACTATAATTGATATCATTCGATATAAATGCAGGATAATACATTTTAATGTTGACTTTTATCGTGGTATATGTTATGGTTTTACCAGTCAAACTGTAATTGACTGACCAACAAAAACACGAATGAAGTGAGGTAATGAGCATTATGAAACACGAAGAACGAGTGAATGAAACATCTTTTGATAAAAAGATTTGTCTGACAATTCCAGAAGCCTGTGCGTATTCCGGTTTAGGACGAACAACGATAGAATTATTATTGGACAACCCTGATTGTAAATTTGTATTGAAAGTCGGTACACGACGTTATATCAAACGGAAACCATTTGAAGAATTTTTGAATGATGATGCTACGAAAGAGTTGAAAACAACAAAATAATAAAGGGGTGATGGTGTATGTCAGATGAAAATATGACTACAACAACAATTCCTAGTTCACGTAGCAAGTTTGGTTTGATTCGACAAGTAACTCGTGATACATTGGATAGTTTGTCGCCGGATGAATTGCGTATACCTTCTGTTGTCGAGACCGAGTTGTTAGAAGCATGTAACACGATGATAGATAATGAAAATGCAACGTGTGGACATAAATGGAGACATATGGACTCGTTAATTCCATATCAGATTGCGGATGCAATATGCAAAGCATATCCAATTGTGAAAATCATTGGTGCTGAGGATAGTAATGATAGTTCGATGGATTTGGTTGCGATTTATCAGGATGATGGAAAAGATAAAGGTATTTATTCGTCAGATGAGTCTGTACTTCGAAATTTGATTCGTCAGTACAGCTATGAAATGACAAACAAAGATGTGATGGAAGTTATGCAGATTTTGCAGGATATTCTGCCACGAAAGCGTCGTTGTAACAAAGGAAATTTAGTTGCTGTAGAAAATGGGTTATTTGATACAGATACGAAAAAATTGATAGATTTTGACAAGAAATATGTATTTTTGACAAAATCAGATGTGCCATATAATGAACATGCGAAAAATGTTGTCATTCACAATCCTGATGATGGCACTGATTGGGATGTAGAAAGCTGGGTAGAGAGTTTGTCCGATGACCCTGAGATTGTACATTTGATTTGGCAGATTCTTGGTGCTATTTTACGGAATAATAAGCCGTGGAATAAGTCTATTTGGATGTATTCCGAAAAAGGTAACAATGGTAAAGGTACGTTGTGCGAATTGATGCGTCAGTTAGTTGGACATGGGCATTATGCAAGTATTCCATTATCTGATTTTGGAAAGGATTTCTTGCTTGAGCCGTTAATTCGTGCCAATGCGATTATTACGGATGAGAACGATGTTGGAACGTATATTGATAAAGCTGCAAATTTGAAGGCGATTATCACAGGCGATACGATTCAGATTAATCGTAAGTTTAAGCAGCCAGTCGCATTTCAGTTTCATGGATTGGTTATCGAGTGTGTAAATGAGCCACCACGTATTAAGGATAAGTCTGATTCGTTTTTCAGACGTCAGATATTTATTCCGTTTACGAAGTGTTTTACCGGACATGAACGGAAATACATCAAGAATGATTATCTGAAACGGAAAGAGGTTTTGGAGTACGTGTTGTATAAAGTCTTAAACATGGATTATGACGAATTTACCATTCCTGAATCTTGTAAAAATGCGTTGGATGAGTACAAGGCATATGTTGACCCGATTCGTGAGTTCATGGAAGAAATCATGCCAAAGGTGAAGTGGGACTTGCTTCCGTATACGTTTTTGTATGATTTGTATGTATGCTGGTATCGGGAAACACATACGGGCGACCGTAACATTAAGAGTCAGAGGTCTTTTATCAAAGATATCAAGCTTTTAGTGGAAAATGAGTATCCGGCGTGGGTAAATACCGATGATTCATCAGGAAAGCGTCCGGGCAATTTGATGGATGATATGGAACCTTTAATCGGGGCATATAACGTGGAAAAGTGGATGAATCCGCTTTATAAAACCAATATGGACCCATTGTTAAAGTGTCATCCTTTGAATGTAT
>OLNE01002960.1_pt1 | contig 10013 bp, 9 predicted proteins | sample 1672431 | NCBI WGS metagenome assembly OLNE01 (sample SAMEA3136685, study PRJEB25190) | human gut metagenome | reverse complement strand
CAAGAAACCACCTTCGAGCAACAATGAAGTATGCGAGCTCTGAAGTTGCGAAAATTGGGCATACCGTAAGTAACACGCTTAAGTACCTTAATTGAATTATTCGTGCCCTCGGTAAACCCATTCGAGTACGGACAGTCAAACGAATTGAGAATATATGGCTCCCAATTCTTCAACGTCTTAAGCAGCGGCTCAAACTCCGGAAGCTGGAGCTTTTTTGCTGAATAGCAGAATTGATCCAGCTTCTTTTTTGCCTCGTCTGAGTCTTTGGACTGCAAAAACCTGTAAAAATTCTCCTTCAACAGCCACGCGCGCGTCAAATCCTCCGAATGTGCTAGCAGCGCTTCAACCGCCACGCGTTCCTCTGGCGAAAGCTTACCATCCTTTTTAAGCAGCAGCTTGCGGCTTTTTTTGAAGAGCTTCCTGGCCTTGGAACTCAGGCTGTCCTGCACACGCTTTCTCACCGCCTCAACCGCCTCCGTACAGCAGCGCGTGTAGTGAAAGCGGTCTGCAACAGGCTTTGCGTTGGGGAAAAGCTCCTTGCAGATGCCGAGGTAAACGTGATTCATATCCATCACAAAGTATTTAACCGCGTCGAGGTTTGGGAATTTCTTAAGGTATTCCACGATGGTTTTCTTCTTTCTGTCAGCCAGAATATCGAAGATGTGCTGCTTCTCGGGCGAAGTCAGTATGCACTGAAACGTCTCTCCACCAGAATTTCCACGAAACTCGTCAATTGAGAGCACCTCTGGAAGCTCTTTAGGTGGTGTTTGAGGCAGATATTCAAGCCATCTGTTCACAGTTGGGGCAGATTCTTGCCGCTAATGAGAAAGGCTCGTTGAACTTCTTGCCGCACTGAGTGCAAAGGTAACGCCGCCGGTTATACTTCAGGCGCACAGGCTTTTCCTGCACAGGCAGATCGCGCAGTATCTTCACGCGATAGTCTTGTATGCGATGCGTAAGCGCGCCGCAATGCGGACAAACAGCCTCGTGAACCGGCAGATGGAAGCAGATGTAAGTAAATCGATCAGTTTTCTCAACATTTTCGATAATAGCCTCTTCCATTTCGAGCAGCTTTGCGATATAATTTTCTTGAGACATTGTCATCACTCCTGCAGTAATGTTGTGTGGTAACTTCATTTTACTCGCTTTTGATGACTTTGTCTCCTCTTTTTTTATTTGTTCACCTCTAGGAATAATTTAGAGCCGAAAATTCACTCGTTATCGCGCTGCCTTATTTGCGTGGGATTCCCATATAAAGACTTGGCCCCGAAGAGTTAGAGTTTGTTCACACTATCAACTATAAGGGAATATCTGATATAATGGAGTCGTGCAGATTACACAGAAACAGTACGAGGAGATAGCGAAGTATCTTCCGAGACAGCGCGGAAACGTCAGCATGAGCAATCTTCAACTGATAAATGCGATCCTGTATGTCACGGAAAACGGCTGCAAGTGGAGGGCACTGCCGAAAACCTATGGAAATTGGCATACGATCTACGTTCGCATGAACAGATGGAGCAAGAACGGAGTGCTCAGCCGAGTGTTTGCCGCGCTTCAAACGGAGGGAATCATCCAGATCAATGTAGAGGTAGTATGCCTTGACAGCACGTCTGTCAAGGTTCATCCGGATGGAACCGGAGCTTTAAAAAAAGAGGAAAACAGGCGATCGGAAGATCACGCGGAGGACTCACCACGAAGATTCATATGGTTACCGCATCTGACCGATCGGCTGTCAGCTTTTCGCTCTCCGGAGGAGCAAAACACGACTCGCCGGAAGGAATGAAGCTGCTATTTTTTACCCCGGCCTGCCGTATTGGACAGTCGCTTCTCATGGATCGCGCGTATGAGGGAGACAAAATGCGCGCTGTAGCCAAGAAGCTGGGTTACAATCCGGTCGTTCCGCCGAAGAAGAATCGCATCGATCCATGGGAGTATGACAGGATACTCTACAAACGCAGAAACGAGGTCGAGCGTTTCTTTCGAAGAATCAAACGCTTTCGGAGGGTCTTTACTCGCTATGACAAACTCGATATTGTTTTTGCTGGTTTTATCCTGTTCGCCATGATTTTTGATTCATTAGTGTGAACAAGCTCTAGAATCCACGTTTACCTTTCGCTGCCCCTAGTGGTTGCTTTTCTTCTGCAAGCATTATTTGCAGCTTTCTGACCTCCAACTGTGTGACGAGATCCAGATAGAGGGAGCCGAGTTCAAGGATAAAATCCCGATCGATCTCTTTGGATGTGGACAGGAAAGAAGAGATTCGTCCGTGTCCCATCTGGCATGGCAATAGCTTGGTGTTTCAGGTCGACAAGATTCCTTGTAAATACCGCGCTACATTCCTACAGAAATTTGCAATACCTCTTATCAGAAAAACGTCATTGACCTCTTTGTGCCTGTTTGATAGAGTAAAAAAGATGGGAGGGATTTGATTGGCAAACCTTGAATATGACAAAATACGCAAAAATGTTTCTGCTTTCTTTATTTCGACAATCGCCATGACAATTGGAACGGGCTTTTTAAGTGATGGCTATATCCAATCCTATATGTTGGAAACGGGAATGGATGAAATGAGCATCGGCTTATATGGTACCTTTTCCATGCTGGCAGGTTTAGCGGGATATTACTTTTTTAATTGCTTCCATCCGCGCGGCAGCCGTTCCTACTTGGGAGTTATTTTTTTCAGTGGGCTGCTTGTCTGTGCGCTACCGGTTTTATTAATCACAAATGCAGTATTGAAAGTTGCTCTCCTATTATATGTTGGATGCAGCCTGTTTCAGTTTGCTCGAGCCATTGAATCGTCCTGCGAATATTGTCTGGCCCCGTTGCTGTTTCCAATGGAGACTTATGGCGATGCCTCGGCCAAGTGTGGGATGTTCGGATCGGCCTTTGCCCTCGCAATCAGTACAATCTGCTCTGTCGCTTTGACTGGATTCACAATAACTCGTCGGTATTCCGTCACCTTTCTGATTGCCCTGATTTGTCAACTATGCGCTGTAATGGCAAGAAAGCGGTATATGTTGCTTGAACGCAATTTGGATAATGCGGGGACTAACGATTCCGGCTGTTTTCGACTGTCTTTGCAGCAAAAAATACGTCTCCTGCTGCCGCATATGCTGCGCGGTGTGGCGACGGCATGCTTCTATTATTTTGTTGCTGTGTCTGTACGAAAAGTTTCGCTTTCGGATTTTGGACAGACAGCCATCGTCATGACCGGGGTACTGGGAACGATGTGCGGATGTTTTCTTTTCATGCGCCTGCAACGGCATAAACAAACTGGATCCATTATCTTATGGAGCAATATCATCTGTGCAATGTCTGCAATTATGTGCTGCTTCATTCGCACAGAAATAGAGTTCTTTCTCCTGTATATCATTTATATGACTACGCTTGCTATAACCAGTTATGCAATTCCCGTGGGGGTGCTTTATTCCACGGAAATATCGCAGATGCCCTTTGTCTCATCCATGCGAATGTTTATTATGAACGGTACATCTTGTTTGCTGATGGCACCTGTCGCAAAGCTACTGTCTGTTTATCCCGCATGGATCACTATGGTGCTTGGCAGCGTCGCATATCTGCTATCCGGTGTAATGTTCTGCATGCAGTATACAGATATATTTAAGAAAAAGGAGGTTTGACCGTCATGAATATAGAACAGATTGATGAAAATGTACGTGTATCCACATCGTTTCACGAGGAATCGCTTCGCTGGTATTCTGCCAAGGATCCGTTCTTTACGCTAAACGGCTTCTGGCGACCGTATCAAAGCGACGGCTTTGTTCGCATGGATCCGGAAGTCGCCGCATCGATTCATGAAAGCCTGTCTGAACTATGCCATGCAACTGCAGGAGGTCGGATTCGCTTCCGTACCAACTCTGACTATATAGCGATTCGTGCGCTGATGCCACAGATTGACAGACTGTCCGTAATGACGCTCTGCGGGTCGGCAGGGTTCGATTTATATGTTGATAATGTGTTTTATCGCACCTTTGTACCGCCATATGATATGCAGAACGGATATGCGGCTATAGAGTATTTGCCGGGAAGCGGTATGAAAGATATCCTCATCCACTTTCCTTTGTACAGCAGCGTTTCTCAGCTTTGGATCGGTTTGCACAAAGAAGCACACGTCGAAAAGGCAACTGCTTATCGCTACGAAAAACCGGTAGTTTTTTATGGTTCCTCCATCACGCAGGGCGGCTGTGTAACGCGTCCAGGGAACAGCTACGAATCGATTATCTGTCGGAATATGAACATAGATTGTCTGAATTTGGGCTTTGCGGGCTCTGCCAAAGGCGAACGATCTATGGCTGAGTATATCGCACAGCTTCCGATGTGCGCGCTTGTACTCGATTATGATTACAACGCGCCGGATTGTGTGCACTTGGCAACTACACATGAAGCTTTCTTCCAGATCATACGGCGTTCGCAGCCGGAATTGCCGATTCTGATTCTCACACGTCCAAACTGCGAAGTCGATTCATGGACTATACAGCGCAGGCAAATCATATACCAGACTTATCGGCGCGCTGTGCGCGCAGGCGATAAAAATGTGCATTTCCTGAATGGTAAGCGCTTCTTTGGTACTCGCTGGAGGGACGGTTGTACTGTCGACGGCGTTCATCCAAATGAACTTGGGTCCCATAGAATGGCGCAGGCTATTGGACGCGAATTAAAGCGTATATTATAAAGGATGAGACCAACATGAATGAAATTCGCAACGCGCAGGATCAATTGATGGCTGCTATCGCGGTTTCTTTGGTTATACCGATGAACTGCTTGCATATTATTACCGTGCGTGTAAGGCGGGAAACTCATCCTGCCTTGTCGCGATGAACAACGGTATTGTTGGTTTTGAGAAGAATTATCCGCAGGAGGAGTTTGTCAGCGGAGAGGCGAACGATTTCCTTTCGATTCCATCCGCACGCTTTATCGACGGAGCGCAGACACATCTGCTCGCGCCGCTTGGCCCTGGCGTTGAAGGCGACGAATACTCGCGCTGGCGTACTCGGGGCGTACGTCGTGACGCGGCGTATATGACGGACTATATTCGCAGCGCAAATCTGGCGGGAATGCCTGTAACGATCGACGTATACATCGGCCCTGATGGTGCGCGCGATGAAGCACAATGGGAATGCCTGCGTACGATAGGAGAAGCGTTGACTAAGGATTAGTATCCGTTTGTTTTTCTGACGCATCACCGCAGGAGCTCTGATGCGTCTTTTCCTTAAAAAGCAGGCGTTTTGGCGCTTTTTTTCACCTTGTAAATTTGCGTTATTCGTCAATATGAAAAACGTGATTGACAAAAAATACTTGATATTGTATGTTTGTGACATTAAAGCGCATTTGACATTAAAGCGCATTTGCATGGAACCGCCTACACAAATAAACATAAGAAATGAGATGAGTCGTTTGCGAAGGCTTCAAAAGAGCATCCGGGACTGGTGGCAGATTTATCTTCTGATTCTGCCGGCGTTGGTTTTCATTGTTATTTTTTCATACATCCCAATGTGTGGTCTCCAGATCGCCTTCAAAGATTACAAGTTTTCTCTCGGCATCGGCGGAAGCGAATGGGTAGGGCTGAAGCATTTCGTCCGCTTTCTGAACAACCCCGACTTCCCGCGGATGCTCAAGAACACGCTGACTCTGACACTCTATTCCCTCTGCACCTTTCCGCTGAACGTCATCATGGCGCTTGCGCTCAATGAGGTTCGCAGCACGCATTACAAGAAGACCGTTCAGATGGTCACTTATATGCCGCACTTTCTGTCCACGGTCGTTTTGTGCAGCATTGTGCTTTTGATGCTTGATAAGAACAATGGCCCAATCAATCACCTGCTTGCTGCATTGGGACTGGAACGTCAGGCGTTTATTACACAGCCCGCTGCCTTCCCCCATATCTATGTCTGGTCCGGCATTTGGCAGGAATTGGGCTGGAGCAGTATTATTTATATTGCGGCATTGGCAAGCGTTTCGCCGGATCTGATTGACGCAGCGAAAATTGATGGTGCTACCCGCATGCAGGTGATTCGCCACGTAAACATTCCTACGATACTGCCCACAATTATTATTTCCTTCATTTTAAGCACGGGCAGTCTTCTTTCTATCGGATTCGAAAAGATCTATCTCCTGCAGAACAGCCTGAACCTCGATGCCTCCACCGTCTTTGCGACGTATACCTATCAGATCGGCATAGAAGGCAATCAGTTCAGCTACTCTACGGCCATCGGTCTTTTCAGTACGGTAGCTAACGTAATCATTTTGTTAATCGCCAACGCGGTCTGCAAACGCGTTTCAGACATCGGCATTTGGTGAGGTGATTGAGATGAAAAAGAGAACGGCCTTTGACTGGATCATCAATATTTCCATGGGAATACTGATGCTGATTATCCTTTATCCAATTTATTTTACGGTTATCGCTTCTTTTTCCGATCCGTATGCCGTCGCGAAGGGGAAGGTTCTGCTCTATCCTGTCGGATTGACGCTGGAATCCTATCAGCATGCTTTCGCGTACAAGCAGATCTGGGTGGGCTACGCCAACTCACTGTTCTATACGCTCTTCGGAACGGCGTTCAGTGTAGCGCTGACCATCCCCGCCGCATATGGCCTGAGTAAAAAGCAGCTGCCCGGTCGATTTGGATTGACCTGCATTTTCCTGGTTACGATGTATTTTGGCGGCGGTCTGATCCCGACGTACCTGTTGGTCAAGGGGCTGCATCTGCTCAATACGCGGCTGGTGCTGATTATTCTGAGCGGCATGAGCGTTTACAATATGGTTGTTGCGCGCGTTTATTTCTCGACTTCGATTCCCGGCGAGATCTATGAAGCGGCGCGCATCGACGGCGCGTCCGAGCTGCGCATCTTCTTTACGATCGCGCTGCCTCTGGCCGTTCCGATCATTGCGGTAATCGCGCTGTATTACAGCGTCGCCAACTGGAACTCGTATTTCAACGCCCTCGTCTATATCACCAATGAAAAGCTGGAACCGCTGCAGATCGTGCTTCGCCGCGTTCTGATTATGAATGAAAACGCCGTCAACGAGGCGCTGATGCAGACCGACAGCGTCAGCACCGAGCAGATCGTGGACAAGGCGCGGCGATCCTATATCGCCTACACCATGAAATACTCCATGGTGCTGATCTCAAGTCTGCCCATGCTGATTCTCTATCCCTTCCTTCAGCGCTATTTTGTCAAAGGCCTGCTGATCGGCTCGCTGAAAGGATGACCATGGATTTTACTTCCGTCACAGGAAGTGATCAGATATTTAAAAAAGGAGAGTGTACCCATGAAGAAGACCTGTAAGATCCTGGCGTTTCTGATGGCTGTTCTGCTTCTCGCACCCTGCTTTGGCAGCGCGGAAAGCGAGTATCCGTCCTACCTCAACCTCGACGGCTATCGCCCGATCGTAAAAGAAGGCGAAAAAGTGACTATCCGCGCTATGGTTGTCCGCGATAATGTCCCGATGTCTGTGGATATCAACGATACCTGGTTCGCCCGCTTTATCGAAGAAGAGCTCAACATCGACCTGGACATTGAAGAAGTCAAGCCCGACAGTCTCGCAACCCGCCGGAATCTGATGTTTGCCTCCGGCGATATCCCGGACGTGATGTTCAACGTCGTCAGCGACGGCGCAGATCTGGTGACCTACGGCATGTCTGAAGGGCTGCTGCTCCCGCTGAACCAGTACGTCAGCGAAACGCTCACGCCCGCGCTGTACGCAGTGCTGAACAATCCGGAAAACGCGGACGCCGTCGCCGCCTACACGCTTCCGGACGGCAATATGTACAACCTGCCTTCCATTAAGGGCATGAAGCAGCACGCGCTGCTTGTGGAGCCCTATGCGACCAACTTCGGCGGCGCATCGTATCGCATGTATCTCAATTCCAAGTGGATGGAAGCCGTCGGCGTGAAGAAGCTGCCCCAGACGCTCGATGAATTCGTCGATCTGCTCTATTCCTTCAAAGAGCTCGATCCCGCGCAGTTCGGCCTGGAGGAGATTATCCCGCTGGGCGCTGTGAGCAACATGGACCGCGTCTATCTGCTCAATGCCTTCGGATACAATGAGCTGGACTGGAAGGGCGTCGATCCCGCCATCGATATGGAGTCCCGCACGGTGACCATTCCCTGCAGCGATGAGAAATTCGGCGAATATCTCAAGCTGCTCCATCAGCTGTATGTGGACGGCATTATCTCCGAAGATTACATCACCATGGACGACACCGAAATGCGCGCGCTGGCGGCCGAAGGCAATTTCGGCGCGCTGAGCGACTGGGCGGAGTTCCTTTCCCGCCCCAACGACTGGATGGATTTCGTTGCCGCCATGCCTCTGACGAGTCCGTACAACACCGTTCCCTTCTCTCCGGCCACCGCCGGCTATGAAAACGGCAATGTGAGCGTCTCCGCGGCGACGAAGTATCCCGAGCTGATCATGCGTCTGATCGATTACCTCTACACGCCCGAAGGCACCATGTATTCCATGTACGGCCCGAAGGAAGGCTCTCCGGACACCCTCGGCATCGTGGACGGCTTCCATCTGGATGAAAAGAACAATCCCGCCTATGCCGAAGTGGAAAACGGCGTCTTCGAAAGCGATTACTACTATCTCGTCAACAGGATCACCATGTATCAGCAGGGTCCGCGCGACCAGAGCACGCTTCAGGCGGATATGCGCGGCCTCGACAGCTATATCAGCACCAACGACTGGTACGACATGAACGTCCATTACGGCGTGACCGGCTTCATCGCCGCGGGCAAGTACTTCACCAGCCCGCTGCCCACGGCCTACCTCGATTCCGACACGCAGGCCCGCGTCGCGGAGCTGAAGGCCGCCATTTCCAATTACGTGGAAAAGGAGACCGCGAAGTTTATCGTCGGACAGCGCTCGCTGGACGAGCTCGACAATTATTTCGCCGAGCTGAAAGACCTCGGCATCGACGAGTATAAGCAGATCTACGTCGATTACTATGCGGATTATATGGCCAAGCGCAGCTTCCCGACTCGCGCATCCGAGCCGATTCTTCTGAGCGATATCTATGCCTACGGCGCGCTCTATGACGATTATGCCGCCGGCAATATCAAGCTGGAGGATCTTGTCGAAAAGGCCAAGGCGGAGTAAAATAGACCTCAGGCAGCACAGAGAAACCGGGGACAGCGTTCTGTCCCCGGCTTGTGCACGCTGTAAGGTATGAAGGAGTGATGCTGATTGAAATCCATTTTTCACGGCGGACGTCGCATATTAGTCAATTATCTGACTAGTTATATCAGCATTGCTCTTCTTTCATGTGTGCTTGTCGGCGCGCTGCTGACTTGGTACTCTGCTAACAACTTGCAAGGCCAATTGCAGCAGGAAATCAATGAAAAGGCGCGAAATGTGCTAGATGATCTGGACAATCAGATTCAGCATATGTCCGCCATTGCAGATACCATTGCCGTCGAAGATCGGTATAAACCGACAATCTTCCGACACAATAATTATCAGGAGATGGAGATGCTGGAGAGCTTTACCCAGTATCGCTATGTTTCTTCGATTTCCGATTCCTATTTTCTCCTGTATCGGGATAAAGACCGGGTATACCGTTCAGACGGCAGAACCTCCCGCTTCGTTACGCTGTATCGCCAGATCTCTCCCGGAGCGGACGCGTCGGAAATGTGGGACGCGCTGTGCCGGACGGAGTCTTTTAACGTCTATACGCCGTCGGAGCATTCAAACAGCATTCTGTTTGCGTTCCCGGTCAAAATGAACTATTCTCCACTGCGCAGCAGCACGGCTACGCTGGTTTTTGTCGTAAAGAAAACGCTGGTCGCCGAACGCATCGAAGCGGTTATGGGCGCTCTGGCCGCGAACGCGGAGCTGCGGTATCGCGATACGCCGATACTCGCGGGGAACGGTTTCGCCGCAGCGGATTTTCTCTTTGCCTCCGCGCGCGGCTTCAGCCTGACTCTCTATCCCGACGCGAACAATTCGCTTCGCAGCGCGGTTGTTCTGAGTAAAACCCTTTTGATTATTCTGGCGT
>OLNE01002959.1_pt1 | contig 10023 bp, 9 predicted proteins | sample 1672431 | NCBI WGS metagenome assembly OLNE01 (sample SAMEA3136685, study PRJEB25190) | human gut metagenome | reverse complement strand
TCGTTGTTATGCATGACCATGCGATCGTTCATATTCCGGTATTTGGCTGCAAGAATTGGTCGATTGTCTTTGCGATTTTATTTGTTTCGGGTGTAAGCGCGCTTCGTGGTCTGAGGAATCAGAAGGTCGCTTAGCCGTTCATACGGGCCTTGATGGACTCGACTACGGCCTTGCGCACGATATCCACGAGGAGTAGGGAAAGCGCGAGGTAAAGGCTCATAAGGATTCCGAGCAAAATTCGTGTAGTGAGATTTCGTGCAGGGGATAGACGTACATCGAGACAGGCAGTCAGTGCAATAAAAGAGCGTGGGCAAGACGATCTTCTTTAACCGCGCAAACATGGATATGTTGCGCGCGGCTTTGGGCTGCATGACTTCCTTTCGCTTCGGTTCGCCTCTGCGGGCTCCATAGATTATATAAACGCCCGCGGGCGGGACGACCCTTTGATACCATTAACGGCAGGTATTTCCTAAGGAGCACATTTGTCTACTAATTCCTCTGGCAGCCCTGTCCTGTCGCTGCTTATTCCCATCTACAACGTTGAGCGCTACCTGCGCGAGTGCCTCGATTCCGCCGTTGCGCAGACACTCGAGGACATCGAGATTATCTGCATCAACGACGGCTCTACCGACAACTCTCCGGCGATAATCCGCGAGTATATGCAGCGCGATGCGCGTGTGAAGATGATTGATAAAGCCAACAGCGGCTACGGCGACTCGATGAACCGCGGCCTGGAGATGGCGCGCGGCAAGTACGTGGGCATTCTGGAGTCCGATGACTTTATGGCGCCCGATGCGCTGGAGAAGCTTGTGGCAGCGGCCGAGCGCTTCGGTGCCGATTTTGCAAAGGCGAATTTTGACTTCTACTGGTCTAAGCCCGAGGAGCGCCGCTCACTACACGAGATGTTTAAGGCAAAAGACTGTGACAAGCCGGTGCACCCGAGCGACACGACGCAGTTCTTTAAGCAAAAGCCGTCGATTTGGTCGGCCGTGTACCGCCGCGATTTTCTTGAGCGCAACGGCATCAAGTTTCTGCCGACTCCGGGGGCATCCTTTCAGGACACGTCGTTTGCCTTTAAGGTGATCGCGTGTGCCGACAAGGCCGTTTACCTGCACGATGCCGTGCTTTCGTATCGTCAGGACAACGAGAACTCCTCGGTTAATTCTTCGGCCAAGGTCTTTTGCGTCAATACCGAGTATGCCGAGATTGAGCGTTGGATCAGAGAGGAATATGCCTGCGACCACGCAAGTGATGACGTCGCCCGCATGCTCAAGTTCAATCAGCTCATTAAGTACGACTCGTATATGTGGAACTATGTGCGCTTGGCGCCTAAGTTCTATAAGGAGTTCCTGGTGCAGATGGCCAAGGAGTTCCAAGCGGCCTTGGACGCCGGGGAGTTTTCGCTGGACGATCTTAAGCCGTGGAAGCGTGCGAATCTCGCTGCCATCCTCAAAGACCCTGAGGGCTGGGTTGACGAGCATCCGCACTTTGCAACGGATGGTGCCTTGGGACGCGCCAAATACTACGCATCGGTTGGAGGCCCTGGCGTGGTCGCTGCTTTCCTTGTCGAATCGTTGAGGGGGTAGGTCGACATGGGAGAGGCCTCGATTCCCAAAGCGACTATTGTCGTTCCCGTATACAACTCGGCGCGTTCGATTCGGCGATGCCTCGATTCGCTTTTGGCACAGTCCGAGCGCTCGATTCAGGTTGTCTGTGTCAACGACGGTTCGGTTGACGATTCGCTGGGCATCTTGCGTCAAATTGCGCAGGCCGACGACCGTGTGCTGGTGATCGACCAGGAAAACGCCGGCGTTTCGTGCGCTCGAAATGCCGGTATCGATGCCGCCGAGGGCGAGACCGTCTTCTTTGTGGACGCCGACGATTACATTGACGCCCAGACGGTCGAGTGCGTGCTGTATGCCATGGAGTCTGCAGATGCCGAGGTCGCCGTTTTTGGCGGCCTCTGCGAGCCGTCCGATGCCGCGCCCAAGCGGGTTCAGCAACTCATGAGCCCCAAGGCGGGCACTTTTGGCGCCCGCGATCCCCAGCTGCTGTTCCACGCAAATGCACAGCCCTATGCATGCCGCGCGGCTTTTTCGCGCGAGCTGCTCAATCGCGAGGGCATACGTTTTGCCCCCGGCTTGGCCTTGGGCGAGGACGTTGTGTTCCAGTTCGCAGCTTACGCGCTGGCCTCAAAGACCGTTGTCATGCCGGACAGGTTCTACCACTACGTTATGGAGAACGAATCGGCGACGCACGAGTTCAACAGTGCCGAGGCCCGCGCCAAAAAGCTCGACGCCCATATGAGGATGCTCGAGGAAGTTTTGGAGGACTGGGCGGTTTACGGCCTTTTGGACCTGTGCCCCGGAGAGTTGATCTCCTGGTTCTTGGACCTTATTGTGTTTGACTTGGCGCGTCTGGACGCCGATGGTTTCCGTCGCGTGGCCGGTCGCGTCAATATGGATTTCACGACGTTTTTGGGAACGGAGTGGGCGGATATGCCTGCTAAGGGCGCCGTTTGCCGTGTTGCTCATAAGCTCGTTGCGGCGACCTCGGGCGTTTCGATGGCAGACGCCACGCTGTTTTATCTTTCGACCCGCGGTCTTAAGGCCTGCCTGGAGCGCTTTATCTAATTCTGGGCGCTGCCGCGCGCCGTTTCTTCGCTGCTAAAATAACCCTGTTACACGCTATTCAACAGGAGGTTCTCTTGCAGAACTCTGATACCCCTAAAGTTTCGCTGCTTGTTCCCATCTGCAATGTTGAGCGCTACCTGCGCGAGTGCCTCGATTCAGCCATTGCGCAGACGCTCAAGGACATTGAGATCATCTGCATCAACGACGGCTCTACCGATAGCTCGCCGGATATCATCCGCGAGTACATGGAGCGCGATGCGCGCGTCAAGATGATTGACAAGGCCAACAGCGGCTACGGCGACTCGATGAACCGCGGCCTGGAGATGGCGCGTGGCGAGTACGTGGGTATTTTGGAGTCCGATGACTTTATGTTCGAGGATTCGCTTCAAAAGCTGGTTGCCAAGGCCGATACCGAGCATGCTGATGTCGTTAAGGGCGACTTTTACCTGTACTGGTCTGCGCCCAGCGAGCGCCGCGAGCTGTTTGGAATTATCGACGAGCATATGACGGGCGCCGCGTATCGCCCCGTCGATCGCCCGGGCATTTTCTACCGTAAGCCTTCCATTTGGTCGGCCATCTATCGACGCACGTTTCTCAACGACAATCAGATTCGGTTCCTTCCTACGCCGGGTGCCTCGTATCAGGATGCGGGCTTTAACTTTAAGGTCTGGGCATGCGCCGAGCGCGCTGCGTTTATTGCGGACCCCATTTTGTGCTATCGCCAAGACAACGAGAAGAGTTCTGTTAACTCGCCTAACAAGGTATTTTGCGTGTGCGACGAATATGCCGAGATGCAGCGCTTTTTGGATGAACGCCCCGAGCTTAAGGCTCGGCTTCAGGGCATTTTAATGCGCATGAAGGTCGATACGTACCGCTGGAATGATGACCGTCTTGTCGATGAGTTGCGCGAGCAGTTTTGGGAGAAGGCATCTCCCGAGCTCAAGGCTGATTGGGATACCGGTCGCTTTGACCTGTCGCTCTTCGACCCACGTGGCGAGACCGACCTGCGTTTGATGGTCAAATCGCCCCGTGCCTATATCGATTCGCGCTTTGATTTTAAGAAGCCGGGCAAGCTCAATACATTTAAGCACTACTTTAAGATCGGCGGCCTGCCACTGGTCTGGCGCGTGCTGACGTATCAGCGCGCCTATGGCGATAACCCGCATCCCGACGACGTGTCGGCGGCACAGTAGGAGCGCGTGATTATGGCTACCCCTAAGATTTCCGTCGTCGTTCCCATCTACAAGGTGGAGGAGTGCCTGGCATGGTGCCTGGACTCCCTACTCGCGCAGGATATGCCCGATTGGGAAGGCGTGCTGGTCAACGATGGCTCGCCGGATCGGTCGCGCGACATCGCCGCTGCCTATTGCGAAAGGGACGCGCGCTTTAAGCTTGTCGATAAGCCCAACGGTGGTCTGTCGAGCGCCCGCAATGCAGGTATCGCTGCGTCCTCGGCTCCTATCGTCGCGTTCTTAGATTCTGACGACCGCTTTACGTCCGATGCGTGCCGTGTAATCGTCGATGCCTTTGAGCGTGAGGACAGCGACGTTTTGACCTTTGGCGCGAACCCGTATCCGCTGGAGGCGGGGTATCCGTGGCTTAACTATGTGCTGAGCCCGCGCGACGTTTCGTTTGAGGGCTATAGCTCCGACCTGCTGTTTAAGGAAGCGTCTCGCCCCTTTGCATGGCGCACCGCTTGCAAGCGCGCTTTTTTGCTGGGCAACGGGATCGTGTTCGATGAAACCGTTAAGTATGGCGAGGATCAGGTCTTTGATTTTGCCGTCTATGGTCGTTCGCGCAAGACTGCGCTTATCTCGAACAAGCTGTACGACTATCGCGTGGCACGCAAGGGCTCGCTCATGGACACCATGCGCTATGACGATGAGACGCGTTTGCTGGAACACGTGAAGATCTACTCAGCGGTGCTGGCCGATTGGCGCCGTGATGGGCTCGATGCCCAGCATGCCGATGACCTGGCGTACTTCCTGTGTGATCTGGTGCTGTACGATGCGCTGAGGCTCCTGGGCTCGGGCTGCGGCAAGGTGTTCGCTGCCGTTGCCGAGGCGCTTGACGGTTCTGCCGTGGGCAGTGATGCTGCGCTTGCGCAATGTGATCCTTCTGTTGCCGCCATGGTGCGTGCGGCGCTTGTCGGTAAGGCTCCTGCTGCTCGTTTGTGCAAAAAGCTCATGTTCAATTACGACGTCTTGAGGTTTGGGCGCCTGGGCGCGTGCAAGCGCATGGCTGCGAACGCCCTGGGAAAGCGAGAAGTGTAGATGAGTATCAAGCGTTTGGCGCTTTGTCGCAGCCAGGGCCGTCTGTTTGTGCTGCTTCGTTTTGTCGGCCAGGATATCGCGGGGCTTATTGAGCAGGAGGGTTTCCAGACTTTTGCTCATGCGACGACCAATGGCGCTTGCGTTCCGTCTTTGACACTGCCGGTTGATCATGGCCGCGTGCATGCGCTTTGTCCCTCCGTCGCCGATTATGAGTGCGAGCTCCTCGTCTTGGTGCTCCCGTTTATGGACGGCTCTACAATTGACGTCTCATTTGCGTCTGGCGACAAAAGGTTGGGCTCCATTCGCCTTGACAGTCGTATTGCCAAGCCGGAATCCAAGATCAACTACAAGGCAAAGCCTGCGTTGTGTGCGCTTATCCGTGATGCGCAGCGTGGCGAGTGCTGCGGTCGCTACGAGATCGATGCCGTTCGTTATTTACCGGCAGATGAAGGCGCCGTCTGGCGCTATGAGGTCAAGTGGGCGGGAGATTCCCAGTGCGCCCCTGAGCTCCAGATCTTCGATACGCACATGAATGCGATTGATGCCACGGTGCATGTGTTTGAGTCGCAGGTCGACGTGCCGCAGCAGAACGGATGTCGCGTCAATAAAACGTATCTGAGCGTTGAGATGCCCGAGGATATACGCGATTTTGTCGCGATTGTGAGCGATCCCACAGAGCAGATCCAGAGCGGGTTTTGCGCCATGGATGGTCGCCTGTACAACGGCATGGTCGACGACAGCTGGAATCGCATGAAGGATGCACGCGCGGACGACGCTGCTTATCGACGTTGGTTTGAGCAGCATCGCGTGAAGCCGGGCGACCTGGCGTGCCAGCACGTTGCTTTGGCGGCTTTTGCTTACCGACCGCTCGTGAGCATTGTGGTGCCTTGCTATAAGACTGATCGGATCTACCTGCGCGAGCTGCTGGACTCTGTGCTATCCCAGAGCTACGGTAACTGGGAATTGCTGCTTATGGACGCCTCGCCCGAATGGGACGCGGTGTCCAATCTTGCGGCCGCCGCCAACGACGAGCGCGTTCGTCGCATCGAACTGCCTGGCAACGGCGGCATTGTGCTCAACACCAACGCCGGCATTCAGCAAGCGACGGGCGACTATATCGCATTTTTGGACCACGATGACATCTTGGAGTCGGATGCGTTGTTCCACTATGTCGCCGCGTTGAACAAAGCGGCAGAGGGGGAGCGTCCGCAGGTCCTTTTCTGTGACGAGGACATGTTCCAGAAAACGGGGGAGTGGGGTCAGCCGGTCTTTAAGACGCAGCTCAACGTTGACCTGCTCTATAGCCATAACTGCGTGACGCATTTTCTGATGGTGGAGAAGGCGCTTATCGATCGCATTGGCATGTCGCCGGAAGATGTTGCAGGCGCCCAGGATTATGATTTGACCCTTCGCTGCCTTGCATCGGGCGCACGATTTGAGCATATTGCGCACGTGTTGTATCACTGGCGCGTGCATCCGGGATCGACCGCTGACGGTTCTGCCGACAGCAAGCCGTATGCCATCGAGGCCGGTCGTTTGGCACTGCAGCGCCACTTTGACTCGTTGGGCGTTCACGGAACGGTCGAAGAGACCGAGACGCCGTTTGTCTACCGCATGCGCTATACACTGCCGGAGTCTGCGCCGCTGGTGAGCATTGTGATTCCCACCAAGGACCACGTAGGGACGCTCGATGCCTGTGTGATGTCGATCGCCCAGAAGGCCACTTATGCCAACTACGAGATCGTCTTGGTGGAGAACAACAGCAAAGACCCGGAGACGTTTGCGTATTACGAAACCCTGCCGGAGCGCGTGGCTGCAGCATCCGAAGGCAAAGGTAGCGCACGTGTTGCGTACTGGCCGGGCGAGTTCAATTATTCGCAAATCATTAACTTTGGCGTTGAGCATGCCAAGGGCGACTACCTGTTGCTGCTGAACAACGATACCGAGGTCATAAACCCGGACTTTATTGAAGAGATGATGGGCTATCTGCAACGTCCCGATGCGGGCGTGGTGGGCGCCAAGCTCTATTATGCCGATCATCTGGTGCAACATGCTGGCATATTGGTTGGCGTGCGTGGCGCACTTGCCCATGCTAACCAGGATTTCTCGGCAAAGCGCGAGGGCTATCTTGCTCGTGCCGTGCGCCCGGGCAACTATAGCGCCGTAACGGGTGCCTGCCAGATGGTGCGACGCGACGTATTTGAGCAGATCGGCGGCTACAACGAGGAATTCGCCGTCGGCTTTAACGATGCGGATTTTTGCCTGCGCGTGTGGGAGGCGGGCTTCCGCACCATCTTTACGCCCTATGCCGAGCTGTACCACTACGAGTTTACCTCGCGCGGCAGGGAAGAGGCCAACGAGGAAAAGCTGCGCCGCTGGAAGCGCGAACAGGCACTGTTCATGCAGCGCTGGCCGGAGTTCTTCCTCGATGGTGACCCGTGGCTCGGACCAAACCTATCCTCCGACAGTGAGTACTTCTCGTTTTAGTGCGAAGTAATGCCAAGTTCCGGCAAAGTATCCTCAAGAGCTGCAAGGGCGGTGGGGTTCAAGTACTCCTCGTTCAAGCAGCTCTTGTCATATCGAAAACGTGTGTCTCGTGAGCATTCGATGAGTTCTGCAGTAAAGAACCTCTCCCAGCTAAAGAACTTTGAGCTTTCGATATGTTCAGCTGGGTTAAGCAGCATGTCCTTAATGTGTTTGCTGTTGAATAATCCCGACTTCAATACGAGCCATTCAAACGATTCCGGTAGGAATAGCTTGATGTTCTTTCGGCGCAATAGAGCAGCTGCTTCCGCAATTTCTGGTCCAAAGGCGGCGCCGTCGGCAATCACGAGGATGTCGTTTTCCGGTGCGTCCATAATGCAGTTGCAAATATTTGATTTTCCTCCCGCGCTGATGCATTTAATGCTGCTCTTTTTGCATAGCAAACTGAAGAATTCGTAGCCCGAATTTGTGTCCTCGACGATGACAAGCTCGGGCCTCTCGCCTCTAAAATCAGTATCACCGTAAATTCGATATGTAGAGGTGTAGACACGAGAGTAAACGGGATACTTCGTTGTGGTTCGGTTGGTGTTCTTAAGACCGTAGATTTCATCAACGCTATAGGGCAGTTGGCGCAGTGATTCTCTGGCGACGATTACGTAGTAGTTTGAGCTACGCTTTGCTTCATGGGCAAATTCTCTTGATCGAACAAAAGTATTGCCCTCATCAATAAAAACAATACTGCTGGAAATCTCTTGGAGATCTCTGCGCCAATATTTTCCAGATATTGTTTTACAGGGCACTTTGCAACTTACTGTTACGCCGCTTTGTGCCCCAAGCTCTTCGTGAGCTGCCACCATATCAAGCAGAGTTGTCTTGCCTGTAGCACTGTTACCCTGGATGATGGTCAGATTTCTATTGATGGTCAGTTTAAACTGAACCCGGTTATTTTGAATAATTACCTTGTATGATCCGCGCATCAGGAGTTCTCCCTTAGGCATTTTCCAGCTATGGGGACAAGGTCAAACATTGTGTGGACTATATCGCCCGTGTTTGCAATGGTTGCCGTGAATTTGCCGTTTCCAAAATCCATTATGTGGTAGAGATTGATTGTTAGATCCTTTTGCGCGGCGATCCTCAGAATCCAGTAGGCGCAATTATCACCGCAATTTGAGGCGTTATATATATTCTGCGGCATAAAGTACATAAGCAGCAGTGTTTTGGTGCCGCTGGATAGTTTCTCGGGAGGAATGATGCCTAGAATCTTGGTATCGATTGCATTGGGGCCTACCACGGTGCCTTTGTCGATGGATTTTATGACCCTTTGGGCAAAGGAGTCTTGAAACCACTGGGGCGAATATACGTTATCGAAGTAAACCGACGTGTTGTAGATAACGTTTTCCATATCACCATAGTGAATTGTTAACACGTTGGTCCCTTCGGGTCGCTGGTTTGGTGTTCGGTGTAATTGATTATATCGCAGCAAACGAGGCGGGCATTATTGGCCTGTTGTGTATGTGATTAATGCCCATGGCGTGCTTTATCGGAAGTGTTTAGTTCGATTGTCTTGTACTTGAGTTGCTTTAAAAGTCTGCGTTCTAGATAATACTTTTTGAGCCTTGCTCCGTGTGGCGGCACGTAAAAGCTGTACTGTGCTTGGGCAGGTTAAAGTCCAAGACGATTAGATATTCGAGAGGATAGCGAGCCCGCACCGGGGAGATAAGGTGAGTCCGCGCCGAGGACTATAATTCCGGCGACAACTAGGTTTCCGTGAGGATGCCGCGGCTGACGGCCAGCAGAAAACCGCCTCTTTGATTATCAGCCGGGGTTATCTCGGCTTTTTTGATTGGGGCGGTTGTTATATTGCTGAATCTTTAAGGGACGAAGATCGTTTTTCAAAGGCCCACGATGTGCATCTGGTCACTCATATCTTCTCGAGACAGAACGATAAGAAGCTATATGATTCTCTCTTGTTTAAAGATGGTGAGTTCGATGGTTCCCAGCTTCCAAGAACTATTAGGTCTCTCATAGATCCCTGTCTTCTTGCTCATTAGAAGATTCAAAGACACGTGCGAGCGTCGTTTACTAGTGTTTGATTCATGAAGGCCGAACTCTGCTTTTCTTAAATGCAGTGACCCGGTTACTCTGACAATGAAGCCCCAGATGCCTCTGATACAAGCGAAACATTGGGGCATTTTTTTGGCGATTTTTCGGTAAATGCGTTTGATATTATCATGATAAGTTAGTGAAACTGACTTACCGACTTTCTCCAGCCATTTTGATTGCTGGTGATGAGTACTGCCATCAGGCATTTCCCAATCCTGTTTATTGGCTTGCCGTGTAGATCGGCGTACTCATGCCTGTTGTCTTGTCGGACCATCATCGCCGTTGCATCCTGCTTGTTGCTCTGGCCTACCTTTGTGTTTTGTTGCACGGTCCTTCTTATGCTGTGAGTGCAGAAAGCCTGTTTATAGACAAGGTCACGTACTACGAGTCGGGCGTCTCAGAGGCTGCTGAGCCTGGACCGATGCCGACCATCTGGAATTGGACAGCTTCGCGGTCGAGGCATTTGGCGCCAGGGGGGAGGCGGGCTTCCGCACCATCTTTACGCCCTATGCCGAGCTGTACCACTACGA
>OLNE01002954.1_pt1 | contig 10031 bp, 8 predicted proteins | sample 1672431 | NCBI WGS metagenome assembly OLNE01 (sample SAMEA3136685, study PRJEB25190) | human gut metagenome | reverse complement strand
GTGCGTGAACATGGACTGCCCCACGAACGAGCGCAAGACGCCCGCCCGTGGTCGCGGCGCGCGAGCCACGGAGGCCAAGGGCGCGGCGAAGACCACGACCAAGGCTGCGAGCTCCAAGAAGGCGACTGCTGAGAAGGCACCTGCCAAGAAGGCATCCGCCAAGAAGGCATCCGCCAAAAAGACGACCAAGAGCGCGACTTCCTCGCGCAAGAAGACTAGTAAGGAATAACTACATGTTCGAGGTGACACCGGTTCCTGAAGGTTTGGCGCGCGTTCGTTTCATCGCATCAGACATGGACGGGTCCCTCCTCACGAACGCCTCCGTTCTCCCCGAAGGTTTCGAGGAGCGCGTTGATGCGCTCGCGAGCGTGGGGACGCTCTTCTCCGCCGCCAGCGGAAGGCCCCTCTATACTCTCGAAGACAATCTCGGCCACCTTGGTCACAAGATCATGCTGATTGGCGACAACGGTGGCGTTATCAGCCGAAATGGCAAGGTCATCTATCAGGCGGATCTTCCGGTGGAGGAGTGCCGCCGTATGGCGCGCATCACGCATGAGAAGGGCGATGTGGGCCTCATCTGCGGCGTTGATGCCTGCTATGTCGAGCCCAACGCGAAGCCGTACGAGGACTACTTCCGAACCTTCTACACGCGCGTGGTCTATGTGGACGACCTCGCCCAGGTCGATGCTCCCGCCGATAAGTACACGGTCTACTTCCCGAACAACGATGCCTCCGAGCGCCAGGCGGAGTATGCTGCGGCCATCGGCGGAGACTACACCTTCGCTTGCGGCGGCATCATGTGGCTCGATGTCATGCCCGAGGGCGTGAGCAAGGGTAACGCTATGCGCCGAATCTCCGAGCTCTGTGGCGTCGGCCTTGACGAGATGCTCGCCTTTGGCGATGCCCCCAACGACGCGGACATGCTCGAGACCGTTGGCTTTGGCTACATGATGGCCAACGCTCAGCCCTGCATGGCGAACCATGCGAGCCTCGTGGCGCCCAGCAACGAGGACCGCGGCGTGCTCCAGGTGATTGACCAGGTCGTTGCCGCAAGGCAGGCGATCTAGATGCTGCGTGCGGAGACGGCGGCCGCCCGCCCTGGCGTATTCGTTACCCTCGAGGGCGTTGATGGCGCGGGCAAGACCACGCAGGTGGCGCGCCTTGTCGAGCGCCTCGAGGCGTGTGGCCGCGACGTCGTCCGCCTACGCGAGCCGGGCGGTACCGCGATCTCCGAGAGGATCCGCGCCGTTCTGCTTGACCCCGACAATTCCGAGATGGCCCCTGAGTGTGAGCTACTGCTCTTCGAGGCTTCGCGTGCCCAGCTCGTGCGCGAGGTGATCGAGCCTGCGCTCGCGCGTGGTGCCGTCGTGGTGTGTGATCGCTTCTATGACTCGACCCATGCCTACCAGGCCGGCGGCCGCGGCTTCGATGGTGCCCTCGTGCGCCGCGCGAACGAGCTCGGCTGTTGTGGCGTCCATCCTGATGTGACGCTCGTCCTCGACATGGATCCAGGACGAGCGTTCGAGCGCGCGGGCACGCGGGGCGAGCATGATCGCATGGAAGCGGAGGGCCTCGCCTTCCAGCGTCGCGTGCGCGAGGACTATCGCCAGCTTGCGGAAGCAGAGCCGGCACGTGTGCGACTCGTCGATGCGTATGGCGCGCCCGACGAGGTATATGCGCGCCTCGAGGAAACCCTGACGGCTGCCTTGCCAGGCCTGTTTGAGGGCGCCGCGGCTCAGGAGAGCAATCATGGCTAATGACGCTGGCAAGGACATTCCCGCCGCGTTCTCGCGCGTCGAGGGTCAGCCACGCGTGTGCGACTTCTTCGCCTCTGCCGTGCGCGAGCATCGCGTGGGCCATGCCTACCTCTTCCTGGGGGCCCCGGGCTCTGGCCAGCAGGAGGCGGCCATGGCGCTCGCGGAGTGCCTCGTCTGCCCCAAGGGTGGTTGTGACTCGTGCGACGAATGCATCCGCGTGGCGCATCGCACGCATCCGGACGTCCACTGGCTCTCGCCCGAGGGCGCGAGCGGCTACGTCGTCGAGCAGGTGCGCCAGCTCATCACAGACGTCTCGCTCGCCCCGGTGCGCGCTAACGCGAAGGTCTACATTCTCGACCGTGTCGACACACTGCGCGAGGCTTCGGCGAATGCCCTGCTCAAGACCATCGAGGAGCCGCCAGAGGGAGTGGTCTTCGTTCTCATGGCGCGTACGGCTGATGCTGTGCTGCCCACGATTTCGTCTCGCTGCCAGCTCGTGCCCTTCCGTGTGAGCGACCCCGCCGAAGCGGCTCGTCGCGTCGCCCTTACCTGCGGTGTGGCTGAGAACGACCCCGCTGCAAGGATTGCGCTTGCCGTGACGGGCACGCCCGAACGCGCCTGTGACTATCTTCGCTCCCCGGCGCGTCGTGAGGCTCGTAGGCTCATGGTCCGCACGCTCGATGCCCTTGCCGCGGATGACTCGTGGGACGTGCTCTGTGCCGCTCGCGACCTTGCCGTCGCAGCCAAAGCCCCGCTCGATGATGTCCGCGCGGATCAGGAGCGTGCCGCCGAGGAGAACGCAGACTACCTTTCCTCGAAAGCCCAGAAGCTTGTGGAGCAGCGTAACAAGCGCGAGCTTACCGCCCGCGAGCGTTCGGGTATCATTGAACTTCTAGCAGCAGCTGACTCGCTTTTGCGGGATGTCCTCATGCGCGTGGGCGGTGTGGACGCCCCCATCGTGAACGTCGACTGCGAGGACGTCGTCTCGCGTCTCTCCGCCCGCACCGATGTTGCGGGGCCCCTTCGTGCCCTCGACGCCGTGAGCCACGCGGAAAGTGACCTCGCCCACAACGTATCCCCCCAGCTGGCTCTTGAAGTCATGCTGTGCTCTTGCAAGGAGGCACTATGCCCACCGTCATTCCGGTGAAATTCGCTTATGCCACGCGCGACCTTTGGTTTGATCCCCGTGAGACCGGCGCCGTCGAGGGCGATCACGTCATCTGCTCGACCGAGCGCGGCACCGAGATGGGCCTCGCCACGGGCGACCCGATGGAGATAGACGAGGCGGAGCTCAACCGCAAGACCGACGGCGCGGCCCTGAAGCCCGTCGTTCGTATTGCGGGGGAGGAGGATTTCGTTCGCGCCGACGAGCTTTCGGCGCGTGGCGACGCGGCTATGCCCACCTTCCGCAGGCTCGTCTCCAAGAGCGGTCTCGACATGAAGCCCGTGGGCGTCGAGTACATATTTGGCGGAGAGAAGGTCGTCTGCTACTTCTCCGCGGACGAGCGGATCGACTTCCGCCAGCTCGTGCGCGATCTTTCGCGTGAGCTCCATGAGCGTGTTGACATGCGCCAGGTGGGCGTGCGCGAGGAGGCGGCGCTCGTGGGCGGCTTTGGCCACTGTGGCCAGGAGCTGTGCTGCGCGCGCTTTGGCAGCGGTTTCGAGCCCGTCTCGATTCGCATGGCCAAGGAGCAGGACCTTCCGCTGAACTCGAACAAGATCTCTGGTGCCTGCGGCCGCCTCATGTGCTGCCTGCGCTACGAGTTCGAGGCCTACCGTGACTTCAAGCAGCGCGCGCCCAAGAAGAACGCCGTCATCCAGACCCCGCTCGGTACCGCCAAGATCATCGAGTATGACACCCCGAAGGAACAGCTGGCGCTTCGCCTCGAGAACGGCAAGCAAATCCGCATCCCGCTCGCCGAGATGGAGACCTCGGATGCCGCGCGCAAGAAGAGCGAGGAGCTTGGCTGCCCCTGTCGTCCTGACACGGTTGTTCGTTCGACCATGGACCGCCTGGCGAGCCCCGAGGTTCGTGCCGCGCTTGAGGAGCTTGATCGCAAGAACGGCCTCCTGCCTGACCAGGCCTTCTCCGAGGATGACCTCTTCGTGACGGAGGAGCGCGGTCGTCGCCGTCGCAACAAGGGTGGCAACAAGGGTGGCTCCGGCTCTGGTGCATCGCAGCAGGCGTCCGCCACGTCTGAGCAGCCTGCCGAGACGAGCACGCGTAAGCGTCGTCGTCGCAAGACCGTCGAGATTTCCGGCGATGCTGCCGAGAAGCTTCCGGGTCAGGGCAACATGAACGAGGCCAAGCAGAGCGCCCCGGGCGAGGGCCGCAGGTCTCGTCGACGTCGTCACCATGCCGAGGGCGAGGCTGCGGCTTCCGGCGAGGCACAACAGCAGCCGCGCGAGCAGAAGCCGCAGCGCGAGGATGCTGTCGAGCAGGGTAATGCTGCCCCCAAGCGCCGTCGCCGCCGTCCCGGCGACAAGGGTGGCGTCGCCGCGGCCGATGCTGGCTCGCAGCAGCCGCGCCAGAAGCGCGCGCGCAAGCAGCAGGCTGGCCAGCCCGGGGACTCCCAGCAGCGTGAGGGCAAGCAGCGTGGCGGACAGGCCGGCGAGCCCCAGCAGTCCGGGGATGCTCCCAAGAAGCGCCGTCGCCGTCGTCACCGCAGCGGCGGCTCGTCCGAAGGCGGCGCCCCTGCGGCCGAGTAGCTGGCGAATCTAACGTTATAGCGCGGCGGGCGCCGTGCAGTCTCCAACTCGGTCGAGTAGCTAGCGGATCTACAGCGATAACGTCATCGCGGGTGGCGGGCGGCATGCCCGTCACCCGCGAGTTCTTTGCGCAGCAAAGCTGTCTGAGCGGGGGATGGGCATGCCGTCCTCCACCCCCACGCGATGCTCGGCGCGGTTGGACGCCTACAGCTCAGCGGTGTCGAGCCAGATGGTGAAGGGGCCGTCGTTAACGAGGGAGACCTCCATCATCGCGCCGAAGATGCCACGGCCGACGTGCTCGGCTCCGAGGTCCGCCTCCGCCAGCTCGCAAAAGCGCTCATAGAGGGCATTGGCCTGCGCGGGCGCGGCCGCGTCGGTGAACGACGGCCTGCGGCCGCGGCGGCAGTTGGCGTAAAGCGTGAACTGGCTCACGACGAGCGCCTCCCCGCCCACGTCGGCGAGCGAGAGGTTGGTCTTGCCCGCCTCGTCCTCGAAGATACGCAGGCCAGAGATCTTGTTCCAGAGCTTCTCCGCCAGGGCCTCGTCGTCCTCGTGTCCGACGCCGAGGAGCACGAGCAGGCCCTTTCCGCAGCTGCCCGTGACCTCGCCGTCGACGGTGACGCTCGCGTGCCTCACGCGCTGGATGAGTGCTCGCATACATGCCTCCCTACAGGTCGTAGATGCCGGAGAACTTCTCCGTGAGGTAGCGAGTGTAGTGGGAGGCGTCGAATTTGCCGCCGCACGCAGCCTCGATGAGTGGCATGGGCTCGATGGCGCGTCCGTGGCGCCAAATGCGCTCGCGCAGCCAATCGCGAATCGGGGCGAGGTCGCCAGCGCCAACGTTGCCCTCGAAATCGATGCCGTCTGCACGCATGGCGTCGAGTAGCTGCGCGCCATAGGCGCCGCCCAGGGCATAGGTGGGGAAGTAGCCGAAGTCTCCGCAGGACCAATGGATGTCCTGGAGGCAGCCGAGAGTGTCGGTGGGCACGTCTATGCCAAGATAGCTGCGGTAACGCTCGTTCCAGAGGGCAGGGACATCCGCCGCGGTGGCTTCGCCGGCGATGAGGAGCTGTTCGATCTCATAGCGAATCACGATGTGGAGCGAGTAGGTGAGTTCATCCGCCTCCGTGCGAACGAGGCTCGGCTCGGCACGGTTGACGGCGAGGTAAAGCTCATGCGGCGTAACGTCGTCGAAGCGTCCGGGGAAGTGCTTCCTTAGCGCCTCGAGCAATACGGGCGCGAATGCCTCGCTTCTGCCCACGTAGTTCTCAAAGAAGCGGCTCTGGCTCTCGTGGACGCCGCTCGAGATGCCGCCGTTGAGGATGCCGTGGTCATAGGCGACGTCGATGTTCTGCTCGTACATGGCGTGGCCGCCCTCGTGAAGCATCGAGAAGACGTTGCTCATGACGTCGTCCTCGTAGACGTGAGTCGCGATGAAGGTGTGACGGCTGGAGACGGAGTCGCTAAAGGGGTGCTCGGTCTCGGCGAAGGTCATCGAGTCGAGGTTGAGCCCCTCGATGCGGAGAAGGTCGCGAGAGAGCTCCATCTGCGTGTCATGGTCGAAGTGTCCCTCGACGCAAGCGCGGCTGGGCTGCCACCCGCGTTCGCGGATTGCGGCGACGAGCGGAATGACGCAGTCCTTCACCTCGGAGAAGAAGGCGTCATAGAACGCGTGCGAGCTACCGTGCTCATATTCGTCGAGGAGGGTCTCGTAGGGATCCTTCTCGGGCGCGCGCATGAGCGCCATCTCGCGCCTGGCGGCAACGATTCGGTCGAGGTAGGGGGCGAAGGAGTCCCAGTCGTTCGCGACCTTGGCACGGGTCCAGACCGCTTGGGCCTCGCTTGCGAGACGCGCGAAGTCCGCGGCGACATCCGCCGGCACGTCAACGGCGTCTGCGCGGTCGCGGGAGAGGACGCGGACCTCGGCGGCGCGCGTCTCGTCGAGCTCGCCAGCGACGGCGGCTTGCTGGAGGCGCTCGAGGAGCTCGCCGGTCGTGGCGCAGCAGAGGTAGTCGTGGGCCTCTTCCTCGAGCGTGGCCATGGCTTCCGCGCGGGCGGCGGTTGCGTTGGCGGGGTCGCTCGTTTCGCCGGCGAAGGCGATCGAGGTCTGGGCGTGGCGATGGGCGAAGAGGTGGCGCTGGAGCTTGTCGAGCGCGGCGAGGTCCTGGGATATGGCGGGCATGCTTCCTCCTTGATTATGGTCCGGTATTTGAAGTGTAGCGCCGACATGGTGCTGCGGCCTGTCGCGTGGTGAGGACAAGCCAAATAAAGCCGAGGAAGGCATTGAAGACGCATCCAGAAAAAAGGGATGGAGACGAGCTAGAGACCATCCCGCCAGCTGCGTTGAGCTATCCGTCGCGTTGCATAATAAGAGGGCATTTCTCACGACGACCGGGATGCCAGCCGCAAGGGGTATCCCGCCAAGATCTTGGGAGAACAGACTATGAAGTACTTTGGTACTGACGGCTTCCGTGGCCGTGCTAATGAGGGCCTTACCGTCGACCACGCCTTTGCCATCGGCCGTTTCGTCGGTTGGTATTATGGCCTCCGCGAGGGTCGCAAGGCCAAGGTCGTTATCGGCAAGGACACCCGCCGTTCCAGCTACATGTTCGAGTATGCACTTGGCGCTGGCCTCGTCGCTTCTGGCGCGGACGCCTACCTCCTCCACGTCACCACCACGCCTTCCGTGAGCTACGTCGTTCGTAGCGAGGACTTTGACTGCGGCATCATGATCACCGCCAGCCACAATCCCTATACGGACAACGGCATCAAGCTCATCAACTCCGGTGGCTACAAGATGGAGCCGGAGGTCCTCGAGATGGTCGAGAATTACATCGACGGCAAGACCGAGGTACCCCTTGCCACCGGCGAGGACATCGGCCGCACGATCGACTACGTCGAGGGCCGTAACCGTTACATTGGCTTCCTCATCAGCTCCGCTAGCTTCTCCCTGCACGGTCTGCGCGTTGGCCTTGACTGCGCGAATGGTGCCTCCACGCCCATCGCCAAGGGCGTGTTCGATGCCCTGGGCGCCAAGACCTACGTCGTCTCCAACGAGCCCAACGGCTTTAACATCAACCGCGGCTGTGGCTCGACTCACATCGAGCAGCTTCAGAACCTCGTTGCCGAGAAGGGCCTCGACGTGGGCTTCGCCTATGATGGCGACGCGGATCGTTGCATCGCGGTCGACGAGCACGGCAACGTTGTCGACGGCGACCTCATCATGTACGCCTGCGGCACCTACATGGCCAAGAAGGGCCAGCTTGCGGATAATACCGTCGTCACCACGGTCATGAGCAACCTCGGCCTCTACAAGGCTCTCGAGCGCGCGGGCATTTCCTACGAGCAGACTGCCGTGGGCGACAAGTACGTTTCCGCCTGCATGAGCGAGCACGGTTACTCCCTCGGTGGCGAGCAGAGCGGGCACGTCATCTTCTCCAAGTACAGCGCCACGGGCGACGGCATCAACACGAGCCTGCGCATCCTCGAGGCAATGCTTGGCTCCAAGAAGACCCTCTCTGAGCTCACGGAGCCCGTCAAGATCTATCCGCAGCTGCTCAAGAACGTCGTCGTTGCGGACAAGAACGCCGTCATGGCGGACGAGCGCGTCAAGGCCGCCGTTGCCGGTGTCGAGACCGCCCTCGAGGGCGAGGGTCGCGCGCTGGTTCGTGCGAGTGGCACCGAGCCGATGGTGCGCGTCATGGTCGAAGCCGCGACGCCCGCCATCTGCGAGCAGTACGTCGACCAGGTGGTCAAGGTCATCGAGAGCCTCTAGGCTTGTGCGTCAGTAGGACCGTATGGCCGGTGCGTTCCAGGGAGCGGAATGCACCGGCCTTTTCTTTGAGGAGATAGCTGAATGAGGCTCATTCTTGCAGATATCGACCGCACGATCATGCCCTTTGGCGATGCCGTGGTGCCCGCCCGCGTGCGCGAGGCGTTTAGGGCTGCTGTCGAGGCGGGCTGTGCCGTGGGCCCCTGCAGCGGGCGCGGCCGCGATTGGATCAGCATCTTGTTTGACGGGGACGAGCCCTGCTACCAGACGAATATCGCCACGAACGGCCTGCAGGTGAGCTATGGTGGCGAGCTCGTGCTCGAGCGCCATATCCCCGCCGAGCTGGTCGCGCGCATGGCTGCCCTTACCGCCGAGGTGCCGTGTGCGGGTCTCGTCTGGTTTGATGGTGCCGAGCCGAAGGTCGTCACAGGCGATATGGAGGACCTTAAGGTCGCGTTCCCGCGCTATGGGGCGTGCGGCGTCTACGAGCCGCTGCCTGGTCATGACGTGGTCAAGGCGAACGCCTTCGTGGCGGGTGATGACGCGGCTACGCGCGAGCTCGCGGATCTTCTCACGGGGGAGATTCCGGAGCTTGACTTCGACGTGCCGCAGCAAGGCTTCGTCAATATCATGCCTGCGGGATGGAACAAGGGAGCCGCGGTGCTTTGGCTCGCGGATTACCTGGGCGTGGCGTCGCAGGACGTCTTTGTCTTCGGTGACGCGGAGAATGACCTCTCGATGCTGTGTGCGGTGGAGAACTCCGTTGCCGTGGCGAATGCCACGCCCGAGGCCGCCGCTGCCGCGCGTTGGCACATTGGCGCCTGCGAGGACTTCGCCGTCGCCGACGCCGTCGAGGCCCTCGCCTCCGGTGGCTTCCCTTTCACCAAGTAACCGAAAGTTGACAAAGGGACTGTCCCTTTGTCAACTCGATACCCACTGACCTGCAAAAGGGACTGTCCCTTTTGCAGGTTTTTCTTACGTCCCCAGCTTGATATGTCAAGTGAGGCGCTATGGGGAAGTTCGGGCGATTCGTTGACGTCTGTACCCAAATAATGCGAGAGCATTTTCTGACAACAATAAAAGCGCAGGTAGACATATGCGCAAACGGTAACTCATGACCGGATGTCGGCTTAAATCGACTCGACCAAATGACTACCGCTCAGCGAACAAATAGATACCGTTCGGCAGCGGAAGCGGGCAATTTTGAACTTCTGTGATAGCTTAATATACGGAGTTGGAGGGAGAGAGGGACTCCCGCCGCTCTTGTTCGCTTCCGCTTCTGGTTGGCTCGCGGAGGGCCAACAGATGAATTCGCGTGGATGCGTACGTGTTGTTTGGAAAGCAGTACAAATGAAAGGTAGGAGGGATACCGAATGATGAAGTATCTCCAGAAGCTCGGCAAAGCGCTGATGCTTCCCGTCGCGGCGCTACCCGTCGCTGGCATCCTCATGGGCGTTGGCTATCTGCTCGCCCCCGGCGTCATGGGCGTTCCTGGCGCTGAGACCGCTGGTGCGGCCTACACCGTTGGTTTCCTGCTCGTCAAGGCGGGCGGCGCTCTTATCGACTACATGGCTTGGCTCTTCGCCATCGGCGCAGCCGTTGGCCTGGCTGACGATCACGACGGCACCGCCGGCCTCGCTGGCCTTGTTGCCTTCCTGATGATCCAGCAGCTCCTCAACCCGGCTGTCGTCGGTACCGTTCGCGGCATGGACGCTGACGCTCAGGCTGCCTGGCTCCTCACCGCCGAGGGCATCGCCTTCTCCAAGATCGCCGGCAACTGCTTCATCGGCATC
>OLNE01002953.1_pt1 | contig 10032 bp, 9 predicted proteins | sample 1672431 | NCBI WGS metagenome assembly OLNE01 (sample SAMEA3136685, study PRJEB25190) | human gut metagenome | reverse complement strand
TCCTCGATGGAAACATCGAACTTATCCGCGAAAAATCCGGGCAGATAGGCGGTCGAAAACGGCTTCAGGCCGGCATAATCAAACGGCTCGATGGAATCCATATAATCATCCGGCATCTTGCGCGATGCATCCACCGGCACGCGGCTGAACGGCAGCGTACCCGCGCGCTGAACCTCGTAAAAGCTGGTCTCGGTGATTTCCGTGTCTCCGTGACGGAACACGCGCGTGGTCGTTGCCATGTAATTCGCGCTGCCTTCGGCTTCGCCGTCAAACAGCCAGAACGGCACATAAATGCCGCGCAGCTCCTCGATATGGTTATTATCGCGGAACAGCTTGGGCAGCAGCAGCTTTCCCTTGTAATGCTGCTTGAGCGCGGAAACCGCATCCTCCTTGCTCAGCTTGAACGGCAGTATGTAGTCCGGCTTGAGAATGCCGCTGAACTGCTCGGGAATGACGGTCGGGTTGCCGCAGTACGGGCACGAGGTCGCCGCCGTGGTCTCCTCGCAGATCAGCTGCGCACCGCAGGACGGACAGCTGTATACGCGCATCTTGTCCGCATCCGTGCCCCAGTCCTCGTCTGCGGAGGACTGCCATTCACCGGTGTCGCTCCCCGTCTCCGGCTGAGAAGCGGCCTGCTGTTCCTTTTCGGCGTACAGCTTTTCGATCTCTGCCGGGTCAAATGACGAGCCGCAGTAGTCGCATTGCAGCCGTCCTGCGGCACCGTCGTAGTGCAGCGGTCCCGTACAGGATGGGCATTGGTAGTTTGTTGCTTTGTCTGACATTTCTTCACCATCACTTTTTATTTTTGAAGTGAATCCGCAGGGCGGGTGCCCTTACCCCGCGATATACATTGAATCGTCTATCATTTTAACATATTCGGCTTCGCTTTCCCGCACTCCGAGCAAAACTTTCCCTGATTGACCGCGCCGCACGAGCACGTCCAGGTCGTATTCTCCGGTCGGGGTTTTCCGCACTCGGAACAGAATTTGCCGGTATTGACCGTACCGCAAACGCATTTCCAGCTGTTCTGCTCGGGCTTGGGCCTGCCGCAGCCCATGCAGAATTTTCCGGTGTTGCCGGTCTGTCCGCACGAGCACGTCCACTCGCCTGCCGCCTGCGCCTGCTGCTGACCCATTGCGTACAGATTCTGCACGCTGGCGCCGCCTGCCTGACCGGCCATATTCATGCCCATGAACGCCATCGCCGGACCGGCGTTCGCGTTCGCTGCCGCGGACTTCATCGCCTCGGCCTGTGCGTGCACGAGCGAGCCTGCCGCACGGGTCGGATCGCGGTAGGCAGCCTCGCGCTGCATTTCCTTGATGGTCTTTTCGTCCTCCTCGTCTGCCTTGACCGAGTTGACGCCGAACGACACGATCTCGATGCCGCGCAGCTCACGCCACTTGGACGAAAGCTGTTCGTTGAGCGCGTCCGCAATCTCCATCGTATGCGCGGGCAGCGCCGAGTAGCGCACACCGTTTGCACCAATGCGCGCAAAGGCGGGCTGCAGCGCGGTCAACAGCTCGCTTTTGAGCTGGCTGTCCAGATTTTCCCGGCGATATTCCTCTGCCATGTTGCCGCACACGTTGGTATAGAACAGCATGGGATTGACAATCCTGTAGCTGTACTCGCCGAAGCACCGCAGGCCAATGTCCATGTCGATGCCCGCCCGCTCATCGAGCACGCGGAACGGCACCGGAGACGCGGTTCCGTACTTGTTGCCGGTCAGCTCCTTGGTGTTGAAATAGTAGACGCGCTGCGTGCGCGGCGCTTCTCCGCCGAACGTGAAGCGCTTGGCCATATTGGCGAACATTTTACACACGCTGTCACCAAACGAACCGGCAAAAATAGTCGGCTCGGCAGACGAATCGTAGACGAACTCACCCGGCTCGAATGCGGCTTCCACGACCTTGCCCTGATCGACGATCATCATCGCCTGTCCGTCCGCCACCGCGATGACCGAGCCGCTCGTGATGATATCCTCGTCACCCTTGGTGTTGCTCGACCGCTTGGTGACCTTTTTGCGGCCCTTGACCGCGAGCACATCCGCGTCTATCGCATCACAGTAAAAATATTCCTTCCACTGATCAGCCAGCACACCGCCGCCCGCGCCTGCTGCTGCTTTGATAAGTCCCATTTGACATTCTCCTTTTATCTGATAGAGTGCCGTTGTTTTACAATCTATATGGTGAATAATTAAGAAATCCTATTTCCAGTTTACGTTTTTTCAGCGAAGAGCGCAAGTCCATTCACACACATTTCACATTTTTGTCAAGATACGGTTGTGCCATGCTATTTCTTCCGCTTTTTTCGTAGACTTTCGACGTGCGGTATGATAGAATAAGATATCTGCATACCGCATATTTCGAAGGCGGTACTGTCTGGAGGAGTAAACAATGGAAGCGAACAAGGAAAATCAGCAGAGCATTGAACAGGCGTTCGAGCAGGCTCTGGACGCATATAAGGCAGGCAATTTTGCCGAAGCAGCCGGTCAGTGGCTGGCTCTCGCGGAGGACGGCTGCGCACCGGCACAGCGTGCGCTCGGCTCGCTGTATGAGCGCGGACAGGGCGTGGAAAAGAATGCTGCGAATGCCTTTGAATGGACAAAAAAGGCGGCTGAGCAAAACGATCCGGTTGCTATGTTCAATCTGGCGTGCTACCATGACAAGGGCGTTGGCGTGAAAAAGAATCAGCAGACCGCGCTCACCTGGTACCGCAAGGCCGCTGAATACGGTCATCCGGAGGCTGCGGCACTGATCGCCAGCCTGATCGAGACGGGCGACCGCGGCTTGGAGAAGGACATGGACGAGGCTGTCCGCTGGTACCAGATTGCCGCAAACCGCGGCAACGTGCTGGCGATGGGCCGTCTGGCATGGCTGTACAGCACCGGTACCGGCGTTCCGCAGGATGCGGCCTTCGCCTTCCAGTATTTTCTCAAGGCCGCTCAGGGCGGCAACGCAGCGTGCATGATGAACACCGCCATCCTGTACGCACGCGGCGAAGGCACGCCGCATAACGCGCACGAGGCGCTCTACTGGGCCGAGCAGGCCAAGAAGCACGGCGCTCCGCAGGCCGAGCAGCTCATCAATGCCATCAAGAAGAACGGATAAGATCGAAAACCGGCGTTTTTACGTCGGTTTTTCTTTTTTGCAGGTCAGATCAAGCGGCACAGCTCATTTTCCTGTATAATGCAGGGACAAGGAGGGATTTTCATGCAAAACTGGCACGACAATGTTCTGCGGCTGATTGCTGAGATTGACCGCTGTATCCGTGCGCGCGAGGGCGAAACGCTGACACTCGCGCATTTAGCGAGGCTGCTTGACTGTTCGCAGTCGCAGGTTTCGCACCAATTCCACGCGCTGACGGGCACTTCCCTGCGGGATTTTGTGCAGGCGCGCCGTCCGGCGCTCGCGCTGCCCGCGGTTCGGGACGGAAAACAGCGGCTGCTTGATATCGCGCTCGACTGCGGTTTTTCCTCGCAGGAGGCGTTCACGCGCGCGTTCCGTGCGGCTTACGGCATCACGCCCGGCGAATATCGGCGCTCCCCCCGCCCGCTGTCGCTGCGCACGGTGATTCGGCCGCTGGACTGTTATCTCGCAGAGCAGGCTCCCGCAGGCACGGAAGGAGATGTGCAGACGTATTTTATCACGCTTCCGGCGCACAAATTTGCACACATTCGCAACTATGAGAGCATCGGCTACTGGGATTTTATGCAAAAGCAGTCCTGCATTCCCGGTGCGGATTTGGAGACGGTCAGCGCACTTCTGCGGCAGCTTGCCCCCGAAGCCGAGCAGCAGATGGCGTTCGTGAATGAGCCGAGCGGCCGTATCTGCAGCTGGGGCATTCCTCTGGCGGAATGCTGGGGTGTGCGTCTGCCGCGCGATTGCACCGACGCGGTGCCCGCTCCGCTGCAGCTAATGGAGGTCCCCGAAGGGGATTATCTGGTTTTCGAGCACGGTCCGTTTGATCTGCAGACGGAAAACAGTCTTGTTGAGGCAAAAATCGAGCGTGCGATGCGTGATTTCGATTACGAGGCCGCCGGCTGCTGTCTGGATACCGCACCCGGTCGTGTGTTCTATTTTGTGCACGATTGTGTACGTTTCTGGAAGTATATCCGGCCTGTTGTTCGATTTTAAAAAAAACAGTTGAAATTCCTTCTCGATGGTGATACAGTTATATAGTTACTCATTTTCACCGATTGGAAAGGAATTTCATGACATTTTATCAGGAATTACAGGTCAATCAGGCAGGCTCAAAGAAAATCATCCGCGAGAGTGCGTCACAGCGTGAAAAACTGTACCATATTGCCGTATATTTGACCAAAATTGCGATAACCGTCGCATTCTGCTTTATTTTCGTTTCACTTTACAGTCTGGGCTTCGGCGCGGACAACAGCATTGTCGGCGTAGTCGTGCTGCTGTATCTGCTCGTATTCCGCAGCGCACATCTGTGCATTCGCACAGAGCAGTCCACGCTGCTGCTCGCCGGATTTTTCGGCATTATGGCCGTCGGACCGCATGCAGCCAATCTGGCCGGCCCGGTCGGCGGATTGTTCATCAATGCTGCTGCGATTGCCCTGCTCATTCTGTTCGGCTGCCACGAGCCGAGAATGTTCAATCAGTCCACACTCGTGCTCGGCTATCTGCTGCTGTACGGTTACGATGTGAGCGGGCACGCCTATCAAATGCGCCTGTTTGGACTTGCTGTCGGTGCGCTTCTGGTCTGCGCGGTATTCTACGGCAACCATCGCGGCAATGCCTATGAGCTCTGTGCAGGAGACATCCTTCCTGCTTTCGATCTGCGCCATCCGCGCTCCAAATGGCAGCTTTGCCAGATCATCTGCGTTCCGCTTGTGCTTTTCCTTGCAGAGCTGAGTGGCATGCCGCGTGCGATGTGGGCGGGCATTGCCGCCATGAGTGCAATCCTTCCCGCGATGGACGATATGCGCTACCGCGTTCGCTGGCGTATCATCGGAAATATTGCGGGTGTTTGCTGCTTTTTAGCGCTGTATTTCCTGCTTCCGTCTTCGATTTACGCCTATATCGGCGTGATTGGCGGCATCGGTGTCGGTTTTTCTGCGAAATACGGCTGGCAGGCTGTGTTCAACACGTTCGGTGCGCTCGCTATTGCAACCAGCGCATACGGACTCAAAAGCGCGGTCGGTCTGCGTGTCGCGCAGAATGTGTTCGGCGTGGTCTTTGCGCTGCTGTTTTGCCTGATTCTCCACCGCATTTTTGCCCGCTGGGAGCGCTCTGCGAGCTGAGCCAACAGCTGTTCTGTGCAAATGCACGGAACAGCTGTTTCTTTTTTGCACATACCGTAAACCATTTTTATAAAATTAGTTGACATTGTAGTAAATCTGTGGTTTAATGCAATAAGCAAAACAACGAGGAGGAACTCCCAATGAGTGACATTTCCAGCAAGTCCGCACAGCGCAGCGCGTTTTCCGTGCGCGAGATCTGCTATTCCGGACTGTTCGCGGCGGTCATCGCGATCATGGCGCAGATTTCCATTCCGATGCCCGGCGGCGTACCCATGACCATGCAGACGTTTGCGATTACACTGGCGGCTGTCGTACTCGGCGCCAAGCTGAGCACGGTTTCAAGCGTAATTTATCTGCTGCTCGGTGCCGTCGGCGTACCGGTGCTTGCGAACTTTTCCGGCGGTTTTGACAAGTTTATCGGTCCTACCGGCGGTTTTCTGATCTCCTTCCCGCTGATGGCGTTTATCATCGGCTGGGGCGCCGACCACCGTCATGCATTCCGCGGCGCGTATGTACTCGCACTGATCGTCGGCACAATTGCCAACTACGTTGTCGGCACGGCGATGTTCTGCGTACTCATGAACAGCTCGATCGCCGCAGGCGTGACCGCATGCGTGCTGCCGTTCATCCCGACCGCTGTCATCAAGGCTGTTCTTGCAACCGTGATCGGCTTTCTCGTTCGCAAGCGCATCCCGGGGCTCAAGGCATGATCCGGCTGCGCCCGCATCATCTGCTTTGCACACAAGGCTACTCCGGCAAGGGCTATAGCACAGAATTTGTGCAAAATATGAGTGCAATTGTGCATTCTCTGCGAAATGTACCGGGAACCCGAATCCGGCTTGTCTTTGGTTCGGATTCTCTGTGCGCGCACTGCCCGCACCATACCGCTGACGACCTGTGCGAAGCACAGGAAAAGGTATCCTGCTTTGACCGAAAGACGGTCGAATACTTTGGTTTGCACGAGGGCGAGTACGTTTATCAGGACCTGATCCGTGCAATCGACACACAAATGACCCCGGCCATGCTGGAGGATATTTGCCGCGGATGTGCATGGTACCCCGTCAGCGCCTGCAAAAAGAATATCTGTGGAAAATGAAATGAGGCACACCGAAAGGTGTGCCTCTCCCCCTGTCACCAGAAAATATGTTGTCACTTCTCACAATTTGTCATGTCCTGTTTTAGATATTCCTACAAATTTCCATCAAGATATTGACAACCACCTTGAAGGTGGTTATTCTTATCTTATAATAAACACCTTACAAGTGATTATCAAAACAGAGGTGAGGTCAATGAAGCGCTTCAAGCTGTCCAACTCCGAGGAAATTCTGATGGACACCTTATGGCGGGAAAACCGTCCGCTCACAACGCTACAGCTTGCCGAAAAAGTTACGGAAGCCCGCTGGAACACCAATTATATCGACAAACTGCTCGGTCAGCTTGTCAAAAAAGGCATGGTGCAGGTCAGCGGTCTGCTGCAGAACGGACGCTATCAGTCGCGGCAGTTCGTCCCCTGCTACACCAAGGACGAATTTCTGGCGAACATGCTCGAGGAGCAAGGCGTGAACCAGGCACTGTTTGCCCGAATCGCCGTGGCGCTGTTCAAAAAACCTGCCAAATCAAACGAATCCGAGCAGGAAGAAAAGCTGATTGCCGAGCTGGAAAAAATGGTCGATCAGTACGAAGCTGCGCTGCAGAACAAAGAAGAGAAATAATATGCAAATAACCCTGTTTTCCTTTATATCTGCACTTTTGTGGAGCAGTTTGTTGATTATTGTAATCTATCTTATGCGGCGCACACGCTTCCGGCCGCATTTCGGCGTGCTGACCATGGTGCTGCTGTACCTGTTCTGCGCCGCGCGCCTGCTGCTGCCGCTCGAGTTTCCGCACACAGTGATTGTGAGCGACAGCGTCGTGTATCCGCGCATCTACAGCTTTCTGACGCGCAAGCCCGAGCCGGTCACACACCTGCCGATTGGACTGCTTTTGTGTGCAATCTGGCTGTTCGGTACAGTTTTTCTGCTGATCCATTATGCGCTGCAGTATCGCAAAGCCATCCGCGCTACGCGGCAAGCTAAGCCATGGGACAGCCGCACGGCTTCCCTGCTGAGCGAGATCCGGCGGCAGACCGGCCGCACCATCAAAGTTCGCGGACGTACAGCCGCGAATATCGAATCCGCCTTTGGCGTAGGTGTGCTGCGCCGATATATCATTCTGCCGGACAAGACGTACACAGATGCTGAGCTGCATTACATTCTGCTGCACGAGTACACGCATTTTCTCAACCATGATACGGCTGTCAAGCTGCTCGTAACGCTGTACTGCATCATTTTCTGGTGGAATCCGGTCGTATACCTGCTGCAGAAGGATTTGGAACAGACGCTCGAGCTTAAATGCGACCGTGCGATTGCACAGACGCTGAATGCGCAGGAACGCACAGCCTATCTGCGCGCCATCCTCTCCGCGATGAAGCAAGGCTGCACACAGCAGCCGGTGCCGCAGCCGTCCACGGCCCTGTTTCGCGCCGAGGCGGACAAGGCCATGCGGGAGCGATTCACCGCCGTGCTCGCCTGCGCAGAGCAGCCGAACGGCCGAACCGCAAGCGCCGTACTCATCGGCAGCTTTGCCGTCCTGCTGGCACTGTCGTATGCGGTGCTGCCGCAGCCGGCATTCGAGCCGCCGGCCGAGCCTGACAGCAGCTCGACCGTCTATTTTAACGACGAGAATGCCTATCTCAAGCAAAGTGCGGACGGACGATACTGGCTGTACATTGACGGCCACAAGCCGTATGAGCTGACAGAAGGTGACGTGCAATTTTATCTGGAGCACTCGGTTTTCAAATATATCCGCGAGACCGAGCAATAAAAGGCAACTGCCGAAGGATAGCGGCAGCACAGAGAGTAAAAGCAAAATGTGGGACGAAAATAGAAGCAGCTGAGATGTGGGGTCTCAGCTGCTTTTGTGCAGAAAAAGAAAAAGCCACTCAAAATGAGTGGCTTGATGGTGGACATTAACGGGTTCGAACCGCTGACCTTCCGCACGTCAAGCGGTTATAGAAAATGCCGATTTTGTTAGATATATCGTCATTTTTCGAGGTTTGTATTCCTCGTTTTCCTACACGTTTCCTACATCTGTCAAAACTCTTTATAATATCTTCCCTGTTATATCTTTTACGATGTACCTTTCTCCATAAACACAGCATAGTCATCAACATTCCTGATAGCCTAACCGCTTATGACAGGCTATATAGTATAACCTATCATATCAAAAATGTCAATAAAAACATTGACAAACCCCTACTATTTGCTTATTATTATGTTACAGTTCTATTATAGCAGGAGTTGTTTAGAGTGATTTTATCCGATAAAGATATCCGCGTCCTCTGCACGCAGCCAGAGCATCCTTTGATATCTCCTTTCGACGAGTTTCGCCTGCAAGGTGCTTCTTACGATGTTTCCATGTCAGATGTTATCCATGTTTTCAAAGATGATGTGCGAACAATTTCTTTAACCGACCAAAATACGATTGATTCTTTGTACAAAGAAGTTCCTATTCCCGATTCTTCTTCATTCATTCTGAAACCGATGGAATATATCTTGGTGACATTGAAAGAAACCATCTGCATTCCTTCCAATATGATTGCACATATTCGTCCAAGGACCAAGTTTACTCGATTGGGTATTATTGTTTCGGATCAGCACTGCAATCCTGGATATCGAGGGACTCTGCAAATTGGTCTGCGAAATGTAAGCCCTAATTCTATCGCTTTGACGTCTGACATGCCTATCGCTCAGATTGTTTTTGAAGAACTAAAAAGCGAGCCTTCACCTGAAAAAGTTTATAGTGCTAAGGCGGATGCTTCTTACCATAATGAAAATGAGTTTTTAGGTGCTAAATTTACAGAATCCGATTTTTCACCTAAGGCACAAGAACTATATAGAAAAATCATGAGCGGAGCCTACCTCAATGACAGATAACAACGATCATATCACTACCGAGGAACTTATTCATGCATATGTGTCCGATCGCTTAAAAGATAATGCTACTGATGGTATAGCTGCATCCGAATTACTTCGATTACAGCAGCATGCCGAACGTGATATCTATAAAGATATTCGAAACGAAATACTCCGTGACATCACAGAAGATGAAAAGAAAAAGAATACAGAAAAACCGATTGCGTACACAGACCTGGGATCAGGTGATGAATTGTGTGAAGAATACACCGAAAGACTGGGATCGGTGGATGAAAAAAGTAGGGATTACACAGAATTATATTTTCTATAAATACTCCCGGAAAGAAAGTATGACAGGTTATTGTACCTGGTGCGAAAAGAATGTGCCTGTAAAAGCTGTAAAACATAACAAAACAGGAAAATGCCCTAATTGCGGGCATAAGATCCAGTATAAGGCAATCGGAAAACAGCGTATGGTAAGTTCGCGTGAGGAAACGGCATATCTGTTACAAACGTGCGGACAGAATTTTGTCGTTCGTGAATTCAGAGCTAGTGTGAAATATGATATGCTGGCATATACGAAACCAATATATAATTGGTGGGAACAACGCAGCTTTGTCTATGATACAGATCTTAATAAAAAAGAGTTTTATTATGGATACTACCGTGGAACAGATGAACATAGGTGGATTCAGGGAGAACTCTATCCGAACCGTCCGTATTATTGGGGCTATGAACCGCGTTATCCAGGACGTATCTATAAAAAATCCCTTCATGGAATTCAAAATAAGCAATTTAGAAGAAGTGGATTTTATGAAT
>OLNE01002952.1_pt1 | contig 10032 bp, 8 predicted proteins | sample 1672431 | NCBI WGS metagenome assembly OLNE01 (sample SAMEA3136685, study PRJEB25190) | human gut metagenome | reverse complement strand
TTTTGTGGAAACCTCACCACTTATCCGAAGGGTTTTCCACAGTTTCTGTGGAAAACAGTGTTCATATCTGTGGATATTTGTCCGCCGTCAGTTTACATCTCGGATGGTTTACCGTTCATTTAGGGTGCAAAATGCTATATTTTGCATCATTTTAGCCATAAAATCCGTCATCGTTTCAGGCCTTAATGTTAAAAACTGCAAGCCTGTTATGGCGTTATTCTGCACATTCCGTTTGGCATTTGATGTTTTTTGTGGTTGCGCTTTTTCATCGGTTACTACTACTGCAAAACTGCAATTTCCTACCTATATAATAAGTAAACGCTTCGCACACTTTTATTTCTTGTTATTCAAATTTCACATTATTTAGCGGTCATGGTTTCAATGCCACGCAAGGTGATGGTGGTTGTGCCGTCACTTTCCATACGAATTTCCACACGGTCGGGATCGTCATACCATTCGGCCGGAATGGTGATGGTGATTTCGCCGTCGCACACGAGCTTGTGGGTAGCGGTTTGCTTGCGAGCAAATTCTTGCTCCACAACGAGATTTTCCGGCAGATTTGCGTAGCTTACTTCGCCCATAAAGCTGTTTTGCATTTGAATGGAGTTTGGAAAAACCTTTTCAGCCAAAGTGTGGGTATCAACGAGGTCGCTGTTATCGGCGTTATCAGCAAGAAATTTCTTTGCGCGTGTAAAGGCTTCCACGCCGTCTTGTGAATAGTCGTCCGCTACAGCCAAAGTCATTTGGCGAATCTGGCGGTAGCTTTCACGGCTTGACGGTTCAGTCAGGCAACCCAAAAGCACTTCTTCAAATAGAAGAATGGTTTCTTTTTCAAATTTTACCTTGATGTCACACAAGCGAATGCCCAAGTCTTCCAAATTAATAAACGCATACCCCTTAATACGTTGGGTTGGCTGCGGCATAATGGAGCGATGCACAGCAATGGAGGCAGAAAGGGTGCCATCGTCAGCGGCATCTACCTGATGGGTATAGGCAAGCTTATCGGCAAGGGCCAAAATTGCCAAATATGGGGTGCCGATTTCTGTGTGAAAACGCGCAAGTGCCAAATGATAGTTTTCTTCTACGCCAAGGTCGCGGAGCTCGCCAAAAAATAGTCCCGCTGCCCATTTCGAGAAATCAACCAGCCCTTCATCCCCTTTAATGAAGGTTTTGAGGCGTTCCGGCACAGCGCTGGTCTGGGAAAATTGGGCATGACTCGCTGCCGGGTCTTTGAGCCCACGTTCAATATGGTGTGCCAAATAATCTACCATGAGCCCATTGCGAAGGTCCAAGGTGGTGTCGGATAAAGTTTCGCTCAATGCAGCAGCGTCGTAAAAATGAAGAATGGCTTCTTGAATCTGTATCATAATAGGTCCTCTCTGTTTTACTTTACATGTTATTTTTTTGATTATTTCTTTAGTATACTGGTGTGTTCCCTTTGATTCAAGCGCTGTTCGTAAGAGATTATTTCTCTAAAACAGACGCCTGTTCTTGTACAGTTTGTTTTATCTACAATCTGTACTTATACAGTCCATATAGGAATCTCATATATCAAAGTATCAAGTTCTATTGCAAATTTCAAAAGTATCCCCTAAAATATGTCTTATATGTTTGATAAGGGGACATATTTCATATTCTGACGAGTTTATCCATTTTGACGCAGAATAACTATCAAGCTATCATCAAAAAAAATGGGTTGCGTGAATTCACGACAAAATTTATTAAAAGGGAGTGTTATTTAGATGAATCGCAAAACAAAAGACACACTGATCGTTGGTTTTGCCCTGTTTTCTATGTTCTTGGGGGCAGGTAACCTTATTTTCCCACCTTACTTGGGGCTTCATTCCGGTGAAAACTGGCTACCAGTGTTAATTGGTTTCGTTTTTACCGGTGTTGGTTTGCCATTACTTGCTGTATATGCAGTACTTCGTAGTGGCGGTACCATCATGACCATGGCACGCCACGTTGGTCGTCCGTTCGGTCGCGTATTAGGGCTTGTGGTGGTTCTTTCTATTGGGCCAATGTTTGCAATCCCACGTACCGCAGCAACCGTATATGAAGTTGGGGTATCCCCAATTCTTCCTAATGTAAGTATTACCATAAGCTCCATCATCTTCTTTGCTTTCGCGCTTGTTCTTTCCATTAACAATTCTAAGGTTGTCGACCGTTTGGGTAAATTCTTAACCCCATTCTTAATCCTGACTTTATTCTCTATTATTATTGCCGCTATTGTTAATCCTGTTGGTACTCCGGGGACTGCAGCAGATCCTGCCTACAACTTTGCAGGCGGTTTCACCGAAGGGTATCAAACCATGGACGGTTTGGCAGCTACCATGTTCGCCGGCGTTGCACTTTCCAACATTGTGGCACGTGGCTATAACAACCGCGAAGAACAGCTTTCCATGTCTATCCGCAGTGGTGTTATTGCAGCGGTCCTTTTGGGCTTGGTATACTGCGGTCTCACCTTCGGCGGCGCAGGCTGCACCGGCGCTTTCCCGGCTGACATCGAACGTAGTGCTTTACTCGTTGGCATGACCCAAGGCCTTCTCGGCAACATCGGTGCTTACTGCCTCTCCGCAGCAATCACATTGGCTTGCTTAACCACCGCTGTTGGTCTTTGCGTTACTACCGGTCAATACTTCAATGAATTGTCCGGTGGCAAATTAAGCTATAAGCTCGTTGTTGTTATCACTGTTGTTGTATCCTGCTTAATCTCCGTACTTGGGGTTACCGCAATCATCAACTTGGCGGTACCTTTCCTCTATTTGGTATATCCGGTGCTCATGGCATTGACCGTTTGCACTTGCCTCGACAAATACATCAAAAACAAAAACGCTTATATCGGCGCTGTTGTAGGGGCATTCTTGATTAGTATCATCGATGCACTCTCCACCATGGGCAGCCTCGGCGTTAGTGGTGCTTGGGTTGATGCATTGGTTGGCTTTGAACAAAAGCTTCCACTTGCAAGTTTTGGCTTGGCTTGGGTGATTCCGGCTATTGTTTGTGCTATCCTTGCATCCTTCATCCCACGCCGCAAAGATACCCGTGAAATTGTTTTCGAGGTTTACGACGAAGGTCAAAGCGACTGATTGGTTTATATTCAAAACGCTTCCCGTTGGGGAGGCGTTTTTTTGCACTTCTTTTGCATGTTCATTTTTACAACAACAAGCCGCGTCATGTTGAGAACTTAACAGAATCTTGTCATTTTTTTACCATTTGTCGCTATCTTCCTCGTATTCTTTATGATATACTGAGTAAAAACCAAGGATTTATTAAATAAATGTAAAGGACTGAGGATTATGCTCAGAAAAATGGCCTTTTCCATCGACGATCCTATGATGGATATGAAAATCTCCGAACTGGGTGAGCTCTTGGGAACTTTGCAGCGCCAGCTCAAGGATACCGATCGCAGCTTGCTTATTGTTCTTTCCGGTTGGGAAGCCACTGGCAAGGGGCTTATTTTAAATGACCTTGTACGTGAAATTGACCCACGTTATTTCCATCTCTCGCAATTCAAGGATGCGACCGAAACAGACAAGGAGCACCCTATGCTTTGGCGTTTCTTCCAATCGCTCCCTATTCATGGACGAGTTGGAATTTTTGACCACAGCTATTACCGTGAATTGATGCGCCACCCTGAAATGGATGACGTGGAATTTATGCATGCCGTTCGCGATATTTCCTTCTTAGAACGTCTTTTAAGCGATGACGGCTGTATGATTGTCAAAATATTCTTAGACCAAAGCAAGGAGCATATGGCGAAAAACATCGAGGAAATTTCCAAGGATGAAAATCGTCGTTACATGCTTTCGGATTTTGACCATCATCAGCTCAAGCATTACGATAAATTCCGTCATCATTTTGAACGCATTATCAATCATACATCAACGCTTTCTTGTCCATGGCGCGTTATTGAAATCGGGCCGGACAAAAAGCGCACATCTCAGCAGGTGTTGGTCACTGTGATTCACAGCTTGCAATGGCATCTTAACACACCGGCGCCATCCTGCACGCAGCCGTTGCCACCAACCATCACCCGCCCGTTGGATTTGGTCGATTTAAGCAAGTCCATCAGCGAAGAAGAATATCGTGCACAATTACGTCCACTGCAAAAGCAGGCGGCCGATTTGCTTTATCAGCTCTACCGTCACAAAATCCCAACGATTGCTGTCTTTGAAGGCACCGATGCGGCCGGCAAGGGTGGTTGCATTAAACGTTTGACACGTCTGATGGATCCACGCAGTTATCAAGTGGCGACAACCGCCGCACCAACAAAATACGAACTTTCTCACCATTATCTCTGGCGGTTCTATCAAACCTTCCCAATCCCCGGTCATCTCACCATTTATGACCGCAGCTGGTACGGGCGCGTTATGGTAGAACGTATCGAAGGCTTTACACCGGTAGAACGTTGGCAAGAAGCCTATTCGGAAATCAACGAGATGGAACAGTCCCTCGTTGAGGACGGCTACGTTATTTTGAAATTCCTGCTCGTCATCGACAAGGAAGAGCAATTGGCTCGTTTCAAAGAACGCGAAAACACACCGGAAAAAACCTATAAAATTACCGATGAAGATTGGCGCAATCACGAAAAATTCGATGATTATACCGATGCTATGAATGACATGATTGTACGCACCTCGACCATTCATGCACCTTGGACGATTATTCCGGGAATGAACAAACAATATGCCCGTATTGAGGTTTTGAAACATTTTGTTGAAGCCGCAACCAAGGCACTTGAAAAGAAAGGTGTTAATGTGCATCTTGAAAAAGATGCCACCAAAGCATTGAAAGACGATAACACACAAGGCAAAAAAAAAAGGGAGTCCTAAACCATGTCTACCATCAATGAAAAAGAACAACTTGAAGAGGAAATCATTGCAGGCGTAAACGACACCCCATGTGCAGACACCACCGAAGAAATTCTTACCGAAACAGCCATTCCTTTGTCCGGTGAATGCGCTGAAGATGCCCCTCAGGCAGAAGAAGCGCCACTTGCCGTCTTGGTAACTGAACTTGTCGAAAAGAAAAAAGACAAGAAAAAGAAGAAAAAGGACGACAAAAAAGACAAGAAGAAAAAAGATAAAAAGAAAGCAAAAAAGAAAAAAGCTGCTAAAAAGGCTAAAAAAGCTAAGAAAGATAAAAAAGCGAAGAAGAACGCAAAGAAAAAAGACAAAAAGAAGAAATAAGCGTGTGGACATGCGCATGAACTGCGAACGTCCACCGATTCAGTTGATCATTGCTCCCCCTCGCCTGCTGCTTCGTCGGCAGGCTTTTTTAATGTAAGAAAAAAAGTGGATTGTGCTATAATAAACACGAACCACGTGCAGTATTGCACATTTTATGATTGAAAGGAGCTCTGTTTATGCAGCACTTCATTCCCAATACGGCACTCATCTGCGAAGGCGGCGGTATGCGTGCCGTTTATACCGGTGGTATGGCTTCGGTGATGCTTGAAGCAGGTATAAAATTCCCATACGTTACCGGCGTAAGCGCCGGCACCACCATTGCCGTTAACTATGTCATGCAAAATATTGAACGTATGCGCACAGGCTTTATCGACCTTTCCTCCGATCCAAACAATGTAGGCTTGAAGCCCTTATTACGCGGTGAAGGCTATTTTAATTCCTTTTCCATCTACGAAGAAGCCTTCTACAATGAAGAAGGGATGGAGGAAAATTGGCGCATTTTCCACGATAGCGGCGTAGAAATCGCGCTAAGTGCCTTTAATCAAGATACCGGTGAAATCCGTTATTGGCACCAAGCGGATATTTCCAGCTACCGCGACCTCATGCGTATTTGCCGTGCTTCCAGCTCACTGCCTATGATGATGCCACCAACCTATATTGATGGCATCGGCTATGTTGACGGCGGTGTGCGCGAATGCTTTGTGATTCAACCGGCGATTGATGCCGGCATTGAACGCTTTGTCATCCTCCCAACCCACCAGCGTGGGTATCGCCGCGAAACCTCTACCAGCGAAAAAATCGCCAAATACTTCTACCGCGACCATCCAAAAGTATCCGAGGCCTTGAAATTACGTGCCGAACGCTACAATATACAAATGGCGCTCATTGAAAAAATGGAAGCCGAGGGGCGCGCTTTGGTGCTTTATCCGGAAACCATGCCGGTGAGTCGCACCGATCATGAGCGTGAGGTTTTGGAAAAAACTTGGGCACTGGGTCGCGAACAAGCAAAAAATCATCTGGAAGAATGGCTCGACTGGATGGAACACGCCTAAAGAAAAATATCGAATAACCATAAATTTCAACATATACTTAATCCCCGTATTCACGCTAGGATACGGGGATTTTAACTTTGTGAAATTTTTACTTTGTCCATTATGCATGTGCATACCTGTGTTTTGTTTTCTATGTGCGGATTTTTGCGCATTATAGGTGGATTTTTCTGCCTTTTTTCAATAAAATCTACAAATAATAACATAAATGCTGCATCTTATTCTAACGTTTCGAACGCCATTTATCTGTATTAAAAAATTTTCAGACTGTTTTGAAGGCACAGAAAATATTGATGAATGAAAAAGTCCGAATTATACTCCATTACAACAACAAATTCCATTCAAATTTAATTCCAACCAGAAACGTTTCGAGAACGATTTGAACATGCAATGACGATACAAGCTGTAAGGAGGATTTACGATGGGCGTTTATGTAATTACCGGTGGTGGCGCCGGGATTGGTTTAGCTGCCAAGCAACAACTTGAACCAGAGGGTCACGAAGTATTTAACATTGACTATAAACACGGTGATTTCGAAATAGACTTGTCAACCCCAGAAGGGGTTGAAGCCGCTATCCAAGAAGTTAAAAACCGTTATCCGGATGGTATTGATTGTCTGATTTGCAATGCCGGGGTTGGTCTAACCGCACCGCCTAGAGTTATTTTCTCTTTGAACTACTACGCTGCGATTGAATTGCAGAGGGTCTGCGCTCACTTCTTAAAATGAAAAAGAGCAATTGCGTGATGACCGCTTCCAACTCTATCACCAATGCTACAGTTCGTTTGGACTGGGCACACGTTTTGAACCATGTGCGCAACAAAGAGCGTGGTCTTGAGCTTGCCGACCTTGCCAAGCCGGAACAAGCAGCATCCTGCTATAGCTCCTCTAAATTTGCCTTGGCACGCTTGGTACGTCGCATGAGCGCATCCTGGGCAGTTGACGGACTTCGCCTCAATGCCGTTGCACCGGGGAATACCACCACTGCCATGACCAGAGGGCTCACCGATGCACAACGCGAGGCTGCATTGGTTATCCCAATTCCAACCCGTTACGGCACCAAGGAATTCTTGGATGCAGAAGAAGTCGCCAACGGCATTACCTTCTTGGCTTCCAAGAAGGCCAGTGGTATTAATGGTGTTATCCTTTTTGTAGACGGCGGGATTGACGCCCTCTTACGTTCTGAAAGATTCTGATTGGAGGGAACGGATATGACTTTATTAGAACAATTTATTGACTGCTTAAAGCGCGGCGACAATGTCGGCATGACCGATCTCTTTGATGATAACGGCGTCCTTCACGACGCTTCCTGGCGCCGAATTGGCTATGATACCGTTCACCTCTGTGGCAAAATAGCTGTTGAAATGATGTATCACCACAAATTTGGGATGAACAGAGGGCCATTCACTGTCAGTGGTGTCAAATTCACCGATGACAATGTTGCCTGGTATTTTATCGTGTATAATAGCGTGACTGTTCCGGTGGTCGCCTACCTCTCATCCGTCACCGAAGACGGCAAAATCGATCGCTTGAACATTCTCGCTATGTAATACAATTCCATACAAGGTGCTTTCCTGTAAAACAAGGGCTAGAGGAACCCCCTCCTCGGCCCTTGTTTTTCTGTCGGCAACGACAACAATGCCCTGCCTTTCTCGAAAGAAAAGCAGGGCATTTGTTTATTTGAAGGATTTAGACGGACCGTGTCCGAAGGGCATTACTTGTTAACAACAATACCGGTATCGTAAATCTTGTCTTCGCACAAGAGCTTCACAGTTTGTGGACCAACAAGGCCGGTCTTGTTGATGAAGGTATCGATGTTACGTGGGTCTGCCTTTTGGAAGGTCCCTACGCACATTGCGGTGAATTCTTGGGTCACGGTTTCGATTGGGTAACGACGGATGTTGCCTTCGCCATCAATGAGCAAGAGCTGTGCCATTTCACCGGATTCGAAGATGGCGTTGAAGAGGAAGCGGTCTTCTTCTTCTACGATGTTTGCTTGATAATGATCCGGAACGATTTCGCCGGTTTCTTCAGCTTTCATCTTCATGCGAGTGGTCTTGGTTTCGATGAGGCCGCCTACGTATTCGCCTGCACCTTGTTCGAAGGTTTCACCGGCATAGTAGAGTGGCAATTTTTCTGCACGATAAAGGTTTGCAGGAACATGGAGTTCATATACCACTTCATCGTTAACCAATTCGCAGGTGATGGAGTTGAAGGTCACGCGATCCTTGTATTCCGGTTGCATTGCCATCATAACAGCAAAGCCGTCGCAGCATTTGCCGTCCAAGTAGCCGATACCACCGGAGTGAACCATGTAATGGCCTTCATCGTAGTATTCAACATTGCAGATATATGGGGAGAAGAAGTCCGCACCGCGTTCTTTCCCATATTGCCATATTTGTTCGATGGTCATGTCATCGGTGTTGATGCGATAACGTACGCCACGGGAGAAGTTGTCATGGTTTGCCCAGTATTTATCTGGGTTCTTAGAACGATAGTGACCGTTGTCGAACATCATCACATCGCCGTCCGGAAGAACCACGCAAGCGTGTTGTTCGTATTGCCAGTCAAAGTCACCATCGCCAACAGGGGTGAAGAAATACTTGTCTACATATTCTTGTGGCCAGTTTTCCGGGTCACCGATGATCCAGTTAAGCTTGCCGGTTTCGAAGTCAATATTGATAACAGCGTCTTCGTGACGACCGGAGAAGGTCAAGGAGTTGGTTTTTTTGTCGTACCAAACAGCGTTGTTGTGGAACCAGTCTTCTTCGGTTTGGCTGCCGGAGCCAGGGCCTTGTTGCGGAAGAACAGTCTTGTAGTCCCATTTCTTCAAGATTTCGCCGGTGTTTCTGTCTAAGAGTACGCAAACGTCTTCAACAGTGCCGGAGTAGAAATCGAAGGTGAGCGCCAAGATGTTGCCATCTTCCATTTCAAATTGGTCGTGGTGATAACCACCGCATGGAATAACATATTCTTTGAAGATTTTACCGCCAAAGTTCATTTCATACAAACCGGTGGTGAAGTAAGGCATCTTCACAAGACGTTCGGTCCCAACGAGGATGTGACCGTTAGCGATGCGCTTGATATCAAATGCGAGATTTTCTACGCAGTACCAACGAAGATCACCCTTGTAGTCGTAGCCTACAGGGAAGGAACGCATGGAAGCGGTGAGGAATACCATGTTGTCACCCATGTATTCCGGGGTGGTGTCGCAAGAGGTGGATTCAGGTACGCCTTCCATCTTTGGTTCAGTCTTGATGGTTACAGTGTGACGGCTGCCGTCTTGGAGTACGATTTCAACTTGGTTGTCGTAGTCTGCATAAAGACCGTAAATAGGAAGAATGTGTTCGTAAGCAGCAGGGAAGGTGTGGCAGATGTCGCCTGCAGCTTCTTTACCGTGAACGATAATGGTTACTTCTTCTGCACGTGGGGTCTTAAAGAGAATCATTGCGCTGAGTGGGCAAATGATGTAAGGGTTGAGTTTTACGAGTGGGTTGGTGAGGGTGTAGTCACCGGCAGCAAATTCTGCGAGGAATGCTTCTTCGCTTTGCTTTTGTAAGGTAATGATATGGTCTTTGTGTGTATATTTGATTTCATCCATTCGAATATCCTCCGATTCTTATTGTTTACAATAGTTTTAGCTTTCATCGTCGTTATCAACGAACTTTATACTAAGTATAGCAAGAACTTTTTCAATACGCCGATAGTCTGGGCTACAGTTTTAGAAGAATTTAGCGTTTCTTTTTTCTTTCACCATTTACATATAAAAGCCCGTTGTCTGTAGCATGACTAT
>OLNE01002951.1_pt1 | contig 10033 bp, 7 predicted proteins | sample 1672431 | NCBI WGS metagenome assembly OLNE01 (sample SAMEA3136685, study PRJEB25190) | human gut metagenome | reverse complement strand
GACAGGAGCACATAAGAAAATATAATCACAGTCGGCAAAGCGGTCGTCCCGTTCTTCCAGCGCGATATCAATCACGCCTTCCTGAATTGCCTCTTCGATCGTCGCTTTGGTGCGGCAGTAGGCCATCAGTTTATACTCCGGATGAACCTTTCTGAGGGTTTTTGCAATGGAGCCGCCGATGAGGCCAAGGCCGATAAAGCCGATACAGATTTTTTCGGATGTATCACACATAATTCAAGTAGTCCTTTCTGACAATTTTCGTAGGTAAATCGTATAAAAGACATTGTAAAGCATCTGAAATCAAATGTCAAAGATTTCTTGCTTTAAAGTGACAAAGTATTTTTGAAAGGCAGCAATTTTGCTTGTTTTGCAAAATCCGGCAGATTCCACAGAAAAGCCAGACAGAAAAGCGGAAGAAAGGCAGAATAACCAGCTAAAATACATATAAAATTTAAAAATTCAGACTTTTTAAATTAAAACTCTTGATATTGACCATATTATGAGGTATTATTTTCCTATAAATGGTATAACATCATACTAATACATTTAACATATGATGTCAATAATATAATTGAATAAAATTTCAAAAAATTAAGATATATAAATTAAGCTATATTAGGTAAAACATGATTAATTAACAATAAAGATAAGTTATTTAATATAGATGAAAGAAGGGGAACAGTATGGAATATAAAAAATCACAATCTCTATCAGAGCAGGTGGCTGATGAAATTTTAGATATGATAGTTGTGAAAAAACAATTTAAAATAGGAGATAAACTTCCTAATGAAACAGAATTATCAGCACTTTTAAATGTCAGCAGAACGACTTTGAGAGAGGCTATAAAGATGCTGGTTTTACAAGATATAGTCGAAATTAAAAGAGGCAAAGGAACTTTTGTAAAAAGTGATGAGGTCGATAATTTTACACTTGGAAATTTAAAATCAAATACATCAGACTTGGCAGATTTATTGGAAATGAGGCTGATAATTGAGCCGATGGGAGCATACTATGCGACAAAAAGAGCGAGTGATAATGAAATAGAAAAAATAATAGAATACGGCGAAATAATAGAACAAAAAATCCTAAATAACGAAGACAGAACAGACACTGAACAACAGTTTCACAATGCGATTGCAAAGGCAAGCGGCAACTCATTTATGAAGGAATTAGTGCCGATTATAAGCAAGGCGATAAACGAAAGTGTAATTTTATCAAAACAATACGAAAAAGCGACAGAACTTACATTAAAAGATCACCGAATGATAATAGATTTTATGAAAGAAAGAAATGCAGAAGGAGCAAAGACTGCAATGAGTTTACACATTATACATACAATCGACAGTTTTGGATTTAAAGATAGATTAGTATAAAAAAATAAAAGTATAATAAATAAGAATTATGGTAAAAATACAATATAGCAACACAATGCATATTTTTAATATGAATTACAAAAAAATAAAAATTCTCCTTCCAAAATATATTAAATATGTAATAAATCAAGTATAATAAATATTTAGGTTAAAATTCATTAAAATATAAAGGTGAACAAATACATAAATAAAAATATTTATAGGAAAACTATAAACATTACCGTAAATAAGTAAAAATCTCTATGTAAGAATCCCAATATATGAGATAAAATATTAAAAATTAACAAATATTAAAATTTTAACGTCTAAATAACAAGGAAGATAATATACAATTAAAGTAGGACATATAAAATAAAACATATAATGTAAAAAATACTTTTAATGAATTGAAATAAATACAGTAAATGGAGGAATTTTAAATGACACCGGAAATAAAAGAAAAGTTACTAGGTTTAATAAATGAAAAAGCATATAATCCTCTAAAGAAGGAAGAATTAGCATTAATATTTGACATACATTCATGTGAAATGCCAATGTTCAACAATTTTTTAGAAGAATTACAAGATGAGGGATATTTAATAGTATCTAAAAAAGGAAGAGTTATGGCGCCAAGTGCTATGGGATATTTTGTCGGAAAATTTATATCTCATAGAAAAGGATTTGGATTTGTAGAATCAGACGAAGAATTTACACAAGATTTATTCATAGGTTCAGATGACATAAATGGAGCGATGAACGGCGACAGAGTTATGGCTGAAATAGTAAAGCCAGCAGAAGAAGGAAGAAGAGCCGAAGGAGCTATCGTTAAAGTATTAAAAAGAGAAAATGAAACTGTTATAGGTCTTTTCCAATTATCAAATAAAAACTTTGGATTCGTTGTACCAGATGATAAGAAATTCACTCAAGATATCTACATTCCAAGCAGACATTTCTCTGGAGCAAAAGACAACGACAAAGTAGTTTGTAAAATTACAGTTTGGCCAACTGAAGGAAGAAAGCCAGAAGGTAAAATAATAGAAGTTATAGGTCAAAAGGGAGAACGTGGGGTAGAAATCGACTCAATAATAAGAGCACACGGACTACCAGAAGAATTCCCACACAAAGTATTAGAAGAAGCAGACAGAGTTATCGTTCCAATACCAGAAGAAGAAATAAAAAGAAGAATGGATTTAAGAGATTTAAAAACATTCACAATAGATGGTGAAGATGCAAAAGACTTAGACGATGCAGTTTCAATCGAAGTATTAGAAAACGGAAACTACAAATTAGGTGTTCATATCGCCGATGTTTCTCACTATGTTAGAGAACATTCAAAACTAGATAAAGAAGCGATAAAAAGAGCGACTTCAGTTTATTTAGTTGATAAAGTAATACCAATGCTTCCAAAACAACTTTCAAACGGAGTATGTAGTTTAAATCCATTTGAAGATAAATTAACTTTATCAGTATTTATGGAAATAAATGCTGACGGAAAAGTTATAAAATACGACATAGCAGAGTCAATTATAAACTCAAAAGCTAGAATGACTTATACAGAAGTATCTGACATATTAGAAAAAGACGATGAAAAATTAAAATCTACTTTCTCTAATTTAGTAGAAGAATTCCACAATGCTGAAGACTTAGCTAGAATTCTTATGAAAAGAAGAGAGAGAAGAGGATCAATCGACTTTGATTTCCCTGAATCAAAAATAATATTAAATTCAGAAGGAAAAGTAGCAGATATCAAGTCATACGAAAGAAGAATATCAAACAGAATGATAGAAGAGTTCATGCTTGTGACAAATGAAACAGTAGCAGAACATTTCTTCTGGTTACAAACTCCATTCGTTTACAGAATACATGAGATTCCTGCAGCAGAAAAAATGGAGAACTTAAGCAAATTTATAGCTACATTTGGATATAGTTTAAAAGGTGACTTAGAACAAATTCATCCAAAAGAAATCCAAAGAGTTCTAAAATTAATAAAAGGAACACCAGAAGAAGAATCAATAAGTACAATAATGCTTAGAAGTATGAGACAAGCGAGATACGCGCCACAATGTGTGGGTCACTTCGGTTTAGCGGCACAATACTACAGCCACTTTACATCACCAATAAGAAGATACCCAGACTTACAAATACACAGAATAATAAAAGAACAACTAAACGGCAAATTAACTCCAAAGAGAAGTGAACAACTTGCAAACATAGTTGAATATGCATCTAACCAATCTTCAGAACAAGAAAGAGAAGCTGAATTAGCAGAAAGAGATGTACACGATTACTACAAAGCTGTTTATATGGCAGACAGAATTGGGCAAGAGTTCGACGGAACAATATCAAGTGTTACATCATTCGGTATGTTCGTTGAATTAGACAACACAGTAGAAGGATTAATCAGAATGGTCGACATGACTGACGATTATTACAACTACATCGAAAGCAGCTACTCATTAGTTGGTGAAAGAACTAAGAGAGTGTTCAGAATAGGTGACCAAGTTAGAATAAAAGTTAGCAAAGTAAATGTAGACTTTAGAGAAATCGACTTCGAACTTGTTGCTGTAAAAGAAGACAACAGATTAGTAGATACTGTTGTTGACGGAGATGTAGAAGCAGAATAGTTGATAAAAATTTATATAAGGGATATTATAAAATAAATAGCGTTATTTTGTAATATCCCTTTTTAATGTGTAAATTTAAAGGTAAATAAAATGCATTGAAATGGAGGAATGAATATGGTAGAGCCAGAGGAATACAGTTATGAAGAATTTCCCGAATCGTCGACTGTAACAAGAGGAATGAATGTAATAAAGTTTGAAGATGATATCGCCTCAGTAGTATGTAAAAGATATGTGAATTATGTTGAAAGGGATGGAAAACAATTAAAATTGCAATTTCTGATGCCTTATTACACAGTTGAACATATGGAAAAACTGCCATGTGTTGTATTTGTACAAGGGTCAGGTTGGATTAAACAAAAGCTGTATCTTAACATTGGGAACTTATCAAAACTAGCAGACAAAGGATATATCATAGCAATTGTCCAATACAGATCAGCAGAAGATGCACCTTTCCCAGCACAAGTTCAAGACATTAAAACAGCAATCAGGTTTTTAAGACAAAACGCATCAGAATACAAAATCGATCCAAATAACATATTCTTATGGGGAGATTCATCAGGAGCACATGTATCATTAATAACAGGAATAACAAGTGGTGTAACAGAATTAGACACAGACGACTACAGCGATTATTCTGACAAGGTAAACGGAATAGTCGATTTTTATGGACCAACAGACATAACAAAAATGAACGATGCACCAACAACAGCAGATTACACAGTTGCCGACAGTCCAGTCGGAATATTGATAGGGAAATTAGACGTTACAAAACACGAAGACAAAGCACAAAAAGCAAACGTATTAAATTACATTACAAAGGGTAGGGATATACCGCCGATAATAATTTTCCACGGCAGCAAAGACAGAATCGTTCCATTCGAACAAAGCGCAATGTTGCACGAAAAATTATTGGCAGAACACAAGGAGAGTACAATTTATAAAATTATGGGACAAGACCACTGTGGCCCAGGATTTTGGCAAGATGAAGTTATAGATTTAATCGACGACTTTTTCGAAAAACATATGAAAAGAATATAGTGGTGAACATAGGTATATATTTGGATGGATTATTGAAATTTTCTAAGGGATAGTTCATCCTTTTCTTTTACTGAGAACTTGACGAAATTGGTAAACTATGATAAATTATAAATCAGTCTAAAATAAGTAATAAAGAAGGTGAAAGTATGGCAGGAACTAAAAATTTAGCGACAAACAAAAAAGCAAGACACGAATACTTTATAGAAGAAACATACGAATGTGGAATCGAATTAAAAGGAACAGAAGTTAAATCACTTAGAATGGGTAGAGTAAACCTTAAAGACGGATTTGCATCTGTGGATAACTCTGAAGTTTTCCTAAAACAAGTTCATATAAGCCCATACGAACAAGGAAACTCTTTCTACAAATTGGACCCAATGAGACCAAGAAAGCTCCTTCTTCACAAATCTGAAATCAGAAAATTAATAGGGGCAACAACAATAAAAGGTTACTCATTAATTCCGCTTAACATGTACCTTAAAAACGGTAAAGTTAAAGTAGAATTAGCACTAGCAAAAGGTAAAAAACTTTATGACAAACGTCAAGACATGGCTAAAAAAGATGCGCAAAGACGTATCGAAAGAGAAATGTCTGGAAGATACTAAGGTTTAAAGCCTTATGAAGTAGAAAAGCTATAGTATTATGAATAAAATAATGCAAAATATATAGCGATTCTATGATTATGCAACAAATGAAAAATATTTCATTGATTTTTTTATCAAAAAGTATTATATTATTAATACAATAATATTTTAAATATACAACTTAATATGGTGGAACAATAAATAACAGTTTGCAAAAGTCTCAAAGACTCTAAACATCCATGGGGGTGTAAAGGTTTCGACGTGGGTTTGGAACTTGAGGCTGCGTGTCGTGTTACTCCTCTAGATCACGTAAAACCTGGGGAATTAAAATAAACGCAAACGAAAATTACGCTTTAGCAGCTTAATAATTGCTGCTTGTCCCTCTTAGCCCTCCTGCCGGTTAAGACTGGACATCATTTATGCAGGGAACTACTTCTTGGGCGCCTCGACCTGAAGTGGACTAATTGAGGCTGGCTGATGATGTAGTCTGCCACTGGACGACATCAAAGGCGAGATACTAATACAGATGGCTACACACGTAGATGCAGCGAGGAATGGGCTTGCGGACAGGGGTTCGACTCCCCTCATCTCCACCAGTAGATACTCGAAAAATCATATCTAAATAAGATATGATTTTTTATTTTATATAAACTAAAAATTTTTAATAAAATCAATAATGAGATAGCAAAAGATGATAACAATCAAATCTAAAATATAAATATTAAGTTACTTATGTAAAATAATAACTATAGAATGTAATGATATGGTAATATATATATATAATATTAGAAAAGGGAGAGTTAAATATATGAAATTAACAATAAGTCAGAGGCAGAAAGTTAGGTCCGCGTTTGAGTCTATATTAAGGGCTGATTATATATCTATAGCAGATATAAATCAACTTAGCAGGTTAGAAAGTTATTATGTAGACTTCTATAATAATCTTGGAAGTTTATTGCAAAAGCAGGATAACTATATTTCAGGGAGAAGGGGAACAGGTAAAACTGCTTTATTAATGAGAGGATATTATGAATGTTTAAAAACTATATCTCCAAAGATAAAACAAGAAAGTGATGTTCTGAGTGGCGAAAGAATATTACCTATATATATAGATTTAAGTAACTGCAGTGATGTATTTAGCTCGAATGAAGATACAGAATTATTAGAAACATATTTTGTAAAACAAATAATAACTTCGTTAAAGAAGCAATTAGAATTAATATATGATAAAAAATATAATATTTACAAAACCATTTTTCTCCTAATATTACTCTGAATTATTCCCAGTAATTGTGGAGTAATTTTATTATAATAAAATAAAGTATGTTTGAAAAATTAAAAGGTATCTGTATATCCCCAGTAGATTTCAAACACATTTTAGGATAATTTTTGGAAAGAAGTTGATTTCTTGGAGAAGGGAAAAATGAAGACAATAGCGTTAATTGGCACTTTTGATACAAATATCTCTATGTAAAAAATAAAATAGAGAATCTGGGATTACGAACATTAACGATTCATGCTGGCATTTATAAGGAGGTTTTTTCACCAGATATTAATCATGATTCGGTTGCTGTTTTGGGAGGAGGAAGCGTTGCCGAATTGCAGGAGAAAAAAGACCGGGGATATGCCATGGAAGTGATGTCTAAGGGGCTTTGTGCCTTAATTCCAAAGTTATATGCGGAGAAGCTGTTTGATGCCGTTCTTGCTTTGGGTGGCACAGGCGGAACTTCTCTTGTGACTCCGTGTATGAGGTTATTACCATTAGGTGTTCCTAAAATCATGGTATCAACGATGGCATCTGGAGATGTGTCAAGATATGTGGGAACAAGTGATATTTTGATGATGCCTTCCATTGTGGATGTAGCAGGAATTAACCGTATTTCCTCGCAGGTACTGACACATGCGGTTCATGCTATTGTTGGGATGGTTGAACATGAGAATACAGATATTCCAGTCAAAAAGCCATTGATCGTAGCTACGATGTACGGAGTAACGACGCCATGTGTTATGTGTGCGAAAGAATATCTTGAGCAGGAAGGATACGAGGTGATTATTTTCCATGCATCGGGAACTGGCGGAAAGATGATGGAATCTCTGATTAACAGTGGAATTGTAGATGGTGTATTAGATCTGACAACAACAGAATGGATTGATGAAATTGCCGGAGGTATTATGGCAGCTGGTACAGGACGTTTAGATGCGGCTGCATTGAATGGTGTTCCGCAGGTGGTATCGGTAGGTGCTGCAGATATGATTACATTTGGTGAAAGAGAGAGTCTCCCTGAAAAATATAAGGATAGAGTTGTCTATATGCATAATCCGGCTATCACAGTTGTAAAGAGTAATATAGAGGAAAATGTTACATTTGGTATTAAAGTTGGCGAGAAACTGAATCAGTGTAAGAATAATGCGGTATTGCTACTTCCACTTCAGGGAATTTCTATGAATGATAAAGTGGGAAGTGAATACTATGGCCCGAGGGAAGACCAGGCGTTATTTATTACATTAAAGAAAGTGATAAACAATCCTCTTGTTGAAGTCATTGACGTGGATGCACATATTAATGATGAGGCATTTGCAATATTCGCTGCCAGGAAGTTAGTTGCACTAATGGAAATGAAGAAATAGTTTTTGCGGATAAAATGATAGAATCTAAAGGGATATTTCCAAGTGTTTTTTAAACATATGAGGAATTATTTTTGGTATAATATAGTTAACTTAATGTATTCTTTTTATTTTATTGACAGTCTCTTTGTGCATATGTTATAATTTTTCCAGAACAAAATAGATTAAGTTGTATAAGATTAAGTACTACGGCTAAAGTTTTCTTTTCTTAAATTTGAGAAAAAGAAGACTTTAGCCGTTTTTTGTGAAACAGGGGTGACAGAATGGATTACGGTTTAAAAGATAAGGTAGTTTTAGTAACAGGGAGCACAAAAGGACTTGGGAAGGCGATAGCAGAACTTATTGCACAGGAAGAAGGAATTCCAGTCGTTACAGGACGAAGAGAGAAGGAAGTGCATGAGATAATGATGGAACTTCGGGAAAAATATCAGGATGAGCGGATTCAGGGATATTGTGTGGATTTTTCAGAGCTTTCAAGTGTGGATTTCATCTTTGATGTCATAAAAAAGGATTTGGGAAGTATTGATGTTTTGATTAATAATGCTGGAATCTGGCCGACAGCATATGTAGTAGATATGAAGCCAGAAGATTTTGAGCGGACGATTCGTGTGAATTTAGAAGTACCATATTTGCTGTGTCAGAAATTTGTGCAGGAAAAGATAGCTGCTCAGCAGAAAGGAAAGATTGTTAACATTGTTTCGCAGGCAGCATTTCACGGATCAACAACAGGACATGCACATTATGCAGCATCAAAAGCAGGACTTGTAAGCTTTAGTATTTCTCTTGCAAGAGAAGTCGCAAAATATGGAATTAATGTAAATATGGTAGCCCCCGGAATGGTGAGGACACCGATGACAGAGGAAGCGTTGAAGGCAAAGCCAGATTATTATAATGGAAGAATTCCAATTGGAAGGGTAGCTGAGCCCGAGGAGGTCGCACAGGCAGCGGTATTCTTAGCATCAAAATGTGCGGATTACTATACGGGGATTACCTTTGATGCAACAGGCGGTATGTTGATGAGATAGATTGAAAGAATGAGTAAGTATGCATAAGCAAGTAATAGGAAAATGCAGGTAAAAATAGGAAAAATTATAAAAATTATCATGAAAAGTATTAATAGAAAGGAAGAATGATATGGCGTTAGTAAATATTAAAGAAATGCTTGAGAAGGCAAGAAAAGAACATTACGCGGTAGGGGCATTTGATGCAAGCACAATTGAGATGGCAATGGCTATCGTAGAAGCGGCAGAAGAAGAGAAATCGCCGGTTATTGTTATGGGACTGACTCCAGACTTACAGCAGGGCAATGAAAAAATGCTTACCTACTGGACAGAGAGCCTGAAAGATTTGGCGAAGAAAGCGAGTGTTCCTGTATGTCTTCATCTTGATCATGCGAGAGATATGAATTTCTTAAAACGATGTGTGGATGCCGGCTTTACTTCTGTTATGTATGATGCTTCTGAATATCCTTTTGAGGAAAATGTCAGATTGTCAAAAGAAGCAGCAGACTATGCACACAAATATGGGGCAACGGTGGAGGCAGAGCTTGGTCATGTAGGAGACGGCATTGTTTCTGGTGTAATAAAGGAAGACGGCAATTACGACAATCCAGAAGATTATCTGACCAATCCAGAAGAGATGAAGAGGTTTATTGCCGAAACGGGAGTGGACTGTCTGGCGGTTGCTGTTGGAACTTCTCATGGTGTTTATGTTCATGAACCAAAACTTGATTTTGAAAGACTGGAATTATTAAATAGCATTTCAGATATTCCTATGGTAGTGCATGGAGGTTCAGGAACACCAGATGATC
>OLNE01002948.1_pt1 | contig 10040 bp, 5 predicted proteins | sample 1672431 | NCBI WGS metagenome assembly OLNE01 (sample SAMEA3136685, study PRJEB25190) | human gut metagenome | reverse complement strand
AACGAGCCAACAGCTGCAGCTCTTGCATACGGTCTTGATAACGAAGGCGAGCAGAAGATTATGGTTTATGACCTTGGTGGTGGTACATTCGACGTATCTCTTATCGAAATCGGTGACGGTGTTATTGAAGTTCTTGCAACATCAGGCAACAACCACTTAGGTGGTGATGACTTCGATAAGAAGCTAATGGACTACATGATCGAAGACTTCAAGAGCAAGGAAGGTATCGACTTAAGCAAGGATACAATGGCTCTTCAGAGAATTAACGTTGCTGCTGAGCAGGCTAAGAAAGAACTTTCAAGTGCAGGTAAGACAACAATCAACCTTCCATACATCACAGCAACAGCTGAAGGTCCAAAGCACTTCGAAATGGAACTTACAAGAGCTAAGTTTGATGAAATCACAGCTGACCTTGTTGAGAAGACAGCAGAGCCAGTTAAGAACGCTCTTAGCGATGCAGGTGTATCAGCAAGCGAATTAGGCAAGGTTCTCCTCGTTGGTGGTTCAACAAGAATTCCGGCTGTACAGGAAAAGGTAAAGCAGCTTACAGGCAAGGAGCCTAACAAGAGCCTTAACCCAGATGAGTGTGTTGCTCTCGGTGCTTCAGTTCAGGCTGGTAAGCTTGCGGGTGATGCAGGTGCAGGCGACGTTCTCCTTCTTGACGTAACTCCGCTTACACTTTCTATCGAAACAATGGGTGGTATTGCAACACACATGATTGAGAGAAATACAACAATCCCTACAAAGAAGAGCCAGATCTTCTCTACAGCTGCTGATAACCAGTCTGCAGTAGACATCAACGTAGTACAGGGTGAAAGAGAATTCGCTAAGGATAACAAGTCACTTGGTCAGTTCAGACTTGATGGTATCCCAGCTGCTAAGCGTGGTGTTCCACAGATCGAAGTAACATTTGATATTGATGCGAATGGTATCGTAAATGTTTCAGCTAAGGATTTAGGTACAGGTAAGGAACAGCACATCACAATCACAGGCGGTTCAAACATGTCTGATGAAGAAATCGATAAGGCTGTTAAGGAAGCTGCTCAGTTCGAAGCTGCTGACAAGAAGAAGAAGGAAGGTGTTGAGCTTAGAAATGATGCTGACTCAATGATCTTCCAGACAGAGAAGGCTTTAGCAGAAGTAGGTGACAAGCTTGATGCTGCTGATAAGGAAACTGTAGAAGCTGATATCAAGGCTCTTAAGGACTTAGTTGAAAAAGTTAAGGACAACGACGAGCTTACAGCAGAGCAGATGGATGAAATCAAGGCTGCTAAGGATAAGCTTGTAGAGAGCTCACAGAAAGTATTTGAGAAGCTTTACGCTGACGCTCAGGCACAGGCTAACCAGGCCGAAGGTGCTTCAACAGCAGATAACGGAAACAACAACGACGGTAAGAACCCATACGGTGATGATGTAGTTGACGGAGACTACAAGGAAGTTTAATTAAAAACTTAAACCGTTTGATATAGAAATTAGAATATAGCGCATAAGGGTCAGGTAAAGGTTTTAACCTATTACATTGACCCTTGTGTGGAGTAAACATAAATGAGGATTGGCAATGGCTGATAAAAGAGATTATTATGAAGTGCTTGGCGTTAGCAGAGATGCTTCAGAGAGTGAGATAAAAAGTGCTTACAGAAAGTTAGCCAAGAAATACCACCCTGATAGTAATCCTGATAATGCAGAAGCTGAAAGTAAGTTTAAAGAAGCATCAGAGGCATATTCTGTTCTTTCAGATGCTGAAAAGAGAAAGCAGTATGATCAGTTTGGTCATGCAGCATTTGATGGAAGTGGCGGTGCAGGCGCAGGCGGATTCGACTTTAGTAACATGGGCGATATTTTCTCTGAATTCTTCGGTGGAGGTGGCGGAAGCTTCTTCGACGGAATGTTTGGAGGCGGTGGCCGCAGACAGGCTCGTGGAAATGCTCATCGTAAGGGCAGAGACCTTGAAGCAAGCGTACGCATTGACATGTTAGAAGCTTACAAGGGTACAAAGAAGGATATCGAGTACAACTACAGAGAAGCATGTGATTCCTGCCACGGTTCAGGTGCCAAGGCCGGAACAACTCCTGAAACATGTACTAACTGTGGTGGTTCAGGTCAGGTTGTATATACACAGCAGTCAGTTCTCGGTATGCTTAGAAATATAGGCGTATGTCCTGAATGTAACGGTACAGGTAAGATTATCAAAGAAAAATGTGACAAGTGTAAAGGTAATGGATATTTCACTAAGAAGAGAAAAATCCAGGTTGATATCCCTGCAGGTATAGATGACGGACAGTACATCAGATTATCAGGTGAAGGTGATCCGGGTGAAAACGGAGGACCAAGAGGTGATCTTATCGTAGGCGTAAGAGTTATGAATAAGACTCATTTCGGAAGAAATGGTCAGGATCTCTTCAGTGAGGTTAGAATTTCTTATCCTACAGCTGTACTTGGTGGCGAAGTAGAGGTTGAAACAATAGATGGTAAAATTCTTTATGATGTTAAACCGGGCAGTGTTTCGGGCCGGAGAGTCCGCTTAAAGGGCAAAGGTATGCCAAATGTAAGAAATAACAAGTCATTTGGTGATTTGTATATTACTCTTATTATTGACGTACCTACAAAGCTTACACATGAACAGAAGGAAGCTTTACTTGCATATGATGAAGCTCTTACAGGTAATGAAAGAGATGGCAAGAAAAAGAAAAAGTTCTTCGGTAAATAAAATATAAATAAAAAACATCTGCTTTTGTAGTTAATTATCAATTTGCAAGGCGGATGTTTTTTATATACAATTAGATAAATGTAATAAAAAGCATTAACATAAATGTCAGTATTTGTGCGTATATACTACCGCCGTGGTAGAGATATATTACAATAAATGTGTTATGTTTAGTGTGTAGTATGATAGCTGTATTTATCGAATAAAACGGCTATTGTTTAGGAGGTATAATCATGGGATTAATAAAAGCGGCTCTTGGATCATTTAACGGCACAATGGCAGATATGTGGAAGGAATTTTTCTACTGTGATGCTTTAGATAATAATGTTTTAGCTGTTAGAGGTCAGCACAGCAGTAGCAAGCGCTCATCAAATAAAAGAGGTCATGACAATGTAATTTCAAATGGAAGTGGAATCGTTGTTGCTGACGGTCAGTGTATGATGATTGTTGAACAAGGGAAGGTTGTAGAGGTTGCAGCTGAACCGGGAGAATACACATATGACAATACACAGGCCCCTACAATATTTTCCGGTGGTCTTGGAAAGGGAATTATTGATACTTTCAAGACAATAGGAAAGAGATTTACATTTGGTGGAGATACAGGTGTAGATCAGAGAGTATATTACTTTAATATTAAAGAGCTTGTGGACAATAAGTTTGGAACTCCTAATCCTATTCCGTTCAGAGTTGTGGATAAAAATATTAACCTCGATATAGATGTATCACTTCGTTGTTCAGGTGTTTATTCATACAAGATAGAAGATCCAATTCTCTTCTACACAAATGTATGTGGCAATATCGAAGAGGATTACACAAGAGATAAGTTGGAAAGTCAGCTTAAAACAGAGTTCATCAGTGCTTTACAGCCTGCATTTGCCAAGCTTTCAGCTATGGGGATCAGACCAAGTGAGGTAATTGCTCATAATACTGATCTTGAGAAGAGCATGGATGAAATCTTATCTGAAAAATGGTCAAAGTTAAGAGGTCTTGACATTGTAAGCGTTGCTATTGGTTCAGTAACACTTCCTGATGACGATGCAGAGCGTATTAAGAGAGCTCAGAACGATGCTATTTACAGAGATCCACTTATGGCAGCTGCAACACTTTCAGGTGCTCAGGCAGATGCCATGAGAGCCGCTGCAGCAAATGAAGGCGGTGCAATGAACGGCTTTATGGGTATGGGCATGGCTATGGGTGCAGGTGGTGCAAACACAGCATCTCTTTTTGAAGCAGGTGCAAAGCAGCAACAGGCTCAGCAGGCACAGCAGCAGTCTGCACCGGCTGCAGGTGTATGGAAATGTACATCATGCGGAACAGAAAATACAGGTAACTTCTGTACTAACTGTGGAACACCAAAGCCGGTTGCAGTTAATAAGTTCTGTCCAAACTGTGGTTTTGATCTTTCAGGATCAAATGCAAAGTTTTGTCCGAACTGTGGCAATAAATTAGATTAATAAGGGGAATTTATGGCAGAATTACAGGATTTTAAATGCCCTTCCTGTGGAGGCGCAATACATTTTGATACGGGCGTTCAGAAAATGAAATGCCCTTACTGTGATGCTGAATTTGATATTGATTCATTAAAGGCATTAGAAAATGAGCCTGAAATACTCGATGAAGATAAATTTGCCTGGGACAATACTCCGGGGCAGGAGTGGAGCGAAGAGGACCAGGAGCAGCTTAATTCTTATGTTTGTAATTCATGCGGTGGTGAAATAATAGGTGATAAGACTCTTGGAGCCACGAGCTGCCCATATTGCGGAAGTCCTGTCGTAATGACAAAGATGTTTGCCGGTATTTTAAAGCCGGACTATGTTATTCCTTTTAAGTACGACAAGAAGCAGGCAGAAGACAGCCTCAGAAAATATGTAAAGAGCAAAAGATTCGTTCCTAAGCTTTTTAGATCAGAAAACAGAATAAAAGAGATCAGAGGTATTTATGTACCTTTCTGGCTCTTTGATTCAAAGATAGATGCGGATATCCAGTACAATGCAACTGAAGTAACCACATGGTCAGATTCAGAGTATGTTTATACAAAGACAGACCACTATAAGTTATACAGATCAGGAGATATGAAGTTCCAGCATATTCCTGTAGATGGTTCAAGTAAAATGCCTGATGATTTAATGGAATCAATAGAGCCATTTGATTTTAGTGAGGCAGTGGATTTCCAGACTGCATATTTATCAGGATTCTTTGCCAACAGATATGATGTTACTGCAGATGACAGTGTTGAGAGAGCCAATATAAGAATTAAGAACAGTACAGAAGCAGAATTTAAAAAGACTACAAAAGGATATGACTCTGTTGTAACAGCTGCTTCAAGTATGAGATTATCTGAGTCTACTGAACATTATGCACTTTATCCTGTATGGATTCTTAACACAAAGTGGAATGGCAATGATTACATGTTTGCCATGAATGGTCAGACAGGTAAGTTTACAGGAAATCTTCCTGCAAGTGTCGGCGGACTCTGGGGATGGTTCTTTATTATCACAGGTATCATTGGAATATTGTTATTTTTACTGTTTTATTTTGTATTTTAAAAGGAGCTGCATATGAATAAAATTAAATTAATAGCTGCGTCCTTATGTACAAGTGCATTGATCGGGGGAGCACCTCTTTTGGCAACTTCTGTTCTTGCAGAGGAAAGCAGTAAAGTTTCAAAAGATTATGTGGTTGATAATGCGGATTTATTAACTCAGACAGAAGAAAATGAATTAAGCGAAAAACTTCAGGATATCAGTGATGAGTTACAATTTGATGTTGTAGTTGTTACAACTAATTCAACAGGTTCTAAGACAGCAACTGAATATGCCGATGATTATTTTGATTATAATGGCTACGGAAGAGGCTCAAATAATGACGGCGCCTTATTCCTTGTGGATATGGGTGACAGAAAGTGGGCTATTTCAACATCAGGATATGGCATCGAAGCAATTGTTGATTCTGCCTTAGATGATATGGAAGAAGAGATAGTTCCGTATTTAAAGTCTGGTGATTACGATGGCGCCTTTAATGAATTTGCTGATCTCACATACGATATTGTAAATGATGCAAAGAATGGAAAATCATATTCAAATTCTACTACATCAACAACTAAGAATCATAAGGATATAGGTACGAACCTTATCGTTGCCTTCTCCATAGGTGCAGGTATTTCGCTTATAATTATTTTGGTTTACAGAAGTAAGTTAAAACCTGTTAAATTCCAGAAAGAGGCAAAGGAATATATTGTACCGGGAAGTTTTAACCTTAGAAGAAGTGACGATGTTTTCCTCTATTTCAATATTACAAAGGTTCCGATTCCTAAAAATAACGACAGTGATGATTCAGGAAGTTTCCATTCTTCATCATCAGGAAGCTCACACGGCGGTTCAAGCGGAAGTTTCTAAAGTGCAACAGCGAACATGAATGGCCAGCGTCAGCGTATGCAAACGAAGTGAATTCAACAAGTGTGCATGGCACATAAGTTGAGAGCATTATCATATAACAAAAAACAGGGGTAAGAGAAGTTTGGTTCTTACCCCTGTTTTTTGTTTAAGTAATCTTTTAATAATTCCAAACATTGTGATTAAAACCCACAATTATTATCCGATATTTCTAGAAATTTGTTATTAATTCCATTATCAAAATAGAAAATTTGTAAAAACCTGTATTTATTTATCCATAATCATTAAAAATTCCTACATTAATATGCAAAAAATCGTTAAAAGATAGGCACTTATGTGGTATTATAAATTAGTTATATTGTGACTATTTTTAGTCATATCTGCTTTAACCCCGATTTTGTCAGGGTTAAGTGGACAGAATAGAGATTATAGTTAATAATAACTAGACAAAATATCGCACCTTGGAGTGAAAGGAAGTAGTGTTATGACATATGAAAAAGTCTCTTCCGATATGAACTTTCTGGAGAGAGAAAACGTTATAGAAAAGTTTTGGAAAGACAACAATATTGTTGAAAAATCCTTAAAGCAGAGAGAGGGATGTCCTACATATACATTTTATGACGGACCACCTACAGCTAACGGTAAGCCTCACGTAGGACACGTTTTAACCCGTGTTATCAAGGATATGATTCCAAGATACAGAACAATGAAGGGCTATTATGTTCCAAGAAAGGCAGGCTGGGATACACACGGTCTTCCTGTAGAGCTTGAAATCGAGAAGAAGATTGGTATCAACGGTAAAGAACAGATTGAGAATTACGGTATTGAGCCGTTTGTAAAGCAGTGTAAGGAAAGTGTATGGCAGTACAAGTCTATGTGGGAAGAATTCTCATCAAAGGTAGGCTTCTGGGTAGACATGGAGCATCCATACATCACTTATGAGAATAACTTTATTGAGTCTGAATGGTGGGCATTAAAGGAAATCTTCAAGAAGGGTCTTTTATATAAGGGATTCAAGATTGTACCTTACTGTCCTCGTTGTGGTACACCTCTTTCATCACATGAGGTTGCACAGGGATATAAGACAGTAAAAGAAAAGTCAGCAATCGCTAAGTTCAAGAAGAAAGACGAAGACGTATTCTTCTTAGTATGGACAACAACACCTTGGACATTACCATCTAACACAGCTCTTTGTGTTAACCCTGATGAGACATATGTAAAGGTTAAGGCAGCTGACGGATGTACATACATTTTAGCTGAAGCATTAGCTCCAAAGGTACTCGCAGGATTATACAAGAAGGCTAATCCTGATTCAGAGGAAAATGGTGCAGATTACGAAGTACTTGAATCATACAAGGGTTCAGATCTTGAGCATCAGGAATATGAAGCTTTATATGCATGTTCAAAGACAGAAGCAGAGAAGCAGAAGAAAAACAGCCACTATGTTGTATGCGATAACTATGTAACAATGTCAGACGGTACAGGTATCGTTCACATTGCACCTGCATTTGGTGAGGACGACTCAAGACTTGGTAGAAAGTATGACTTACCATACCTTCAGTTCGTTGATGGCGCAGGTAACATGACTGAGGAAACAGAATTTGCCGGAGTATTCATCAAGAAGGCAGATCCACTTATCCTTGATGAGTTAAAGTCAAGAAATCAGCTTTTCTCAGCTCCTAAGTTAGAACATGAATATCCATTCTGCTGGAGATGTGATACACCACTGATCTATTATGCAAGAGAATCATGGTTCATTAAGATGTCTGAAGTTAAGGATCAGCTTATTAAGAACAATGAGACAATTAACTGGATTCCTGAAACAATCGGTAAGGGAAGATTCGGTGCATGGCTTGAAAATGTTCAGGACTGGGCTATTTCAAGAGACAGATACTGGGGTACTCCGCTTAATGTTTGGAAATGTGACGACTGTGGCGAGTTAGAGTCAATCGGAAGCATCGCAGAGCTTAAGGAGAAAGGCGACAACGTTCCTGACGATATCGAGCTTCATAAGCCATATATCGACAAGATTACAATTAAGTGTCCTAACTGTGGCAAGACAATGCACAGAACACCTGAAGTTATCGACTGCTGGTTCGACTCAGGTTCTATGCCATTTGCTCAGCATCACTATCCATTTGAGAATAAGGAAGTATTTGATCAGCAGTTCCCTGCACAGTTCATTTCAGAAGCTGTTGACCAGACAAGAGGATGGTTCTATTCACTTCTTGCAATCTCAACATTACTCTTCGATAAGGCTCCTTATGAAAATGTTATCGTTCTCGGTCACGTTCTCGATAAGGATGGCAATAAGATGAGTAAGTCAAAGGGTAACGCCGTAGATCCTATGGAAGCTCTTAACCAGCACGGTGCAGACGCTATCCGTTGGTATTTCTATGAGAACTCACAGCCATGGCTTCCAAACAGATTCTATGATGATGCTGTTACAGAAGGTCAGCGTAAGTTCATCGGTACTCTCTGGAATACATATGCATTCTTCGTTTTATATGCAAATATTGACGAGTTTGACGCTTCTAAGTACACACTTGATAAGGATTCCCTTACTATTATGGATAAGTGGATTCTTTCAAGACTTGAGACACTCATCAAGGAAGTTGATGAGCATTTAGAGAACTACAGAATCACAGAAGCTGCAAGAGCTATGGAAGATTTCACAGATGAGCTCTCTAACTGGTACGTAAGAAGATGTAGAGAAAGATTCTGGGCTAAAGGCATGGAGCAGGATAAGATTAATGCATACATGACTCTTTACACAGTACTTACAAGATTCATTAAGTTAGCAGCTCCTATGGTTCCATTTGTTACAGAGACAATTTACCAGAACTTAGTAAGAAACATTGATAAGGATGCTCCTGAAAGTATTCATTTCTGTGATTACCCTGTATCAAAAGAGGAGTTCATCGATAAGGACATCGAAGAGAATATGAACATTGTTCTCAACACAGTTGTTATCGGCAGAGCATGTAGAAATACATCAGGAATCAAGACAAGACAGCCACTTGGAAAGATGTTTGTTTCAAGTGATAAGAAGCTTGATGAGTTCTATGCTGAAATCATTAAGGACGAGTTAAATGTTAAGGAAGTTGTATGGCAGACAGACGTTTCTGAGTACACAATGTACAGCTTCAAACCACAGCTTAAGACACTCGGACCTAAGTTTGGTAAGTTAATCGGTGGAATTAAGAAGGCTCTTGAAACAGTTGACAGTGCAAAGGCAACAGAAGAGCTTAAGGCCAATAACACAGTTACTGTAAATGTAAATGGTGAAGATATTACTATTGCAGCTGAAGACTTACTTATTACAATGATCCACAAAGAGGGATTTGCTGCTGAATCAGGCAACGGTATTACAGTTGTATTTGATACACATTTAACAGAAAATCTTCTTGAAGAGGGATATATCAGAGAAATCGTAAGTAAGATTCAGACAATGAGAAAAGATGCAGGCTTTGAGGTAATGGACAGAATTAACGTATATGTATATGGTGATTCTGACTTCCCTGTTCTTGCAAAGCATGCAGACAAGGTAGCTAATACTGTTCTTGCTGACGAAATCATCATCAACGACGGTGGCACAAGAGAAGATATCTTTACTAAGGATTGGAAGATTGATGACGAAGATATAACTCTCGGAGTAAAAAGAGTATGAAAAATGACTACAAATATCTCAAACAATTAGGACAGAGCTTCCCTGACGTATTAAGTGCAGCGGAAGAGGTTATTAACCTTGAAGCAATACTTCACCTTCCTAAGGGTACAGAACACTATTTATCAGATATTCACGGTGAACACGAAGCATTTTTCCATGTGGTTAAAAATGCTTCAGGTACTATAAGAAGAAAGATAGATGAAGCCCTGGCAAACACAATATCATTCAAAGACAAGCAGGAATTGGCAACTATCATCTACTATCCAAAAGAAAA
>OLNE01002945.1_pt1 | contig 10052 bp, 11 predicted proteins | sample 1672431 | NCBI WGS metagenome assembly OLNE01 (sample SAMEA3136685, study PRJEB25190) | human gut metagenome | reverse complement strand
ACTCACTTCAATAGATATCATTCCGTCGTTTTCTTTTATGTCGACATCATAGATAGTTCTCACTGTATCTTTTACTGATGAGCCAGAACTCATAAATCCGCCAAAATCATGTGTACCAATTAAATATTTGGCTTCTGAGCGAATTTTATCTAAATCTAAGTCATACCTCACATGATATGATAAATCCTTGTATAAAGGGCTTCTGTAAGGTTTATTGTAGATTAAATATCTATATGTCTTTCCACAAGCATTATATCGTGCGTGAAAGTCTATGTCAACCTCTTCGCATGATATTACAGAAATATCTTTTGGCAATTTGGCATTTAATGCATCAGGTACTCTATCTGCTGGTATGTTACATTCTGTTTTAAAGTTTGCCACTTGACCTAGGGCGTGCACACCTGCATCTGTTCTTCCCGATGCAGTAACCTTTACTTCTTCTTTTGTTATTTCATATATGGCTTTTTCTACTGTCCCTTGAATCCCAAGTGCATTGGGTTGTTTTTGCCATCCACAGTAGTCTTTACCGTTATATTGTAAAGTAATCTTTAAGTTTCTCATTAATTACCTCTTCAATCTTAAATTATTTTACTTTGTAAGTATTTATAAATAAAAAACTGTTAATTGTTCTTTAATTTAAAAAATTGATTTTTAGACGTAATATAGCTTATAAAATACTTTATCACATAATCTAAAAATCAATTTTTATAATTGTTATTTACAGTTTTACTTATTAAATTATACTAATATGTGTATAAATCTACTTGCTATACTTCCTGCTAAGAATAGTATCATAAGTAAATATGCTACTTTGTCAGCAGTAGTAATAACAGCCTGTCTCATTTTTGTTCTGTTATATCCACCTCTATAACATCTAGCTTCCATAGCCATAGCTAATTCGTCAGCCCTTCTGAAAGCACTTACGAATAATGGTACTAATAATGGTACTAAGTTTTTCGCTCTGTTTATAAGGTTGCTACTTTCAAAATCAGCCCCTCTAGACATTTGAGCTTTCATTATTTTATCTGTTTCATCTAATAATGTTGGTATAAAACGTAACGCAATTGTCATCATCATTGCTAATTCGTGTACTGGTAACCCAACTTTATTAAATGGAGATAAAAGCCTTTCTATACCATCTGTTAATTGTATTGGTGATGTTGTAAGTGTTAGTAAAGATGTACCTACAACTAAGTATATTAATCTAATAGCCATAAATATCGCTTGTCTTAAACCTGCATCAGTTATTTTTAAGAATCCTAATTGAAGTTTAACTCCCGCAATAGAAAGTACTTCTCCAGGTAGACAGAACATATTAATTACAAATGTGAATAATAGAATCCATCTTAGAGGTTTTAACCCCTTCATCATGTATTTCATTGGGATATCAGATGCTTTAACTACAGCTGCTATTATTCCAAATATAATTACATATGGCCAAAATTGATTTACTACGAATAGAGCAATCATAAATATAATTGCTGCTATAATCTTTGTTCTTGGATCTAATTTATGGATTTTAGAATTTGCTGGATAATATTGACCTATAGTTATATCTTTTAACATTTCTTTCTTCCTCTCATAACTTTTAGTATTTCATCTTTGATTTCTTCTACTGTAAGTACGTCTGGTCGTATATCAAAGCCTTTATTTCTTAATTTAGTTGCTAATTCTAATACTTGAGGCACATCTAAGCCTATTTCTCTTAGTCTAGCAGCATGAGAAGTGAATACCTCTCTAGGTGTTCCCATAAATTCTATTTTTCCATGATTCATAACAATTATTGTTTGTGCAAGTTTCGCCATATCATCCATACTATGTGATGAAAGTATTATAGTTATATTATTGTCACGATGTAATTTTTTAATCAAATTAAATATTTCATCTCTACCACCTGGATCTAATCCAGCTGTCGGTTCATCTAATATAAGTACTTCCGGATTCATAGCAATTACACCTGCTATAGCTACTCTACGTTTTTGGCCTCCTGATAAATCAAATGGAGATTTATCTTTATATGTTTCATAATCAAGACCTACTGCTTCCATAGATTTTCTTACTCTTTTACTTATTTCTTCTTCATCTAATCCTAAGTTTCCAGGACCGAATGCTATATCTTTTTCTACAGTTTCTTCAAATAATTGATATTCAGGATATTGAAAAACTATCCCTACTCTTTTTCTGATTTCAGTTAAATTTAAATCCTTGTCTGTTATATTAAAACCATTTACTATTATTTCTCCTGAAGATGGTTTTAATAGACCATTTAAATGTTGTATTAATGTTGATTTTCCTGAACCTGTATGTCCTATAAGCCCAACAAAATCATTATCTTTTATTTCAAAAGAAATATCATCAATTGCCTTGCTAGCAAAAGGCATTCCTTCATCATATATGTATGTTAAATTCTTTACTATAACTGACATAATTTATCCACCATCTCATCCACTGTTAATATGTCATCATCTATATCTAGTCCTTCTTCTCTTAAAAGACCAGCTAGTTCTGTCATATAAGGTACATCAAGACCTATTTTCTTTAATAAGTCTACATTTTTAAATACCTCTTTTGGAGTCCCTTCTAATAGTTTTTTACCTTTGTCTACAACAACTACTCTATCGGCTTGGACAGCTTCTTCCATATAGTGAGTTATATGTAAAGTCGTAATATTCTCTTCTTTATTTAGTTTCTTAATTACATTCATTACTTCTTTTCTACCTGATGGGTCTAACATTGCTGTAGCTTCATCAAATATAATACATTTAGGTCTCATAGCTATAATACCTGCTATTGCAACCCTTTGTTTTTGACCACCTGATAATAAATGAGGTTGTCTATCCTTTAATTCATAAATACCAACACTTTTTAGAGCATCTTCAACTCTTTCTCTGATTAATGTTGGCTCTACACCAAGATTTTCTGGACCAAACGCAACATCTTCTTCTACTATTGTTGCTACTATTTGGTTATCTGGATTTTGGAATACCATTCCTGCAGTTTGTCTAATATTCCACAGTTTTGACTCATCTTTTGTATTCATACCATCGATATAAATATCACCTTGAGTTGGTACTAAAATTGCATTTAAATTTTTAGATAAAGTGGATTTACCTGATCCATTGTGACCTATTATTGCAACAAATTCACCTTGTTTTACTTCTAAATTTAAATTATCTATTGCTCTAAACTTAGAATCTATGCTTACATATTCAAAGGTCATATCCTTTACACTTATTATATTTTCCATCTCATATACTCCTTTATAAAGCAGTAGCTTAAAAACTTATACAATTTATTATTATAACATAGTTTAGCCATAAAAATTTAAAAATATTGCTGTTAATTTGAAAGTATTTCCATATTTTTTGTTTCTTACGGATACAATTAAAATATTTTATATACTTAATATATACATAGTATAAACCTATCTATTCATATTTTATTGTATAAAAAAATATAGTTTGGACAATAATTTTAGAGGAAGGGCAGGGGATTACAATATGAAAAAAGTATTTTTTGTATTTCTTTTAATCTTTTCTCTATTAATTATTGGTGGAAAAGAGTATAAGTGTGAATCAAAGGAAGATTCTTTCAGTAAGATTGAAGGATATGTGATAAATTATTATGATTTTGTTCAAAATGGAATTAAATTAGAATATACAGTTGATGAAAAATTATGCAAAGAATACTTAAGGATAAAACAATTTTTTGAAGAAAATAATTTTTTAGTACTTTCTACAGAGAATAATAATATTACAGCAGAAAGTGAAAATATTGATTATAGTATTAATATTTGTGAATATAATGATTTGATAAAAGTTCAAGTTATTCTAATTAATAATGATGTTAGTAAATCAGAGGAAGAATTGAAAAAATTATCACAGAAAATAAGAAATGATAATTTTATAAATGAAAGGTATTTTTCATTTATAAAGGGAAAGCTAAATACACAGGATAAAAATTTGATTGATGATTTGGAAAAAAATTTAAATATAAAAGTTAATGAATATTTAGATATAAACAATGGGTGTGTTGCTGAAGCTACATTTGAAGATAATCAACATATAAACATTGGACAAATTAAGTACGATACAGGTTCATATTTAATTATAGGAACACCGATAATTTTCGTAACATACTAACAATAAATATGGAGGATAATATGGAAAAAATCATAGTTAGAGGTGGAAAGGAACTTCATGGAGAAGTTGATATAAGTGTTGCAAAAAATTCAGTATTACCTATAATAGTTGCAACTATTTTAAATCCAACCGAAATAATTTTAAAGAAAGTACCTATGTTAGAAGATGTTACTGTCTTGATTAATTTATTAAGAGAGTTAAATTGTGAAGTGCAATTTTCTTCAATAACAGGAGATTTAAAAATAAATACCCAAAATTTAAAAGAAGTAGATCCTAATAGTGAGTTAATTAGAAAAATGAGAGCATCTTTTTTAATTATGGGACCTATGTTAGCAAGGTTTGGCAAATGTAAAATATCAATGCCTGGAGGCTGTAATATTGGAAGCAGACCTGTAGATTTACATTTAAAAGGTTTTAATGCTTTAGGAATAGAATCTGAAGTTGGGTATGGATATGTCGAAGCTAAGATTGATAAATTACATGGAAACAGAATTTATTTAGATTTTCCATCTGTAGGAGCTACAGAGAATATTATGATGGCAGCTGTTTTAGCACCAGGAGTTACTGTAATAGAAAATGCTGCTGAAGAACCAGAAATCTGGGATTTAGCAAGATTTTTGAATTGTATGGGAGCTAATATTGAAGGAGCTGGATATGGAAAGATAACTATACATGGTGTATCAGAATTGAAACAACCAAAACCATTTACACCTATATTTGATAGAATAGAAGCTGGAACTTTTATGGTTGCAGCTGGAATTACTAATAGTAAGATAACGATTAATGGAGTAAATGAAGAACATTTAATGCCTACTATCGAAAAGTTGAAGGAGTGCGGAGTTTACTGTACTATAGATGGACAAAAGATGATTGTTGATGGAACTAAAGAAAAAAGACCAGTAGATATAAAAACAATGCCTTATCCAGGTTTTCCAACAGATATGCAGGCTCAAATGATGGCTTTATTAGCAATTACTAAGGGAGTAAGTGTAATAACTGAAACTGTATTTGAAAATAGGTTTATGCATGTTGGAGAGCTAGGAAGAATGGGTGCTAATATAAAAATTGATGGTAGAATAGCAATAGTAGAAGGTGTAACTACTCTTACTGGATGCGGGGTTAAAGCTACTGATTTAAGAGCTGGAGCAGCAATGATATTAGCTGGATTAGTTGCAAATGGACAAACGGAGATAGGAGAAATATATCATATTGATAGAGGATATACTAATATTGAAGAAAAGTTTAGAAAGCTTGGAGCAGAAATATATAGAGTTCATAAATAAATTAGGGGTCTTTTTTGACTCCTAATTTTATTTTATATAGAAATATAAGAATTAATAATAATGATAATTTGGAATTGTTCAACAGATTAAAACATATATATAGGTGTAACCTTGGTAAGATGGAGGGAGTATGAGTAAAAATTTTTTAAAAGGATTTACAACGATTAAGTTAGTAATAGTAACAGCTATATGTATTATTTTGTTTATGATAATAATTCCAGTAATAACTATGAAAGCAGATGTGAAAATAGATTTTAATAAATATGCAACTAATAAAGAAAAGATAAATGTTAATGAATCGGATAAGAGTGAAGATAATAAGGTAGAGGAAGAGATAGATAATACAGAGATTAAAGACAAAGTAGATGAAGTGGACAATGTAGATAATGTGGATAAGATAGAGGATATAAACAATGAAATAAACATTAATACAAATAGTACTGTTTCTGTATATATTACTTTAGAGAATAGAATAGAGGAGATAGAACTAGAAGATTATGTATATGGTGTACTTGCAAATACAATGCCTATTAGCTTTGAAACTGAAGCATTGAAGGCTCAAGCTATTGTAGCTAGAACCTATGTTGTTAGTAAAAAAATAAATCCATGTACAGAGGCTAATGGAGGAGATATATGTGACTCAGCACATTGTCAGGTTTATTCATCAAAGGATGATATCCTTAAGAAATGGGGAGAGGAAAATGGAGAGAGATATTGGGAAAAAATAAAAAATGCAGTAGATGATACAAAAGGTATGGTTTTAACTTATGATAGCGAATTGGTAATGTATCCATTATATTTTGCTGTTAGTGCTGGAAAGACCGAGTCAGCAGAAGAGTTAGGGATGGGAAAAATCCCGTATCTTAAATCAGTAGATAGCCCAGGTGATGAGGAATCATCTAAATTTGAAAGTTCTAAGGAAATTACATTAAGTGATTTAGCTTATATAATAAGTAATAAATATCCTAAGTCTGGCATAACTTCAAGTAATATAAGAGATAGTATTAGTATATTATCAAGAAGTGAGTCGGGGGGAGTTATTGAATTAAAAGTAGGAGATAGTGTGATTAAAGGAGCTGATTTTAAAGTTTTGCTAGGGCTCAACTCAACAAACTTTGATTATTCTATAGGCGATAATACGATTATATTCAATTGTAAAGGCTATGGTGAAGGGGTTGGAATGAGTCAGTGGGGGGCAAATGTTATGGCTAAGGATGGGAAGAGTTATGATGAAATATTAAAGCATTATTATACGGGTATTAATATAGGAAATTTAAAATTTAACCTATAAGGTTAATATATACTATATAAACACGAAGAGATTTGATTTATCAAATCTCTTTTTGTTTTTTTATATATAAATTTGACGAATAAAAATTTAGTATAGATTGAATTAATTTAATTTTAGGGGCAAGAATACAATACAGGAGGTGTTGAAATGGACCAAAATAAAAAAAATAAAGTAAAGGACTTTTTCAGAAAGGAGGGCTTTTACTTAGTTTTACTAGTATGTTTATGTGTAGTTGCAACTGTAGCAGCATTTACTATTAAAAAGAATTCAGTTGCTAAGGAGCAAAACAATACTAGCAATGAATTATCTTTAAATGATGTTCAAGATAGCAATTCTTCAGAGGTTGATTCTAACTTTAATATGCAAAATGCAGAAAGGGTAGAAAACAATGATGAATTAGCAGAAGCAAATGATAATGAAATATCTCAAGAAGAAGTTACTAATGAAGTAGATAATGATACTAATGATACTAATGAAGCGATTGTTTCTGAAAATCAAAATAACTCAGAGCAAGAAGCTGATGTTGATGTTTCAGCAGGAACTGATAGTAATATTGTTCTATCATTACCTATAGATGGTGAAGTAGCTATATCAAGAGAATTTGGAAAAATGGTAAGAACTTATTCAGATGAAACTAGAAGTGAAGATATATCTAGAAGAGGTATTGATATAAATGCTGCTGTCGGAACAACTGTTAAGGCAGCTGCAGAGGGTAAAGTTGAAGAAGTATCAAGCAATACTACAGATGGAACTTATGTTGTTATTGCACATGCTAATGGGCTAAAAACAAAATATGCTAACTTAAGCGAAGATGTTAAGGTAGCAGCAGGGGATACTGTTAGTGCTGGTACTGAAATAGGTACAGTAGGAAATAGTTCAGGTATATTTACATCAAAAATTTGCGGAGATGTATTAAATGTTCAAGTACAAGATGCAAATGGAAAAGATGTTGATCCAAGTGCTTATTTCGAGATGAAATAATTTATTAAAGTATCAACCATTTTTATGGTTGATACTTATACAATTATTTAATTAGTTTGAGAATATGAATTTTTTTTATAGATTAAGTAAATAATATATCAAATAGAGATTAAGGAGGTATAATCTTGAAAGACTATATAGAAGAAAGAGTTTTAGAGGTAGCCCAATATATAATTGATTCAAAAGCTACAATTAGAAAAACAGCGAAAGTATTTGGGGTAAGTAAGAGTACTATTCATAAGGATATGACAGAAAGATTACCTAAAATTAATCCGGCTATAGCTGAACAAACACATTTAATATTAGAATTAAATAAATCTGAAAGACATATTAGAGGCGGTAAAGCCACAAAAATGAAATATAAGGCGAATGAAGGATAAAGCTATTGAATGATAAATCCATTAAATATATAATAGAAAAAGGAATAATTTTGTAGAAAAAACAAATATTTTGAATTTTATTATATAGGAGTGAATAAAATGTGGTTTTGGAAAAGCGGTAGCGATTTGGGAATTGATTTAGGGACAGCCACTGTACTTGTTTATGTAAAAGGAAAAGGAGTAGTATTAAAAGAACCATCAGTTGTAGCAATTAATAAAAATAATAATAAGGTTTTAGCAGTTGGAGAGGAAGCAAGAAGGATGATAGGGAGGACCCCTGGTAATATTGTAGCAGTAAGACCATTAAAGGATGGGGTAATTTCTGATTATGATGTTACAGAAAAAATGCTTAAGGCTTTTATTAAGAAAGCTTTAGGAAAAAGAAGGGTTATAGCACCGAGAGTTATGATTTGTATTCCATCAGAAGCAACAGAAGTCGAGAAAAGAGCAGTAATAGATGCAGCTATGAATTCGGGAGCTAAGAAAGTTAATCTAATTGAAGAACCATTAGCGGCTGCAATTGGAGCAGGATTAGATATTACGAAACCAGATGGACATATGATTATTGACATTGGTGGTGGAACAACTGATATTGCAGTTATTTCATTAGGTGGTATTGTTATTAGACAGTCTATAAAAGTCGCAGGTGATAAATTTGATGAAGCAATTACTAGATATGTAAGAATGAAGTATAAGCTTCTAATTGGTGAAAAGACTTCAGAAGATTTAAAGGTTAGTGTTGGATCTGTATTTAAGGGATCAAGGAACATATCAACGACTATTAAGGGTAGAAATTTAATTGCTGGTTTACCAGGTGAAGTTATTATTTCTACTGAAGAATTAAGAGAAGCATTAATGGAACCAGTATCAATGATTGTTGAAAGTGTAAAATCTGTATTAGAAAAGACTCCACCGGAATTAGCAGCAGATATTATTGAAAAAGGAATATTAATGACTGGTGGTGGTTCGTTAATAGATGGATTAGATAAACTTATAGAAGAGAATACAGGTATTAATGTTAGTATTGCAAGTAACACAGTAGAGGCAGTAGCAATGGGAACAGGTGAGGTTCTTAAGTATGCTGATAAATTGGACAATAATATTTCTAATAAAGAAATTACTTTAATAGATTAAATTTATATTAGTAAACAAATAATGCTAGAAGTTATAACTTCTAGCATTATTTGTTTACTATAGAATTTAAATAATAAGCATGTATTAATCCATGAGAAATTACTTTTGCCATTTCGAAAACAAGATGAAGTCGTATACTTCTAGAAGTGAAGAATTCAGCAGTATCACTAGAGTCTATTATACCAATTATTGAAGCAATACCTACATCGGGAAGTGATTTTCCAACACCTTTCCCAGGATGGATAGGATAATCACGAGTGTGTATTTCACCAATTGAATTTACATCTCCGAGACATGCATCTATACCTATTATAGAAGCATTAGGATGAAGCTTATTGATTTCAATAAGTTTTTTATCTAAGTTTAATGCATGAATCGGATTTTCTAACGTACCGTATACAGGTAAAGGAAAATTATGTTCTTGAAGAAAAGTTCCAACAAGTGGGCCTAAACAATCACCTACGCATTTATCAGTACCGATGCATACTATAATACTATTAGAATTAATATATTTTCTCATAAATTCAGCAATTTCATAGTATGCTAAATTAGATTTATAATTAAACTTTCTTTTAATCAAATAATTCACCTCCCATTTTTATATATGGAAATTATTTTTCGCTATTTAAAATAACAAAAAATAATGTTTGTTACTTTAAAGAAAACTTCTTTTCGATTCATTTAGTAAATAAATTTAATAATAAAATTAAAATAATTACTAAAGGGGTAAAAATACTCATATTGATCTCCTTTGGTATAATTAATTAATATTAGTATATATTATTAAACAAAATATAACAATATTATAAACTTAAAAAATACAGTTATGAAGAAAATTTTA
>OLNE01002940.1_pt1 | contig 10074 bp, 7 predicted proteins | sample 1672431 | NCBI WGS metagenome assembly OLNE01 (sample SAMEA3136685, study PRJEB25190) | human gut metagenome | reverse complement strand
GGAAACTTCTTGTCTCACCGCGGGAGTGCATGAAATTGCAGCTGCCCCATTCGCTGACACCGACAGCAGAATTCGGATATTCAAAAAGAGAAGTTCCGTCATAATTGGCAAGTCCGTAGGAGTCCACTGCAAAATGTACCGGGACAAAATCCATCAGGACACCGATGCCGTGTTTGTGGCAGGCATCCACAAAAGCTTTTAGCTGATCCGCAGTTCCGTAGCGGGAAGTCGGACTGAAAAATCCGGTTGCCTGATAACCCCATGATTCGTCGCACGGATATTCATTCAGCGGCATGATCTCCAGATAGTTGTAACCGTTTTTGGTGAGATATGGGATCAGAATGTCGATCATTTCTTCATAGTTGTACCAGTCGTCCGCTTTATCAGAAGGCTTGCGAAAAGAACCGAAATGGATCTCATAAATATTGAGAGGCTTTTTGCGGCAGTCACTGCGGTTCTGCATCCACTGACTGTCTTTAAATTTGTATTTGTTCATATCGCGGATGATGGAAGCACTGTTTGGACGGAGTTCCATGCCGAAACCATATGGATCGCAGTGATCCACGGCATTTCCGCTTCGGTCATAAATGCGGTACTTATACATCTGGCCGGCTTTTGCCTGTGGAACATAACATTCCCAGAAATTTCCGTCAGATACTTTGTTCATATCCCATTCCTGCCATTCATTAAATTCCCCGATCAGAGTAATGCGTGAAGCAGAAGGTGCAAACGTACGAAAAGTTACCCCCTGTTTTTCTGTGTGGGCACCGAGATATTTGTAGGCATCAAAAATTTTTCCTGTATAAAATCCGTAAAAATCCATAGTATTCTCCTTGCAGATAATAGACATTGGTTGTGTAGTTTAGTATACTATAAAAAGAAAACTCCCGCCTGTCCACCGACGATTTCGGACAAATGGCGGATAACCGACGATTTAAAAAAAATGTCGGAAAAGGAGAATAGTCATATGGATATCAGAATAGAAAAAACCGAAAAGGCGATCCGAAATGCATTTCTGGAACTACGCGCGGCAAAACCGCTGGAAAAAATCACCGTAAGGGAGCTGTGCAGTCTGGCATGCATTAACAAGTCAACATTTTACAGTCATTATGAGGATATCTATGCATTGTCACAGACACTTGAATCCGAGACGATCACGGCTGTTCTGACCAATATTTCCAGACAGCAGGAGGCACCGTTTAAGAATCCGGATGTGTTTACGAGAAATCTGTATATCGCGCTGGTATCCAATCATTCGCTGATCAATATTCTGTTTTCCGGTACAGAAAAAAGCCATCTCGGAGACTGTCTGGAGGCGGAATTGAAGCGTCTGATCAAAGAAAATTTTCCGGAATACCAAAATGATCCGGAAAAAGATATTATGCTGTCGTTCTGCATTCAGGGATGCTTCCATGCATATCTAAACAATCAGGACAAGGAGCTTGATATGCTGATCCGCGTCAGCGAAGTGATCGTGCAGAAACTGGCACCGTTATACATCAAAGAATAAACAAATCGAAAGAAGAAAAATAAATGAAAAAACTGGTTATCGGAATTCTGGCACATGTCGATGCCGGAAAGACAACTTTATCGGAAGGGCTTCTGTATCTGTGCGGTGGGATCCGAAAGATCGGACGAGTGGATCACGGAGATGCCTTTCTGGATACGTATGAACTCGAAAAAGAAAGAGGAATCACGATCTTTTCAAAGCAGGCACTGCTGAAAACAGACGATATGGAAGTGTCACTTCTTGACACTCCGGGACATGTCGACTTTTCGGCGGAGATGGAGCGTACGCTGCAGGTGCTTGATTATGCGATTCTTGTGATCAATGGTATGGATGGGGTACAGAGCCATACGATGACCTTGTGGAGACTTCTGGAAAGATATCAGATTCCGACGTTTTTATTTGTAAATAAAATGGACCAGCAGGGGACAGATCACGATGCACTCCTCGCAGATCTGAAAAATCATCTGCATGAAAACTGTGTGGATTTCGGAAAGACAGAAGGCGCAGAGGAGGGATTTTCATCGGAGCAGATGGAAAACATCGCAGTCTGTGATGAGAAGCTTCTGGAAAAATATCTGGAAACCGGCGAAGTGACTGTAGCGGAGAGTGCGGCGCTCATCGCACAGAGAAAAGTTTTTCCATGTTTTTTTGGTTCCGCACTGAAAATGGAAGGCGTGGAAGAATTTCTGAACGGACTTCGCACGTATACGAAAGAACCGAAGCGCCGGGAAACTTTTGGTGCAAAAGTTTTCAAGATTGCCCGGGATGAGCAGGGAAACCGTCTTACGTATATGAAGATCACGGGCGGAAGCCTGAAGGTAAAGACATTGCTCTCATCGGAAGGTGCGGGCCAAAGTCTGCCGGGTAGAAAAGTGGAAGAATCTTCGTGGGAAGAAAAAGTGGATCAGATCCGTCTGTATTCCGGGGCAAAATATGAGACAACGCAGGAAGCAGAGGCTGGTCTTGTCTGTGCGGTGACAGGTCTCACAAAAACTTATCCGGGTGAGGGACTTGGAGTAGAAAGTGAATCAGAACTCCCTGTACTGGAACCGGTTCTCAACTATCAGATCATCCTTCCGGATGAATGTGATCCACATCAGATGCTGCAGAAGCTGAGAATGCTTGAGGAGGAAGAACCACAGCTTCATATCCTGTGGGACAGCCAGCTGGGCGAGATCCATGCACAGCTGATGGGAGAAGTGCAGATTGAAATTTTGAAAAAAATGATCTGGGACCGTTTTCATGTGGCAGTGGAATTCGGTGCCGGAAGTATTGTTTATAAGGAGACGATTGCAGAACCGGTTGAGGGCGTGGGACATTTTGAACCGCTTCGCCACTATGCAGAAGTACATCTTCTGATTGAGCCGGGGGAACCGGGCAGCGGATGTCAGTTTTTTACAGCATGCAGTGAAGATGTCCTTGCAAAGAACTGGCAGAGACTGATTCTTACCCATCTGGAAGAAAAAGAACATCTGGGAGTTCTGACAGGTTCGCCTCTGACAGATGTACAGATCACTCTTCTTACTGGAAGGGCTCATACAAAACACACAGAGGGAGGAGATTTCCGACAGGCCACTTACCGGGCTGTTCGTCAGGGACTGAAAAAGGCAAAAAACATCCTTCTGGAACCTTATTATGAATTTCGTCTGGAAGTACCGGCAGAGCTTATCGGAAGAGCCATGTCCGATGTTCAGAAAATGCAGGGGACTTTTGATCCGCCGGAAACAGAAGGGGAAATAGCAGTACTTACCGGTACAGCAGCAGTGTCTCAGATGCGTGATTATCAGAAACAGGTAGTGTCTTATACCAGTGGCAGAGGCAGGCTGTTCTGCAGCCTGAAAGGCTATGCACCATGCAGGAATCAGGATGAGGTAGTAGCTGCTTATGGTTACGATTCCGAACGTGATCTGGATAATCCTACAGGTTCTGTTTTCTGTGCCCATGGAGCCGGATTTATTGTGCCATGGTATCAGGTAGAAGAATATATGCACCTTCAGACAGGGCTGGATATGGACGCGCTTACAGAGAATGCAGAAGTCTGGTACGAAGATGTGGATACCGGGGAAATCGAAGAGTTTCCGGTGGATAATTTCAAAAAAAATGAAAGAAAAGGTGGAAAATCAGGCAAAAAAGGTTCCAGCTATTCTTACAGTGGAAGTTACGAGGATGAAGAAGAACTGAAAGCAATTTTTGAGAGAACCTTCGGACCTGTAAAACAGAACCGCAGTGCTTTCCAGAAAAAAACGGTGAATGCTTCTTCTGATACAGTCCGTTACAGACCAGGCAAACCGAAAAAAGAAGAATATCTTCTGGTAGATGGATATAACATTATTTTTTCATGGGAAGAGTTAAATGAACTTGCAAAAGAAAATATCCATGCAGCCTGTGACAAGCTGAAAGATATTTTGAGTAATTATCAGGGCTATCGCAAATGTACTCTGATTCTTGTATTTGATGCATACAAAGTAGAAGGACATCAGGAAGAAATTATACCTTATCATAATATTTATGTGGTATATACGAAAGAAGCTGAAACTGCAGATCAGTTTATTGAAAAAACAGTTCATAAGATCGGCAGACAGAATCAGGTGACAGTTGCCACATCCGACGGTCTGGAACAGATCATCATTATGGGACAGGGAGCCGCCAGGATCTCAGCGCGCGGATTCAAAGATGAGATCGCTTCCGCAAAACAGCAGATGAGAGAAGAATGGCAGGAGCGCAGGGACAACAGCAAAACCTATCTCTTTGACAGTATGACACCGGAACTGAAATCTCATATGGAAGACATCCGTCTGGGAAGAAAGAAAAAAGAAGAATTATAACAAAAAATATATGCCCTCATTGTGGGCATATTTCACAAAAATAAAAAAACTTTTTGAATTCTTTTGCAAATAAATGGGAAAAGTAGTAAAATAAGGATAGAATCCTCAGTGAGAAGCTCCTTGTCTGGATATATAACCTGGCAGGGAGCTTTCATTAGAGCACAATAAGCGCCAGGATAACAAAAGAAAAGTAAAAAAATGAAAGGAAGTGGAAAAATGTTTGAAACAGGCGAATATGTTGTGTATGGTCGTACCGGCATCTGCCAGGTAACAGGAGTTACCACAATGAGGGTGGATGGTTCCTCCGGCGAGAAGCTTTATTATGTACTGAGGCCCGGAGGAGAAACAGATGGGAAGATATTTACACCGGTGGAAGGTGGAAAGCAGGTGCTTCGCGGAATCATTACGAGGGAAGAAGCGGAGAGGCTTATCGATGAGATCCCATCCATTGAGACACTGAGTATTGAGAATGAGAAATTCCGGGAGGATAGCTACAAGAAATGCATCCGTACCTGTGAATGCAGAGATCTTCTTCGGATCATCAAGACGATCTACGTCAGAAAACAGGCCAGATTATCTCATGGCAAAAAAACAACCGCTACAGACGAGCGGTATCTGAAGCTTGCAGAGGATCATCTCTATTCTGAATTTTCCATGTTACTGGATATCCCCAAAGAACATATGGCAGATTATATTGAACAGCGAGTACACCAGCAGAAGGAAGCCGAAGAACAGGTATGCGCTGTTTGACAAAGCAGAGCGTATCTGCTATGGTATTTCCGGTAACCTTCCAGAAATCCTGTATCTGTGACAGAAGCTTCACAGGAAGTGGAGAACAGATCCAGGATCAGTCTGAATGTTATAAAGAAAAGGAGATGCCAGAGAAATGAGAGAACAGCTTACCCGCAAGGATGTTGAAAAAATAGAGCAGGAGATCGAACACCGTAAACTGGTAGTACGTAAGGAAGCCATTGAGGCGGTCAAGGAGGCACGTGCCCAGGGAGACTTAAGTGAGAACTTTGAGTATTATGCAGCCAAGAAGCATAAGAATCAGAACGAGAGCCGCATCCGTTATCTGGAGAGGATGCTGAAGACGGCATCCATTGTATCCGATGCTTCCAGATCTGACGAAGTGGGAATGGACGATATCGTGGAAGTTCTTTTTGAAGAAGATAATGAGGTGGAGAAGTACAAGCTGGTTACTTCCATCCGCGGAAATTCCATGGAAAACCGTATCAGTATTGAATCGCCTATCGGCAAGGCACTGCGCGGTCATCGTGTAGGAGACCGGGTGGAAGTAAAGGTCAATGATGATTACAGCTATTACCTTGTAATAAAATCCATCGACAAGACCGGATCTGAGGATGAGGAGATCCGCGGATTCTGATCACAGATCGCAGGGCAGCTCTGCTCATGAGCATGCAGCTCAGCGGAATGAGAATATCCGCAGCACAAAATACATCATAAGGATAAAAACCACTGTACGATATATAGGACAGAGAGATCCTGACGGGAAATCGGTTTCCCGTAACAGGATCCTCTGTTTTATTTTTTTACACAGATTTTACATTCCAGTGGGGAAAATTTTACAATAGGCCGCTATTATGAAAATCGTTGAAATGAGAAAAAAGGAAATCAAACATATCAAAAAGAGAAAGTGAAGGAGAGTATTATGGACTTTTTCAGCGTACTGGCATTGCTTGGCGGCCTTGCTATTTTCCTTTATGGAATGAACTTAATGGGAGACGGGCTTGCGAAGGTTGCAGGCGGAAAGCTTGAGCGGATCCTGGAGACACTTACCTCCAATCCCATCAGAGCTGTTCTTCTTGGAATGGGTGTGACTGCAGTGATCCAGTCATCCTCGGCAACTACCGTTATGGTCGTTGGTTTTGTAAACTCGGGAATCATGAAGCTGTCCCAGGTTGTGGGAATCATCATGGGTGCCAATATCGGTACTACCGTAACCTCATGGATCTTAAGTCTTACCGGTATCCAGAGTGATAACTTTATTATCCGGCTTTTTAAGCCGACGTCATTTTCACCGATACTGGCACTGATCGGCGTGGTTCTGATCATGTTTACAAAAAGCCAGAAGAAAAAGGACGTGGGAGCGATCTTTGTAGGCTTTGCGATCCTGATGTATGGAATGAATGCCATGAGCGGAGCTGTGGAACCTCTTGCAGAGGTACCGGAGTTTACCGGAATGCTGGTGAAATTCTCCAATCCGATCCTTGGAGTTGTGGCCGGAGCAGTGCTGACAGCGATCATCCAGTCGTCCTCCGCATCGGTTGGTATCCTCCAGGCACTGTGCCTTACCGGAATGGTACCGTTCAGTGCAGCACTTCCTATTATCATGGGACAGAATATCGGTACCTGTATCACTGCGATCCTTTCAGCCATCGGAGCCAGCAAAAACGCAAAACGTGCGGCTATGGTCCATCTGTATTTCAATCTGATCGGAACCATGCTGTTCATGGCAGTATTTTATGCGATAAATGCAGCAGTACATTTTTCATTTATGGCACAGGCAGCGACTCCGGCCGGGATCGCGATCCTGCACAGTGCCTTCAATATCACGGCAACTCTTGTCCTTCTTCCGTTTGGAAAGGCTCTGGAGAAGCTTGCCTGTCTTACTATCCGCGACAGGAAGGAAGAGGAGGAGAAGGTGGCAGCAGATCCGGATTTCATGATCCTGGAAAGCCGTTTTCTGGAGAAACCTGCATTTGCAGTTGAGCAGAGCAGGAATGCAGCGAAAAAAATGGCAGAGGATTCTCACAGAACTCTGTTTACCGCCCTGGACCTTCTGAAGAATTTCAGCGCAGAAGGAAAGGCTCTGGTGGAAGAAGCAGAGAAAAAGGTAGACCGTTATGAGGATGAACTTGGAACCTATCTTGTAAAACTGAACCAGAAGGATCTTTCCGTTCATGACAGTCACAGTGTTTCCATCATGCTCCACTGTATCGGTGATTTCGAGAGGATTTCCGATCACGGTGTGAACATCATGGAATCCGCACAGGAGCTTTATGAAAAAGGCCTGAAGTTTTCGGATAAGGCGCTGGAAGAGTTACGTGTCATGGAGCATGCGGTGGAAGACATTGTAGATATTGCTTACAAGGTTTACGAAAATCAGGATGTGCAGCTTGCGAGAGAGATCGAGCCACTGGAGGAAGTAATCGATGAACTCAGCAAGGAACTGAAGTACCGGCATATCCAGAGACTTCGCGCCGGAGAATGTACCATTGAAATGGGATTCATCCTGTCCGATGTGACTACCAGCCTGGAGCGTGTGGCAGATCACTGTTCCAATATCGGTGTTTGTGTGACACAGGTTCATGAAGATGCTTTTGATACACATCAGCACCTGAAGCAGATCAAACATGGGCCGGACGAAACCTTCTACCGTGCGCTGGAGGTGATCCGGAATCAGTATCAGCTTCCGGAAATAAAGGATGAGCAGGCGGCAGCCCAGATGGCAGCGGCAGGCAGCCAATAAAAAGATATCGAAATGCTATGCCCTGGTTATCTGTATCAGCAGACGGCCAGGGCTTGTGCAGTAAAAAGAAAGCAGTTATACTGAAGGCATGGAACAAAAAAGACCAGACGATTATGAAGTGCCAACGGCAAAAAACGAACAGAGAGGATATAGAATGATCTACTGTGTGGAAGATGAGAGAAATATCAGAGAGCTTCTTGTCTATACCCTGGAGACAACAGGCTTTGAGGCAGAAGGTTTTGAAACCGGGGCAGAACTTGACACAGCCATGAAAAAAAATATGCCGGAACTGATCCTGCTGGATATCATGCTCCCGGGTGAAGATGGGTATAATATTTTGAAACGACTGAAAAGTGACACCAGGACCCGGGATATCCCGGTGATCATGGTCACAGCCAAAGAAGCGGAGTTTGACAAGGTAAAAGGTCTGGAGGGCGGCGCAGATGATTACATCACCAAGCCCTTCGGGATGATGGAATTTGTAGCCAGGGTCAAAGCGGTCCTTCGGCGCTGCGCAAGGCAGAGCGAAGAGAGAGAGCTGTACTGTAAGGATCTTCGTGTCAATGTGTCCCGTCACGAAGTCAGCTATCAGGGTGAGGTGAAGGAGCTGACCAGAAAGGAATTCGAGCTTCTGGAATATCTTATGGAGAACAAAGGACTGGTCATGTCCAGAAACCAGATCCTGTGCCATGTGTGGGGCTATGATTTTGACGGAGAAACAAGGACTGTAGATGTTCATGTACGGACTCTCCGACAAAAGCTGGGGGAGGCCGGAAATCTGATTGAGACAGTGCGTGGCGTGGGATACCGGATCGGAGATCATGTATGAAAAAGAAAATTCTGCATCATACAAGCATTATGATCATTTTTGCTGTTCTTGTCACGTTTCTGGCAGCAAGTGTGGTCACCTACAATAAATTAAACACATACATGCAGCGGGGAGTCCGTGAGGAAGCGCAGTATATCTGCCTTGCCATGGATGAGTACGGAGATTCCTTTCTCACAAAAAAGCTTCGGACAGTATCATCAAGTCGTGTGACTCTCATCCGTAAAGACGGAACCGTTCTCTACGATTCTGAGGCCTCTCCGAAAAAACTGGCAAATCACAGTGATCGTCCGGAATTTATACAGGCAGAAAAAAATGGAAAAAGCGAAAGTATCCGTTATTCAGAAACCTTTGCAAAAAAGACCTTTTATTATGCGGTGAAGCTGGATGACGGAAACGTGCTCCGTGTAGGAAAAACCGTAGACTCCATATATTCCACATGGATCTCAAGTCTTGCTGTGCTGGGACTTCTGATGCTCCTGGTACTGATCCTGGAGTTTGTTTTTGCACAGAGACAGACCAGAGAGTTGATCCGTCCGGTCAACGATCTGGATCTGGAGCATCCGCTGAACAATGTGTGCTATGAGGAACTGCGTCCCCTTCTTGTGCGGGTGGATGAACAGAACCGGCAGATCCGGCAGCAGGTAAAAGAACTGAAGGAGGCAGAGGAGATCCGGAAGGAATTTTCTGCAAATGTTTCCCATGAGCTGAAGACCCCGCTGATGTCCATTTCCGGTTATGCGGAGCTGATGATGAATGGAATGGTGAGACCGGAGAATATTGCTGATTTTTCAGGACGAATCTATAAGGAGGCCAATCGTCTGGGAAATCTGGTGGCAGATATTATCCAGCTGTCGCGCCTGGATGAACAGCAGGATGCAGTGGTCTCCATGGAAAGTGTAGAACTTGATGAGCTGGCAAAGGATGTGGTAAACAATCTCCGGGATCATGCGGAAAAGAAAAACATTTCGTTGGATTATTGTGGTATTCCAATCAACATTCAGGGAGTACGGCATGTTTTATATGAAATGCTGTACAATATTGCGGACAATGCTGTTCGTTACACCAATCCGGGAGGACACATTCATATTTATGTAGGCAGAAAAGGGAATCGTCCTTTTTACCGGGTTGAGGATGATGGAATCGGAATTCCGAAATCTGAACAGAAAAGAATATTTGAGAGATTTTACCGGGTGGACAAAAGCCATTCGCGGCAGACCGGAGGAACCGGTCTTGGACTGTCCATTGTAAAGCACGGGGCAACCTTACATCATGCACAGATCAATGTGGACAGCGATCTTGGAAAAGGTACAAAAATGGAGCTGCTTTTTTAGAGCGTGTTGAAAAAGGCTTTCTGCAAATTGTGACGTACAGCTTGCAGAAAGCCTTTTTGGAACATACTGAGGCAGCTCCTTTTTAT
>OLNE01002935.1_pt1 | contig 10085 bp, 6 predicted proteins | sample 1672431 | NCBI WGS metagenome assembly OLNE01 (sample SAMEA3136685, study PRJEB25190) | human gut metagenome | reverse complement strand
TCTGGCCCCATCGTCCCATCACCGATATCTGGGGCATCGGCCCCGGCGTGGCAGCCCGACTCGAAAAATACGGCGTCTACGATCTGATGGGCGTCGCGGCGCTCGACGAAAACCTGCTCTACGACGAGCTCGGCGTCAATGCCGAGTATCTTATCGACCACGCCTTCGGGCGCGAGTCGACAACCATCGCCGATATCCAAGCCTATCGCCCGCAAGCAACTTCGACCACCACAGGACAGGTGCTCTCGAAGGGTTATGCCTACGAGCAGGCCTACACCGTCTTGCGCGAGATGGTCGACAACGCCGTGTTGGACTTAGTCGATAAGCACGTGGTGTGCGACAGCATCTCGCTCTTTGTAGGCTACGCGAGCGAGCGCGCCGACATACGCCGCCTCGACGCCAGCGGCACAGCGCAATATGTAGACGGATGCGGGCATTTGCGTTCGAGCACGTCGAGCATCGAACCCGCCGCAACCGCCGGCCCCGAGCTCGCACCCCGTGCGCCCAAGCCCGTCCAGCGAGATGGCGAACGGCGCCGCCTGGTGCGCGAGGCGCAGGCAATCGATGGCATCTTTGTGGGAGAGCATGGCGGCAAACCGCGCGGTGGCTATGCCGCACTCTTTGCGCACTCCAACGCTTCGCGAAAGCTGCCCGAGCGCACCAATTCGTTTAAGAAGATCATGGGCTATTTCGATGAGCTCTGGGCGCAGACTGTCGATCCCAAACGACCGGTCAAGCGTATCAATCTGGGCTTTGGCAACCTCATGCCTGAGGAATTTGTCACCATCGATCTGTTCAGCGATATCGAGGCGAATGAGCGCGAGCGCGACCTGGCGCGCGCCGTCCTGGCCGTAAAGGGCAAGTACGGCAAGAACGCCCTGCTCAAGGGATTAAGCTTTACCACTGGCGCCACCGCGCGCGAACGCAACGATCAGGTAGGAGGACATCGTGCCTAAGTCCCAGCAACAGCCGATGCGGCCACCGACACCTTTTGAACGCCTAGCGGACCCCGAGGGAAGACGTCGCTCCGCCGACCCCAAGCTCACCGCCAACGGCGCCGTCCGCGCCGGCCGTGCCGCGCAGTTTATGCCCTTCGCCGCCCTCACGGGATACTACGAACTCGTGCGCAAACAAGAGATCACCGTCGAACCAAAATGCGAACTCACGGAAGAAAAAGCCCTCGAGCTTTCGGAAAAGCTCGAGGGCCTCAAACGCGGCGACTTGGTGCGTGTCACCTATTACGATACGTACGGCTATCGCTCCCGCACCGGCATCCTCGTCGAGGTACTCCCTGCCTTCAAGCTCCTCAAGCTCCGAGACATCGCCATCGACTTCGACGACATCCAAGACATCGAACTGCGCGGACGAGCGTAGACAAGGAAATGCATCCGAGACGGCGCCTACAGCGTCATGACGTAGTAGCCCGCGTCCTTCACGGCCGCCTCAAGGACACCGCGATCGATTGGCCGCTTGGAGCGCACGCGCGCCGTGTGGTCCGCGTACGTTACCGTAGCCCACACACCATTCAACGCATTGAGGGCATTGGCCACATTCTGAGCGCAGCCATCGCAGCTCATGCCGCCGATGAGCAACTCATCGCTATAGGGGTAGTGGGACGGATCGGTATCCGCAACCACCACCTTCTTGGCCTTCTTACCGCTCGCGCCATCGCTGCAGCAGCTCTTTCCGTGTGTCGAAGCGACAATGCGACGCAGGCCAAAGAACATGCCAACGACAATCACGGCAAGCACGATGGGATTCGCAGGGTTGAGCAAGTCACTCATGCGTTCCCCTTTCAAGTAGCCCTATCTAGATACCCCCATGGGGTGTCCCCATCTTAACCCAAAATCATGTCCGTTCGGTCAATTAGTTTCCCTCTTCAAATTTTTTTGTTGACCATGGCTTACTTTCGTGTATAAGTTTTCCTAGGCTAACAGTTGAGGACTCGAAAGGAGCAACGTGACTCGAACCATTGACATCCCAACATACCAAACGGCTGTCGTGCGCAACTGCTCCCCCACGCTCGCAGGTATCAAGCCGGCTTCGCTCTTTACCTATCCCGGCGTTTACGCCAACCAAAACGGAAAACTCGGCGTCGCTCAAATCGAAGAGCGACGCTCTCGCCTGCTCGCCGTCATAGCCCAATGCAACCGCGAGCTCCAGCCGCTCGGGATCCATATGAGCGTTTTGGTCTGGCGCCCCTGCGGAGCGCTCATCTATGTGTACCGCCCTGCGGACCTCATGCGATACCTCTCCGACCCCCGCGCCACGACGGCGCTTGTCGCCGAAGGTTACGATGTCCACAACCTGCCCGCATCCCTGGTGCATCTCGCCGCGCGCATCACGCTGGCAAGCAGCAATGCCGCAGAAAGCGCCTATGACGGCAGTGTCTGCGCACTCGCGCGAAATAGGCACTGCGATACGGGGTGCATGTGCGAGTTCCCCCACGAAATTGGCTATTTTTTGGGCTATCCCTACGAAGATGTCCATCAGTTTATCGTCCAGCACGGCGAAAACTATAAGGTCTTTGGCGCATGGAAGGTATACACAAACGTTGAGCAGGCGCTCACGACCTTCGATTCCTATCGCGCATGCACGCAATACCTTACCTACATCTATCAACAGGGCTGCACCCTGGAACAACTTGTCCAGGCAACCCGATAGAGCATACAAAACGCGGCCGCACGCCGCACAACCGAAAGGAAAACATATGAGCAAGATCGCAGTCGTCTACTGGAGCGTCACAGGCAACACCGAGGCCATGGCAAACTTCGTTGCCGAGGGCGCAACCGATGCCGGCGCCGAGGCAGAGGTCATCCCCTGCGCCGATTTCTCCGCAGACAAGGCCGCCAGCTATGACGCCATTGCCTTCGGCTGCCCCGCCATGGGTTCCGAGGAGCTTGAGTATGACGAGTTCCAGCCTATGTGGGACGAGGTCAAGGAAACCCTCAGCGACAAGAAGGTCGTCCTCTTTGGCTCCTACTCATGGGCCGAGGGCGAGTGGATGGACAACTGGAAGGCCGATGCCGACGAGGCGGGCATCAACGTCGTCGATTCCGTCATTTGCTATGATGCGCCCGATGATGAGGGCGAGGCGGCCTGCAAGGCTCTGGGAGCGGAGCTGGCATAAACCAACCATTGACACGACAGATGCAACGCAAACGGGCTCCGGGTCGTCTTAACCCGGAGCCCGTTCATCTATAAAGCCACGACACGAACGGCACAACTCACCCGCGTATCAAACGACGGACGTTACAGGCATCGAGTCGCTATGCGTTCTTACGGGAGCGCACAAACCACGCACCAATAGCCGCAAGGCACACGATACCGACAACAACACCGGTAACAGCAACCGGATTAACGCCGCCTCGCCCATCCAAAGAACCCTTGCGTGATGCAGCAGCAGACGTCGTTTTCGAACCGGAAGACTCGTCGGAGCCGGACTTCTTATCGGACTCGCCCTTGTTGGCATCCACATTCTGCGACATCTCCGACTTCGAGCCATCCTGCGAAGCACCAACTTCCTGCATTCCAGAACCGCCCTGCTTATCGCCGGAGCCATCGCCCCCCTGCGAACCGGTCGGCATGACCGCGGGCGTCGGATTCTTCGTCGGGACCGTAGGAACGGGTACCTCGGGCGTCACGGGTTTTTTCGAGCCGCCCAGTTCGACGACACCGGCTTTTACGCCACCGATCTTGGACCAGCTCACACCGGACCCTGCGGACTTATAGGCCGAAAGGGCCCGTAAGGCCTGTACAGTCGCAAGCGCATTGGCATTGCCGGGCTTACCGTCGGATCCCATGGTATGGGCATAGCCCTTGCCGTCGGCAACCTCGTAGGCGCAGATTGCAGAAATCAGGCTATTCGCACCCGTTGCAAAACCGTTCTTGGTATTTACGGGATCCTTGCCAAGAGCCACAAGAGCAAGCAGCACCTGGGCATTAGACTCGACAGACCCAAAATCGCAAAGGCCGTTCATCTGGCCCCTAAGGAAGCCGAGCGCATTGTCGACAGCAGATGCAACAGAAGGTTGGCCATTCGAGGCCAGGGCGACGGCGCACGCGTCATCATCGACATAGGGCGCAAGCGCCTGAAGTGCCATAGCGGTCATATCGACGTTGCTCGCACCGCCCGCATCGATGGTGAAACCGCCGTCGGAATTCTGGAACGAAAGCAGCGCGCAAACAAGCTGAGCACGTGTCCAAGAAGAGCCGGACGCACGCAACGCCTCATTCGAAATGCCCGCCTCGTCAAGGGCAATCAGCGCATAGACCACGTTGTTCGCCGAAGCCACAAGATCTTCGTGAGAGCAAATGTCGGCAATGAGATTCACGCCATCGAAAGAGGTGATATCCTCGCCAAGCGCGGTTAACGCAAGCGCAACTCGCTCGTAATCAGTCACCTTGGCGGTGTTGCCCGACCACTCGGCCTTATGAACGGTAAGGGACTTCTTGTAATTCGCGATAAGTGCGTCGTCAATCTTGCGCCCCGACGTTGCGAAGGCGTAAATCTCCCATTCTTGACCATAGGCGTACGCATCAATCGTACGGTTGATGTCAAAGTACTTGGCAGCGGAAAGGGCGCCTTCGTCGGCCTTTGCCTCGTTATCCGGCGAGGCAACGATTCCGTCAACCGTAATCTCAAAGGAGATGGCCTGGGCACTGGCAGTCTGATCGATCGGCGTACCGGTCACCGTATAGGTACCGGCCTTGTTCGCCGTCAGGACATAGGCGCCGCTCGCCACAAACAAGCCGTCGTCAGGAGCACCGTCGACGTGCTTCCAATCACCAAGAGCGCGTCGGTCGATACTCACGGCATCCGAGGCATCCCGACCTTCCTCGGTCGTCACACTCCATTTCATACCGGGCTCGGAAACACTCCAGCCCTCGGCATCGTTCTCACCCGTATAACCCAGGTTGAGTTCGACGGTCTTGCCGGCCTTAACGGACGCGGGGACATTCGTGATTGTCACTGACTTCAGTGGGTTCCGGTAAGCGTAGGTAACCTCTCGCTTACCGGAGGAAATGACGCTGCCGTCCTGGTTTTCGACCGTCGCCTCAAATGTCGTCTTACCGGCCTTATACGGCGTAAAGCCAATCTCGCCACTCGTAGTGTACTCGGCAACCGCAGAATCACTCGAGGTGACCGTATAGCAAGCGCGATCACTCGCGTTTTCGGGCCCCACAACCGGCGCAGCCTTATCGGTCAGGAAGGCGCCTTTGGCAAGCGGATTGCGACCGTGCAGATAGACAGTCTCGCCGTCCTCGTTATAGCCAAGCGAGACGCTCGTCGCTGGCACATAGCTCGACGTGACCGTCACGCTCTTGGAGGCGATATCGAGATTTGCGCGTGAAGATACCCGAATCGTGGCCTCGCCCGGCTTCTTAAAATAAAAGCAGGCGGATCCGGGATTGGAGTAAAGTACGTTCGCAGGCGTGCCGACAAAGCGAAAACGCGCATAGGAAACAGGAGTGTACTCGCCCTCGGCGGCATCGGTGTAATGAACACGGACTTCAAGATTCTTGACCTCGGAACCCGCAACCGCAATAGTGCCGCCCGTCACGTTTGCGCCGTTATACCAAATCTGAAAATCATCGATCGGTTTGGACACCGCCTTGACCACAACGGTCGCGACGTTCTCGGTAGTGCCGTCGTCCTTGTGAAGTGTGGCGGTTACCGTACCTACGGCGTCGTTATACACGTGCAACAGGCCCGTTTCCTCGTTAACGGCGATATCACCCCTGTTGGCATCTGGGGTACCCCAGGTCACCTTGGCATCCTTGGGCAGGCCATCGAGCTCAAGTGTGCCCGAAACGCAGGCGGCACCGTTCTCGCCCACCACAACGTCGTCGGGAGACGGGCAGAGCACACCATCGGCAGCAGTTACGGTCTTGCCGGTACGGGCAGACGTGAACTTCACCTCGTACTTATTGCTTGCAGCAGGGCTCTTGGAAAACTCGTAGTCTAGATTCTCACCGAAGTGCGGAAAGCCATCAGACCCCATACCCCACACGCTACCGTTTTTACCACGATTGGCGTTGAGATTTTCGACAAAGGTCGCCGTCTTCATGTCATCGGTATCGACAGCATAGGAGTTAACGAGCGCGTCCGCGGGAAAGACGACCTTGTTGGTAAGGCCCTCCTGCCAGTACGTATTGATGAGCTGTCCGGAGTCGTAGCTCGCAAAGAGCACGCCGCCGGTCGAAGCGGCGGTGGACATGCAATTGGAGATCACGCCGCCCTTGAGCGTACGGCCAAAGCCAGCAACGCCCTTACCTGTAACGGACGTGGAGCAATTAATGACAGAGCCCTTTACCTGATTGCCAAGCGGACCAAACGACTTGCCGTCCATGGCCTGTTTGAGCTCACCGGCAAAAGAGACATTCTGGATGACGCCGGTGGAGCCAACGCTCTCAAACAGAGACTTAACGCCTCCCTTGTTGTCAAAGGTAATAGTGTGACCCTGTCCGTCAAACGTGCAATTGAGCTCGCCTGTGGGTCCGAAGAACCATTCGTCATCAATCACAATGTCGCTATCGAGCACATAGTAGTTGCTCGCATCCTTGACGTTCATAGACATGAAGTCATCCTGCGACGAGATGTGCCTGACGCTCTCCGGCTGGGCGACGGGAGCCGTCGGCTTCTTTTTCTCAAGCGCATCCGAGGCATCCTTGAGCGTCTTGACCGCCGCATTTACATCGGACTGAGATGCATCGTCGTTATCGTTGACGATTTTGGCGTCAGCAAGAGCAGCGGCAAAGGCGGACCAGGAATCCGTTGTGTAGTCGGACTCATTGAGCGCCTCGGCGGCCGTGATAGCCGCGACGAGCGCGTCCTTATTGACAACGACGGGGGCAGAGCCGCTCACAAGCAAGGGCAGGCCACCGTTGGACACCCAGGAAAAGCCAGTCGACGGCACATCGGTATTGAGCACGTCGAGCGATTTAGCAGAAGAGAGGTCGGCGGCTTTAGCCGCGTTTCCCATATTAAAGCCGTCATAGTTTATCCCGGCAGGCGACCAGCCTACGGTATATAAGCAGTTCAACAGCGATCCGGCCTGAGCCTCACCGACCAGGCCACCGTTCATCTCAACGCCTGAGCCGGCAAAATAGGAATTGACGATCTTTCCGGACGTCATGCTGCCGACCAGACCACCGGCACAGCCCAACCAGTCGCTAAGGTTCACACTCGCCGTGGACCAGCACATCTGGATGGTGCCAGAAAGTTTCATGACAATGGAGCCTACTTTGTCGGCGCCGGAGACCGAGCCTGTCACGCCCAGGTTCTGAATCGAGCCGGTCACATTATTCGCAACGGCCTTGCCGTTAATGGTGACCGTATGGCCCTGACCATCCAAGGTGCCGTCAATGGTCTCGATCTGCTGGTCAGCGCCCATCGAAATATTCGCGCCGAGCTTGACGGTCGCACCCGCCTCAATGGTCTCAGGCATATCGGCCGCATCGTTGACGACCACCGTCTCGCCCGAGTGCACTACCTTGGCGAAAGAACCTGCTTCTTCGACTTGTGCAGCCGGTATCGTTTCCTCGGACGCAATAGACCGCACGGCAACACCGGAGCTTTCCTGCTCCTGTGTGCTGCCGCCATCTGCCATGCCGGTTTCAGCGTCGGCAGAAGGCTCATCTTCATCAGGACTGCCCTGCCCAGCATCGCCCGCCGCGGTGACCTGATCGGCCGCCGCGGCTACGCCCGTGCTCACCTCCTCGGCAAACGCGGTCATTCCCGTGCTCGAACTGGCAAAGATAAACGCCATGAGCACGACGAGGAATTTCCTCGTACCTGTTCGGATGTTGTTGAGCATCCTTTCCCCCTTGGTCCGGAAGATCACTACCCCAATAAGAATCGAGGCCGACCATGTAAAGGGAAACGGGACACAGCGAAACGCCCGCACCTGACAGCATGCGGCAATGCCCCCCCCCGCATCGCATACGGGATGCTTGGAGCAAATATGATGTCATCTTCTGCTCACCGGAATCCAGCGGCTCCCAAAAGACCCTCGACACGAGAAGACCGTGGGCAAGTAATCTGACTCGCGGGACAGCCCCGCACACAGTAACCGCCTTGTCTGGGATTCCCACCCAGTTCCCTTTTATGCGCCAAGCGCACCCATGGTCCGGCTTCTTTTCAAACAGCATGTAATTGTATGGAAGACCAGGCAACAAGCGTCCGCCGATATCACGCACACATAATTCGCCGAAAATGTGGTTGAAAATCCGCCAGGGCAGCGACGAGACCTTTATCCGAAATGCAAAACGGGGCCGCAGCATCATTGCCACGGCCCCGCCCGCTCAAGCAAACTCTCATTCCGAGACGCTGCTGATCATCTATGAGATATTGCCCAAAAACGCCTTGGTGCGTTCGCTCTTGGGATGGTCGAAGACCTCGCTCGGCGTACCCTCTTCCACGATAACGCCACCGTCCATAAAGACGACACGGTCGGCGACGTCGCGGGCAAAGCCCATCTCGTGCGTCACGACGATCATGGTCATACCGTCACGTGCCAGGTCGCGCATGACGCCCAATACATCGCGGACGAGCTCGGGGTCAAGCGCCGACGTGGCCTCGTCAAAGAGCATGACGTGAGGGTTCATCGACAGGGCGCGAGCGATGGCCACGCGCTGCTGTTGACCGCCCGAAAGCTGACTCGGCATAAAATCGATGCGCTCGGCCAGGCCGACCTTGGTCAGCTCCTCGACGGCAATCTTCTCGGCCTCTTCCTTGCTGCGCTTGAGCACCTTTTGCTGCGCAAGCATGACGTTCTTTTTGACCGACAGGTGCGGGAACAGGTTGAACTGCTGAAACACCATGCCCAAGTGCGTACGCACCTTATTGAGGTCAACGCCCTTGGCGCACACATCCACGCCCTCGACGACAATCGAGCCACTCGTGGGCTCCTCGAGACGGTTAATGCAGCGAAGCATCGTTGATTTACCCGAGCCCGAGGGTCCCAGAACGACAACGACCTCGCCCTTGTGCACATCAAGATCGATGTCGCGCAGGACTACGTTATCGCCAAAGGCCTTCTGGAGATTCTTGATGCTGACGACGACCTCGTTCGAGTTATTGGTTTCGCTCATGATAGAACCTCCTTACAGGCCAGCGATATGGTCGGCAGGCGTCGCGACAACCTGTCCGGCGCTCTTGGTGGGACGCTTCTTTTTGGTTTCGGCCGTACCCAGCAGCCTCGCCTCAAGACCGCTCACCAAGCGCGCAAGCGGCAGGGTAATGACCAGATAGAACAAGGCGGCAACCACGTACGGCGTAATGGAGCCCGTCGTGGCCACGATGGTGCGGGCGTTCATGACGATCTCGACCACGCCCACAGCGGCAAGCAGCGACGTATCCTTGTAAAGCAGGATAAACTCGCTGGTCAGCGTAGGCAGGACATTGCGGAACGTCTGCGGAATCATAACGTAGAGCAGCGTCTGGAAGGCATTCATGCCCAGCGAGCGAGCAGCCTCGTTCTGGCCCTTGGGGATCGATTGAATACCGGCACGGAAGATCTCGCACAGGTACGCAGACGAGTTCATGGCCATGACGATAACGCCCAGGACATAGTCGTCCACTTTGACGCCGGCAAGCGGCAGGCCAAAGAATGCAATATAGATCTGCAGGAACGCCGGCGTACCGCGGATGATATTCACATAGATGCCGGCAAGACAGCGCAGGATGCGCGACTTGGAGATGCGCATAAGCGACAGGGCAAAGCCAAAGGGGATCGCCAGCGGAAACGCCACAAGCACGATCGAGAGCGACATGAGGAAGCCCTTAAAGACGATCGGCAGGCTCTGGACCAAAATAACCGGGTTCAAGAACAGGCGCAGGAACATATTGGAGTTCCAGGCCTCGACCCACGGCTGCTCCTTAAGATCGGCCAGGAAGTTATCGAACGCCGTCACGCCCTTGATCTCGACGGAAGGAATCTTGGAAATCTTCTTGGTCGAACCGTCGGCGAGCGTATAGGTGCCGCTAAAGGCCTCATCGCCGCCCTCGACGGGAAACGTCACGCCGTAAACCTCGACACGGAAAAAGCCGCCGGCAGGCGCCGTCTCGCCAAAGTCAATCT
>OLNE01002931.1_pt1 | contig 10098 bp, 10 predicted proteins | sample 1672431 | NCBI WGS metagenome assembly OLNE01 (sample SAMEA3136685, study PRJEB25190) | human gut metagenome | reverse complement strand
GGCGCCAGTCACACCGACCTCTACGATCAGATGGACGTCATTCCGTTTGAAAAGCTGAAAGCGTTCTTTGAGGAATATCTGAAATAAGACGTGCCTTGTTTTTCTACCTGTTGGCAGTCATGCCATCTTACGAGGACGGTTTGCCGTAAAGCGCTTCGCCGCGTCACTCGTCGCTTGCCCGCGCCGCCGAGAGCAGGGCGCTCAAATCGGCCTGAATCGCCTCTGCCTTGCTTCCAAGCTGCAGTGGAGCCGAGCCGTTCGAGATGTTTACGCTCAACAGGTGCGCATCCGGCAACTTTGCGGTCATGCTCCAGAACGGGAGCGTGATGATGCCGGGGGTCATCTCGCCCACGCCGAGCTCCAGAAACAGCACGCGGCCATCGCCACGCTCGCGCACGAAGCGCTCGTATCGTCCGAGGTCCTCGCGCCAAGCCGTACCCTGCAGAAACGTGTCGTCGCGCACCCACGGTGCAAGCTGCCAGCCGCAGTGCGGGCATCGGGGGACATCCTCGATGCGGATCTCGAACCCCGCCATGCCCGCGAGCATGCGCTCGACGTAGGGACTCGCGTCGAAGAGCTCGTCGCAGCATGGCTGCTTGCATTGAAGGTGTGCAAAGCTTCCCTGGTAGTTGCAAATCCTTTCAGCGGGAAACGTCTTCTCGACCTGGGTGTCCACATTGGTGCTCAGAATGAAGTAGTCCTTATGGCCGATGAGAGAACGCAGGTCGAGATAGGGCTGTGAGGCCGGCTCGCGCAGCATGAAGTCGATGTATCGCGCGTAGTAGGCCCATTGCTGCTCTAGGCTGGGGTAGAGGTGGTAAAAGCCGTCGAAAAGGCCCTTGAAGCCAAAGGCCTGCTGCCAGTCCTCCATTCCGGCGCGTGCCATGCCCGCACGGTTGTAATGGTTGAACCCGGCGGCGCTCGACATGCCCGAGTCGATGCCGACGATGATGGCGTCGGCATCGTCGATAAGGCTCCGAAGCCTATCCGCTTCTCTTTCTAGAGGCGGCATCGGACGACCTCCTCGAAAGCCGGGGCCATATCGCCGTCAACGAGAATCGTCTCGCACGAAGCGTCGGGCGCCATGGCCTGGCTGTAGTTGAACACGATGTAGGTGGCGTGCTCGCAGGCGTTCGCGATCTGGGCGAGCATGCGCTTTATGACGCCGTTGCGCAGTCCCACGCCAAGTTCGAGGATGGCGACCCTGCCGTTGCGATGGGCTTGTACAAGGCGTGCGAGCTCCTCGAGCTGTGCCGTGGCGCGGGCATCTGGATGGGCGAGACGCCGCTCGTCGATTGACGTGTGCATGCTTCCCTCCGTCTCGAGCACGCGGTTCTCGTTGAACCCTGCGCGCGAAAAGTGCCCGTCGATGTTACAGGTGATCACGAAGGTGTCGGCGTGCTCCGTAAGATGCCGCAGCCCGTTCATGAGCGGGCTGGGCTCATATTCGAGATACTCCTTTTGATGGAACCGCTCGGCCCATTGGCGCCGAACGTTTGCATCCGGGCAGGCGAGCCCCTGCAGTATGCAGCCGATGCCGTCGGTCTGGGCGAGGTCCCCGTACGCCTCTCGGAAATGGCTGTCGGCGCAGAAGAGATTGAGCCCCTCCGCCATGTCGAGCCCATTGCTGGCGCCGATGATGATGATGATGAGGTCCGCCTCGGCAAGCGTCCGGCCGATGCGAGCCGCTTTCACCGCCTCCATGCGCTACCTCCCCAGCGTCTTGCGCACGTCGGCGAGCACATCGGCGATGTCGGCACGAACGGCGAGCCCCCGATCCTCGATCGCGCGGGGGAGAAACTGCGTCTTGTTGTTCACGGCGATGTAGCCAGCCTGCGGCATCTGCGCCGTGAGGGCCCAGAACGGCTCCTGGATAAACGCAGGCGTCATGCGGCCCACGCCCAGTTCAAGGAAAAGAATCTTCTGCTGCGCGTGCGCGTCGAGCCAGTCGGATACCTTGCGGTACTGCTCCTCGTAGAGCTCGCCCTGCAGGAAGTTGCCGTAGCCGCGAACCCAGGGGAACGCCTCGGCCCCGCAGTGCGGGCAGCGCGGCACGAGCTCTGTTGGAACCTCCAGGCCGTCCCCCATGGCTTCTACCATGCGGGCGACTGGTTCGATCGCGTCCCACACCTCGTCGGTGCAGCAACGGGAGCACTGGAAGAAGCGGTGGTCGCCTTGGATCTCGGCCACCTTCTCCCAAGGGTAGATTTTCATGAACTGCGTGTCTTGGTTGGTGGTGAGCACGAAGAAGTCCTTCTCGGCAAGAATGGCGTCGAGGTCCTTGTAGGGCTCGCGTAGCGGGGCGTTGAGCGTGGTGTCGAGGAAGGTGGCAAGGTAGCCCCAGCGCGCCTCGGCGGTGGGCCAGCGGTAGAACGACCCCTCGAAAGCGCCCCTGAAACCGTAACGCTCGGCGAATTTGCCGAAATGCCTGCGATAGGTCGCGTTGTCCTCGTAGTAGAAGTCGCCGCCGCCCGCCGCGGAGAGCCCGGAGGCCCCGCCCACAAGCACGCAATCGGCCTCCTCGACCATGCGGGCAAACGTTTCGATCTGCTGTTCGTAGGGGGCGGGCTCGCAATCGCTCAGTTCATAGGGTGTGCTGCCGTTTCGATAGGCTGCCTGATGGAAAAACGATTGGTTGGTGAGTTCAACAACGAGCTGCTCGTACGAAGTCACTTGATACTCTCTTTCAGCTATAATGAACAGGTGCCTATAAACAGTATCAATGTCGATTTACGTGAGAGCAATGAACAGCTTCGAGGCGCTGTCGATAAACGAGCAGCTGTTGGGTATTGTTGAGCGGTGCAATTGGAGGAGCCATGGAAGCGGGGAAGATCGATCGTCGCCGACGCTATACGCTCTCGGTCATACGGGAGGCGTTCTTCGCGCTGCTGGCCGAGGTCGGCTTCGCGAAGATGACGGTAGCGGATATCTGCCGCCGTGCCGATATCAACCGAGGCACGTTCTATCTGCACTATGAGGACAAGTTCGTGCTGCTTGACGCGCTTATCGACGAGGCCCTGGCGGCAGCGCCCCCACTCGAAGGAGCGCAGGCAGGGGCCCTCTGCCAGCGCCCGCCGGCAAATGATGACTATTACCTGCTCTATTCGGATGACGACGCGTACGCCCGTGTGGCACAGCGAGTCGTCGAGCGCGGCGCTGAGCAGATGGTTCCCTCGATCATGGAGAAGACCGGGCTTTCGCGCGAGGACGCCCATCTGCTCTTCGTCCACAACGTCCAGGGAAATCTCGCAGTCAACCGCCTGTTCGGTTGGAGGCGGGGGCCTGAGTTCGCCCATGCGCAGGAGCTGCTCGGCGTCTATTCCGAAGGGGGCCTGCAGGCGCTCTCTGCTCTTTGTGATTCTCATGACCCGTCGTGCTCTTTGGGGCAAAATGAAAGCTCAACGCCCTGAGCTCGAAGTGATTTTTGTAACTGCCTCGGCTTTTGTTCCCGGAACCGACGAAGCGCCTCCGCCTCTTTTGCGCGACGTTGGCCGGGATGTGAGGTGGTTTTGCGCTAGCAGATTTGCGCAAGGGGCCAACGGGCGGGGCTTCGTTGGCCCCTTGCGCATTGATCACGAATTAGCACATGATAGCGTCGTCGGCCGTGAAGGCGTCGAGGGATCCCTGCTTGACCTGGATGCAGACGTATGTGATGCCCGAGTCGGCCGCGGCACGGAACTGGCGGTGCGCAGCGGGGGAAATGCGCAGCCAGTCGCCGGCGGCAAGCTCGATGTCCTCACCGTCGATCGTGGCAGAGCCGGCGCCCGCGAGCACGCCATAGATCTCCTCGTTTTCCTTGTGTGCATGGACGAACGGAACGCCAACGCCGGCGGGAAGATTGTTGACACTCACCTCTGCCCCGGTAAGCCCGAGCACTTCGTGCAGCTCGACGCGGGCCTCATTGCCGACGTTGGTCTTTGCATAATTAGCCATAATGGATCCTCTCTTGGGGTCGATGTACCTTGCAGGCATCTCCTGCGTGAGATATATTCAACGCTAAAGCACGTGCAAATGCGAGTACGCACATATTTGTAACTGCGTATCTTTTTGTGAAACCGGTATGATCAAGGAGGTCGGGTCTCCCATGATGGCGAAAGAGGAGCTTCCGGAGTGCCCGGTCGCGACGGCGGTAGCGCTCATCGGCGGTAAGTGGAAGCTGCTCATTATCCGTAACTTGCGCGAACGCCCCTGGCGTTTCAACGAGTTGCGCCGCGACCTCGAGGGGATCTCTCAGAAGGTGCTTACCGACAGCCTGCGGCAGATGGAGGATGATGGACTGGTCTTTCGCCATGACTATGGCGAGAATCCTCCCCGCGTTGAGTATGGCCTCACCGAACTCGGTCGCCAGATGATGCCCGTCATGGACTCGCTCGCAGACTTCGGCGCTTATTACAAGACAATTGTTTCGTAGCAGACACGTCGCTTGGGGTACTTGCTGAAGTCGGGGTCGCGCTTTTCCTTGAAGGCGTCGCGGCCCTCCTTTGTCTCGTCGGTCGTGTAGTACAGAAGCGTCGCGTCGCCTGCGAGCTGCTGCAGGCCTGCCAAGCCGTCGGTAGCGGCGTTGAAGGACGCCTTCATGAAACGCAGTGCCGTGGCGCTGTGCTTGAGCATCTGACGGGCCCAGTCCACACACTCGGCTTCCAGCTGGTCAAAGGGGACGACTTTGTTGACCAGGCCCATCTCCAGGGCTTCCTGGGCACTGTACAGGCGGCACAGGTACCAGATCTCACGCGCCTTCTTCTGGCCCACGATGTTGGTCAGATGGCCGGCGCCGTATCCGGCGTCGAAGCTTCCCACCCTGGGGCCGGTCTGTCCGAACATGGCGGTGTCCGCCGCGATGGTCAGGTCGCACGGGATGTGCAGCACATGGTCGCCGCCCACGGCATAGCCGTTGACCATGGCGATGACCGGCTTGGGCACCACGCGAATGAGGCGCTTCAGCTCAAAGGCGTCCACAGAGAGAAGCCAAACGAAAAGAGGGGGCGGACCAGGTGGTCCGCCCCCTCTTCGTCAGGGCATGTGAGCCCACATGGTTGCGCCGGAGCGCACCTTAGGGCCTGATTCCTAGATGACGTGGAAGGTCAGGCTGGCCTCGACGGGGGAGACGACGCCGTCGACCGTGCGGGCACGGACGATCATCTTGTAGTCGCCGGCCTGGTCGAAGGAGGTCTCGAAGCGCCAGTTCACCCACTTGTCGGCCGTGGCGCCGTCGGTGTCGCACGCCGTCCAGGTGCGCCCGCCGTCGAAGGAGAACTCGACTGCCTCGATGGGGCTGCCCAGGTCGTCGGCGACGCCCTCGAAGGTGATGGAGTTGCCGGCCAGGAACACGCAGCCGTCGGCGCTGTTCATGATCTCGACCTTGTTGCGCCACATGGGGTCGACGCTCTGCATGTCGGGCTCGGCCTTCTCGGCGGTGAGCTTGATGTCGACGATGTTGCGCGTGAAGTAGCGGGCCACGGTCTCGGGCATCCAGAGCTGGGCGGAGGGGCCTTCCTCGCTGCGCAGCCTCTCGCCGTTCACCTCGTAGACGAGCATGGCGTCGTGCTCGAGGGCATAGCGCAGGGGCATGGGCTCGCCGAAGCCGTCGGTGCCGTAGGCGGTGAGGGTGTTGACGCCCTCGTCAAGCTCGGCCATGTTCACGACGGCAGCCAGGGGCACGCCCACGACGGCGGCCTGGCCGAAGGGGGCGCCGGTGGCGCAGGAGCACGCCACGGTGTCCATGACCGACTGGTCCTCCATCTCGGCGAGGTTCACCGTGAAGCTCTTCTTGATGTTACCGCCCACGTTGATGAAGTAGGTGGCTTCGGCGTTGTGGGCGCCGGGGGCGACGAGCTCGTTGGCGGGCTTGGAGCACATCGAGGTGATGGCCGTGCCGAAGACGTTGAAGAGGTCGTCGTTGGGGGTCACGCCCTCCTGGTTGAAGGTGAATGTGCCCTGAAGGTTGGCGACCTTGACGTAGTCGGCCTCCTCGAGCGTGAGGACGTGGTTGGAGTCCTGGGGCTCGGCGTTGTCGGCGACCTGGTTGTCGGCGGTGGCGCCGTTGGCGAGGGCCATGCCGGCCACGCCGAGCAGCAGGGCGCTGCTAGCCGCACCGGCGGCGAGAATGTTCTTCTTCATCGGGGGCTCCTTCTATTCGTTGTTCTCAAGGCCGGTGGAGTACTGGATTGGCAGGTCGTAGTCGCCGAAGCGGACGACCTCGTCAGCGGAGGGCAGGACGGACTTGGCGTTGACCATGACTTCGTGCGTGCTGAAGCTGACCTCGCCCTCCTCGGTGGTGGCGCGCACCATCAGGCAGTAGGCGCCGTTCTCCTCGGGCGTCCACTCGAAGGTCCACCAGAGCCACTTGTTGACGTCGTACTCGCCGACCTCATAAGCGGTCCAGGTGTTGCCGTGGTCCATCGAGAACTCGATCGTCGAGACGTGGTGGTCGAAGGCGTCGGCGTAGCCCTGGAAGGTGTAGGGCTTGCCGGTCTCGATGATGAGGCCCTCAGGCGTGCCGCAGATCGTGGCGTTCGGGCGGTTGACGTGCTCGCCGTCCTTGTTCTTCTGACCGCAGTCGCGGCCCTTGCTCATGTCATCGGTGGAGACGATGTAGCCGGAAGGCTGCTTGCTGAAGACCTGGGCGTCGTAGCCCTCGACCCAGTTGGTGCAGGGGAAGCCGCGGCTGGCGTCGAGGTACTGGCCGTCCATCTTGTAGACCAGGTACTCCTCGGGGAGCTTGGAGACCATGACGCCGTTCTTGGAGGAACCGTCGGCGCGGACGCAGCGGATGGAGTTGGTGCCCTCGAGCATGCCGCCGGCCTTCTCGATGAGCCAGCTCACGGGGATGCCGGTGATCTCGGTCTGGCCGATGCCGCCGCCGCCGACGGGGTTGAGGTCGCAGACCATCTTGGAGGGCTTCGTCACCACGACGCCGGCCTCCTCGGCCTCGGCGATGAGGTCGACGAGCTTGGCGGTGTAGGGCTCGGGCACGTTGCCCTCGATGGTGATGGTCCACTCCTCCATCATGCTCATGGGGAGCTCGAGGTCGAGAGCGGCGGCGCTGCAGGCGTAGCGCATGTGGTCGTAGTAGCCGTGGACGAAGTCGTAGCTGTAGAGCTCGTCCATGCTCTGGACCTTGTCCTGCGTGACGCTGAAGTTGCCCTCAACGTTCTCGATGGTCGTGATGCTGTCGCCCAGGGCCTTGTACTTCACGTTGTCCCAGAGCTGCATGCCCTGGCCGTCGCCCGTGGCGCTGTGGCAGGAGCCGCAGTCGCCGCCCATGGCCTTGAACATGTCGGCGTTGCGGGAGTGCTCGTGGATGCCGTGGATCAGGCGGCCGAACTCGTCGCCGTTGTCGCGGTGGCAGGAGATGCACTGGTTGACGTCGCTGTAGGTCTCGAGGGCCTTGTTGGGCAGCGTGGCGTGACGGTAGGGCATGTCCATGATCAGCTGGTTCAGATCATAGTGGCACGACAGGCAGCCCTTGTTGTCGGCGTCGAGGTAGTAGGTGTTGTACGAGATGGTCCAGCTCTGCTGCATCCAATGAGGGCACTCGTACTCGGTGGGGGTCAGCTGGACGAGCTTGCCGTTGGGGAGCTGACGGATCTCGGGGGCGTACTCCACCGCGATCTGGTCCCACTTGTTGTAGTTGTCGATGATGTATTCCTTGCCAGGATACTCGGCGTCGCCGTCGGGCACCTCAGTGTGGACGATCGCCGCGGCGGTGGCGGCCGAATCGACGGCGAAAGCCGGCGCCATCATGACGCTCGTCGTCGCAAGAACGGCTACCATGCCGGCGACAGTGGCTGCGCGCCTCGTTGTCTTCCTCATGTTCCCCTCTTTTCCCTCTGCGCTCGAGTCACGGGCCGTTGCTCGGCGCTTTCTCATGTCTTCTTCTGCGTGCCCGTTTTACTGAACAGTACCTAGAAACCAGGCTGGTCCCCATCAACGTAAGCGGGCGAACTTCCAGGTTTCCTTCAGTTTTGGGCATCAACCTTTTTGGTTGGACCCTTGGTAACATTTGCAGGGGGTCAAGAAAAAGGGCTGGTAGGTGGCATATTCGCTTGACAATTACGCCAATGGCGGGATTGAAAAACGTGAATGGACAATTTTGGTGGTTTCGCGCACAATGTCACCAAGGGTTAAGTGTTAAGGGGGGCCCGGGTACTGTCACCACGCATGCGGCGCGCCGGGGCGCCAGGGGAGAGGCCTCATGTCGATGTCCAAACGGGACATTAATCTTTGCGCGGTCTTTGCGGCCATTGGTTTGACCGTCAATATCACGTGGTGCACGCTGGTGGGCCATACGTCGGGATTTGCCGAGGCCCTGTCGGGTTTTGGCACGCCCGTCAATCCGCGTGCCTTTTTTCTTTTGGGCATATTGCTTACAAGTGCCGCCTTCGTTGCCGTGCCGCATCAATTGCGCGAGCGCGAGGCGTTCCTGTGGCCCATCATGGCGCTGCTGTCGTCGTTTGGCACCATGACGTTTGCCATGGCTGCAGACCAGACCACCTTTTCGCCCACGATACTTTCGATTGCGGGCCTTATTGTCTTTGGCATGGGGTATTTCTGGTTGACGGCCTGCTTTGTCTTGCTTGCCGCTCGCACACAGACGTTCGCATGCGTCGCCGTGTGCGTTGCTGTGTCGCTGATCGTCGAACCCGTCTTAGTCTCTCAAGCCGAGGCGTTTCTGTCACCTGCCGCGCAGGTCACGTTGGTGACGGTCATGCCCATCGTTTCTGCTGCTTTGTTCCAGGGGGCTCGCCATGCCGCACTGGCGCAGCGCTCGGTTGATAGCGCACAGGACGGGGCGATGGCGTTCGGTGTGCCCCTGAAGCCCCGCACCTCGCTGGGGCGCGCGGGCAGGCGCAACGTGATGACGCTGGTTGTTGCCGCGTCGCTTCTTCTGGCCACCGTTCGCTCGTTGAGCTTCGTGGGCCTGTGGGGCGACGGCCACATCGCCTCGGCCCAGGAGTGGCCCACCATGACCTCCTCTCCTGTGCTGTGGGCGGGGTATGCGATCGTGCTTGCGCTGTTCACGTATTTCGCAATTGTGAAGATGGAAAACCTGCCGCCGCATCTGCGCTTCCAACCGCCGCTTCTGATTGTCATTCTCACGCTGTTCGTGTCGCTTCTTCTCTCAGCCGAGCCCGACGCAAGCCCTGCGGTCATCGACACACTCATGCGTCTCAACGACTCGTTCTCGCACCTGTTGTTCTGGGTGCTTGTCACCACGTTGCTCAACGTGACCCATATCCCGTCGTATCGTGCCATTGGCTCTGCTTCCGGCCTGTACGCGGTAGGCTCGATAATCTGGGTCTTGTTCTTGAGCAATACCACCGCCATGGGCAACCTGATTGTGGTTGTGGTCATCTATGCGTTCTCGCTCGTTGCCATGCTCCTTGGTCTGGGCAGGCGCGACAAGGGCACCCCGCGAGATGCCGCCGCCCAGCCTGAGTCTGAATCGCGGCAGGCGACCGGTGGTTCTCCCGCGGTGCTTATGACGCGCGCCATTGAGGATCGCTGTGCCGAGGTGTCCGATACCTACGGGCTGTCGCCGCGCGAGACTGAGATCTTGAATCTGCTGGTACAAGGTCGTACACGTGCGTATATCCAGGAAGACCTCGTGCTGGCCGAGAACACGGTGAAGACCCATGTCGCCCACATCTATGGCAAGCTCGGTGTCAAAGACCGCAAAGAGATGGTTGACCTTATCTTTGACGCTCAAGCTGAGGGTGAGATGTAAGGTTTTATTGCTCGGGCGCATCGGTGGTCGCCCTTGTTGCGAGCGTTGCGCGTGCTATACAATTAACCGTTAGGAAACAGAGTCGGGGCAGCATGTTCCGACTCCCAAAAGGCAATTTCGAGAGGAGCCGTGCATGGACCCCAACAAGCGCCCCGACGATATGGTGCGTATCACCACTCCCGAGCTCGCCCAGGCATTCATCGCCGAGAAGATCGAGGAAGTTCGCGCCCAGGTTGGCGACAAGAACGTCCTGCTCGCCCTTTCGGGCGGCGTTGACTCCAGCGTCGTCGCGGCCCTTCTCATCAAGGCTATCGGCAAGCAGCTCATCTGCGTGCACGTGAACCACGGCCTCATGCGCAAGGGCGAAAGCG
>OLNE01002930.1_pt1 | contig 10099 bp, 5 predicted proteins | sample 1672431 | NCBI WGS metagenome assembly OLNE01 (sample SAMEA3136685, study PRJEB25190) | human gut metagenome | reverse complement strand
ACAAGTCCGAGAACGAAGGCTTCACCGGCAACGCCTGGGCAACCAACGTCAACGTCCGGGCTGCTCAGAAGGGCCTGTATGTTGGCCTGGAGAAGATGGATAGCAACGCTGCTATCACCCGTGACAATGCTGCCCGGATGGTCTGGAACGCACTCCAGGCTTACGAAGTCGAGTACAAGACCAGCCTGATCGCTGATAAGAACGGCAAGCTGTCCACTCAGGTCACTGTTTCCGACAAGGTCGACGGCAACTTCAAGAAGATCACCCTGCTGCGCGACAAGTATGATGCTTGGACCAACATCGGCACTCTGACCTCCGTGAAGAGCAATGTCATCACCCTGACCATGAACTCTTCCGACAAGGCTGCCAGCGATCTGGTCAACAAGAATGACTCTGTTGACTTCTCTAAGCTCAGCAAGGACTACTCTGCTCTGATCGGTCAGAAGGTCAAGGTTCTGTTCAAGAACGGCAAGACCAACGATGTCATCGGCGTGTATGCTACTTCTGACAACACCATCTACAAAACCCTGCTGAACAACGTTGAGCTGGATGGCCAGAAGATCAAGTTTGACGGCAAGTCTTACTCCATCGATGAGGCTACTGCTAACGGCAAGAACATCAAGGTCATCACCGATGGCAGCACCGCAGTGAACACTGCAATTGATCCTACCTTCAAGGATACCTCTACTAACAAGGTGTCCATGAACGAGGTCACCTTCATTGACTCCGATGACAACGGCAAGATCGACACTGCGATCATCACCACCAAGACCTCCGCTAAGGTCACCTATGTCTCCTCCACTGACATCGTGGCTGGCAAGACCTACAAGTTCGCTGATGACAACATCTCCAAGGACCTGGCCAAGGATGACTATGCTGTTATCACCAAGAACCTCTACAATGATAACAACGACATTGTGAAGGCTGAGGTCCTGAACACTAAGCTGACCGGTTACAGAGCTAAGACCGGCTATGTTCAGTATCAGATGGACGGCAAGTGGTACAACATGGCTGCCCCTGACGGTGATGTTAGCACCGGAGACACCGTGAAGGCTTATGTCTACAACGGCGTTGTTCTGGACCTGGATACCGATGACGGCAATGGTTCTTACCCCTCCAACGTCGCTGTCGTGGTTGCTAAGGGCAACGACGGTCTGAATGGCGACCAGGCTAAGATCCGTTACTTCGATGGTACGTCTCCCAAGACCGTTACTGTCGACGAGGATTCTGTCAGCCTGACCGTTGGTAACGCTTACAAGGTCACCGCTTCTGGCTCCGACATGAAGTTCGAGAACCTGAAGACCACCAAGTACAACGGCTTTACCTTCGTTGGCAACCAGAAGCCCACTGACGTGGCAAACGATAAGATCAACAGCACCAAGGTCGATGACTCCGCTGTTATCATCCTGTATGACGGTAACGGTGCTTCCAAGCAGATCACTGGTAAGCAGTACAACGCTCTGACCGCCAGCGATGTTGTCGATGGCTCTTACAGCGCTGTCTTTACCAAGGAGACCAACGGTCTGACCCGCGTCCGCATGGCTTCCGTGAAGGTCCCCAAGACCAACGTTTCCGGCAAGTCCAACGACAACTATGCTTACATCATCTCCGACGGTGTTGAGAATGAGAACGGCAAGACCGCGATCACCATCTGGACCGGCACCGAGAACAAGAACGTTGTGGTCGACACCGGTTACGCCGATAAGGAGTACACCAAGGGTATGCTGATCGGCTATTCCACCATTGATGACAAGGGTATCATCAACGACGTGGACAAGATCGGCGACATTGATTCCGCTACCAAGTTCCCCGAATCTGACGTCAACGTCAACACCCTGTACAAGGGCAGCAACAAGGCTGACGTGGCTAAGTACATCACCGTGAACGACGGTCAGCTGAATGTCACTGCTGACACCACCGTCCTGCTGGTCAACTCCGATGCCGATAACAACAACGAGATCGGCCTGAAGTACACCTACGGCGACAAGCTGCCCAAGGCTTCCGAGTATGGAGATAATTACCTGATCAACGCTATGTGGGTCATGGACGAGGCTGGCACCGACGATGCTGACATCGAGGTTCTGGTCATCGACGCCACCGGCGCTTTCAAGGGCTATAAGATGGACGACGTGAACGCTCCTTCTGTGTCTGTTGCAACTTTCGGTACTCCGGTTTACGGCACCGCTTCTGATGTCACCATTACCCCCACCTATAAGAACTTCACCGCAGTCAAGACCGAAATTACCGCTCCGGGTCTGACTGTTGGCAATAACAAGGTCTCTACTTCTGCTACCACCGATGCTGGCACCTATACCGTAACGGTTAAGGGTACTGACAAGGATGGCAAGACCGTTTCTACCACTGCTAAGGTCGTTGTTGCTAAGAAGCCCGTCACTCCTGCAGCTCTGACGGCACCTAGCGCTCCTACCGCTGGTTCTCGCTTCAATACCTTCAAGCCTACCTTTGTCGCTACATCCGGTGCAGGTTATACTCTGGGTACTCCGGTTGTGACCATTGATGGTACTGACATCGCTACCGCTCCCCTCAGCACTTTTGCTAAGGGTGATACTCTGACCATTACTGTTCCGGTTACTGCTGACAAGAACCACACAGTTACTGTTGATAAGCTGACTACTACAGTCAAGGTCCAGTGATCTTCCCCGAATCTAATTCAGGAAGATTCCCACGTAAGAAAGAGCTTGTCTAAGCTCTAGGAACAATACCCCAGCCCCCTGCGGATTCCCTCCAAGGGGGGCTGGGGCACTTTAAGAAAGAAAAGGAGTGACCTATTATGCCAAAATGTGGATATATCGAAAACAAGATTTCATCATTAGAGAAGTTCGATGTTAAAATTCATTATAATGAAAAAGATGTTCGTTCAGACAAGCAGTTCCTCGTCACATACAGTTATGATAGGTGGGCGCCGGGAGATTGGACTGTCGCTGAGTGGATCAAGAATCGATTTAAAACTACATTTGTAGGGTATAGCGTCGTTGTCTTGTTTGCAGATAAGACATCCGCCCCCGGAAATGCTCGCCTGAAAACTGTTCGAGCGAGTTATTTAGAGGATAAATTCTAAGCTCATCCGTTAAAATCCAACTGGCAGCGAGCGATCTCTTCTGCCGGTTGCCGGTTGAATGATATAGAAAAATTTTAAAAATACATTTTAAATACATCGTATTTTCGATGTGTACACACGCCTATCGTTCACCCCAGCAAAGCAGTTGGCATTTCTCGTCTTGACAAAGGCGGAACGCCTGGATATAATGAAGACAAAGTTCGATTGCCGTCGAGTGGTCAACACGCTTTTGTGGAGAGAACAAGCAACAAAAAGACCACCCCGCTGCGTATCTGTTTCAGGTACGCTGGCGGGGTGGCTTTTTTCACATTCACATATTATTATATTGTATGGTATTCTGCTGCCCAACTCAGATCACATAGTCGAACCCGGCGGTCTCGTCGCGGGCCATGAGGTCGGCGATGGTGTATTTGTCCAGGTACTCCTGGATCACCTGCTCCAGGCCCTGCCAGAGGGGGAGGGTCCGGCAGCTGGTCATGCGGTCGCAGCTCTGGTCGCCGGGGCCGAGACAGGCCACGGGGACTAAGGGGCCTTCCAGGAGAGACAAGATTTCGCGCACGCCGTACTGGTCCGGGGACTTGCGCAGGCGATAGCCGCCGCCTTTGCCGCGCAGGCCGGTGAGGACATCTGCCCGGACTAAGGTCTTGACGATGCTTTCCAGATATTTTTCGGAGATGCCCTGGCGCTCCGCTACGTCCTTCAGGGGGACGTAGCCCTCCGCCTGGTGCTCCGCAATGTCTACCAAAAACCGAAGGGCATAGCGCCCCTTCGTGGAGATCATCATTCCCTTCCACCTTCTTTCCGTGTTTTGAATGATTCCTATTATAATGCAAGGTAAATGGGAAAACAAGAGGGAAGACGCACTTTTTTCAAAATTTCCTGCCAAATTGGTTGGTTTTTGGGACCGGCGTTTGCGGCGGGAAAATTTTTTTGGATTTTTTCAAAATTTCCCGCAAAAACCTATTGACAAGGGGGTGAAATGCAAGTATAATGCATACAAACCTACTTGAAAGGTTGGTAACAAGAAAACCAACCGACACGGATACATAAACTATTTTACTGCATATATTAGGAGGAAACCATCATGAGCAAGATCTATACTTCCGCTGACCAGCTGATCGGCCACACCCCCCTGCTGGAGCTGACCCATATTGAAAAGAACAACGGCCTGGAGGCCAAGGTCCTGGCCAAGCTGGAATACCTGAATCCCGCCGGCTCCGTGAAGGACCGGATCGCCAAGGCCATGCTGGACGACGCCGAGGCCAAGGGCCTGCTGAAGCCCGACTCCGTCATCATCGAGCCGACCTCCGGCAACACCGGCATCGGCCTGGCTTCCGTCGCCGCCGCCCGCGGCTACCGCATCATCATCGTGATGCCTGAGACGATGAGCGTCGAGCGCCGCCAGCTGATGAAGGCCTACGGCGCGGAGCTGGTCCTGACCGAGGGCGCCAAGGGCATGAAGGGTGCCATCGCCAAGGCTGACGAGCTGGCCAAGGAGCTGCCCAACAGCTTCATCCCCGGCCAGTTTGTGAACCCCGCCAACCCCGCCGCCCACAAGGCCACCACCGGCCCTGAGATCTGGGAGGACACCGACGGCAAGGTCGACATCTTCGTGGCCGGCGTCGGCACCGGCGGCACCATCACCGGCGTGGGCGAGTACCTGAAGAGCCAGAACCCCAACGTCAAGGTCGTGGCCGTCGAGCCTGCCAGCTCCCCCGTCCTGAGCAAGGGCACCGCAGGCGCCCACAAGATCCAGGGCATCGGCGCCGGCTTCGTCCCCGACGTGCTGGACACCAAGGTCTACGACGAGATCATCCCCGTGGCCAACGAGGACGCCTTCGCCGCTGGCAAGGAAGTTGGCCGCTCCGAGGGCGTTCTGGTGGGCATCTCCGCCGGTGCCGCCCTCTGGGCCGCCATCGAGCTGGCCAAGCGCCCGGAGAACAAGGGCAAGACCATCGTGGCCCTGCTGCCCGACACCGGCGACCGCTACCTCTCCACCCCCCTGTTCGAGGAGTAAGCTCCTCTGCATCCTTTCCTAGTCTTGAAAATCCTCTCTATTGGCTGATATACGCAAAGACCCGCCGCCCTGCGTCCGATACTGCGCAGGGCGGCGGGTTTGTCTGCCCCCAAAATAAAGTTGTCCACATTCTCAACAAGTTTTCCACATTTTTCGCCCGATCCCGCAAATCCGGGTGGACTTTTTTTGCGCAATTGCGTACAATGAGACTAGCTCAACAGAGAGGACGAACACACGACCCATGAAAAAAATTTCTGTGATTTTCCTGGCCGGTCTGCTCAGCGTGGGGCTGACCGCCTGCCAGACCAGCCCCACGCCGGACGGGGATGCGACCCAGGCCAACATCGCCTATCTGGGGCGGTATGACTGCGTGTCCATCGCCATGGACCAGCTGACCATGAACCCCGCCGGGAAGTGGGTCCAGCTCCACGCGGACGGGACAATGACGACGTTTTTGACCGAAGGCTCTGACGAAGCCGAGTGGACGGTCTCCGGGGAGAACTTCACCATGACCGTGGCCGGGAAGACCGTCGGCACCGGGACGCTCGCCGGCGGGACGCTGACCCTGGATCTCTCCGGCGTAGAATACACGCTGACGCAAGAAGGCACGACCCCCACCGGCGACAGCGACCCCGCCGCCACCCACGCCACCTTCAACTGCTACGGCGGCCTCTACGCCGTCCGCTATCCCACCGAGCGCTACCACGAGGACCCGGCGGGCGTCTCCGACCTCTACACCGACGACGGCGTGAAGGGCTGGATCACCAAGCTGGACACCCAGGAGCGGGTGGACGAGTGGTTATCTGGCTTCGACGCCAAGGCCGTGGACGAGAGCATCGAGAACTACCAGACCCTCGACCTCACCGTGGCCGGATACAGCGCCCGCGCCATCGTCTATCAGGACGCCAACGGCTGGCACAGCGAGATCCTCGTCCCCTTCGGCAAGGACCTGGGCACCAAGACCTACCCCATGTACGCCGCCTACCTCTACTTCGCCGGGGACACCTACGAGGGCGTCTGGAACGAGGACATCCAGTCCATCGTCAGCAGCCTCAGCGTCAGCAGCCATTAACTAGCCACTACATTCGCTCTTACACATATATTTTATTTTGTACATTTGTAGGGGCCGCAGACCCCTGCGGCCCGTTCGTAAAGGGCCTTGCTTCGTCTCGAAACATTGTACTACTCGGCAGGCTAGGGGCCGCAGAGGTCTGCGGCCCCTACGAAGTGATCCAGTGAAGTGGTTCGGCAAAGCGATCGGGCAAAGTGATCCGACGAAATAATCCAGTGAAATCATCCGACAAGGATAGAACAGATAAAAAACATTCTAAAAAGGAGAGTTCTCTATGTTTGAAAAACGCTTGACCGCCCTGGGCCTGGCCGCCCTGCTGGCCCTCTCCCTGACGGCCTGCGGCGGGAACACGGACCAACCCGACACAACAGACCCCAACACGACCCCGGACACGTCCGCCGCGGACGCCGCCGACAGCGCCGACAACGCCACTGACGCGGCCCAGACCGACGCCGCCGAGGACGTCTCCCTCACGACCTTCCGGGACACCCTCAAGTCCGGCGACTACCTCTGCGGCATCGCCTACCTGGGCAGCACCGTCACCGGGGCCACGATCGACTCGCTCCTGGAGAAGGGCGGCTACTGGGAACAGTACCCCTTCCTGAAGAACTTCCCCCAGAGCCAGACCGTGACCCAGGAGGGCAATGAAGTCTACTGCATCGTCCCCCGCGACCACGGGGCCAAGGTCACCGTCCAGACCTGGACCATCGACGAGAACAGCCAGGAGGGCAAGGCCGGGGAGACCCTCTACGAGGGCGAGGGCGTGCCGGTGATCCTGACCTGCAACGTCAGCGACGTGCTGCCGAACCTGCTCGTCACCGTCACCAGCAACGGCGAGACCTGGTCCTATAACCCCTGCCTGAGCCTCTGCGACGGGACCGTAGCCCTGCCCGACAGCCCCAAGATCTACGATTTCAGCATCTACCAGACCGAAGACCCCAACGCCGACGCCGACTTCCTCGGCTCCTGGCAGGGCGACAGCACCACCCTCAGCTTCTCCGCCGACGGCAGCATGACCTACACCGACGACGTGACCCACCGCGGGAGCTTCTACGTCATCCAGTCCTCCAGCCGCTACCCCGCCGGGTCCGTCCAGTTCCAGTGGGACCAGGAGGGCGACGAAGCTTTCTGGGGCATCTTCACCCTCACCCGCGACGGCAGCAAGCTCACCGTCACCAACATCACCGGCAACAGCATTAAAGAGGATACCTTCCACGCCGTGAACTAATTCTAAGACAAACTGAAGCCAGCCGACAGCATCAAAGGGTACGCTGTCGGCTGACTTGCTTTTAGGTGGTCAATCCCTTCGGGTAGAACCCCTCAGTCAGCTGGCGCTGACAGCTCCCCTTTCAGGGGAGCCATGGGCCTTGCTGGTTACAACATACGTTGCAGGAAACCTATGCCTCCCCTGAAAGGGCGAGGGGGACCGCGAAGCGGTGGAGAGGTGCGCCCCCGGCGCCAACGTCTCCCCATTCCACAACCTGCCCTTACACACAGCAAAACCCCCAGGGACGAATCCCTGGGGGCCTTGCGTTTTACGGGGAATCTTCCTGAATCAGATTCGGGGAAGATTAAGAAACAGTGATGGTAATTTCACCACGGACAATGACAGTAACGGTCTCGCCAGCCTTCAGAGAGTTGGAAGCAACATTACCACCATCGGTACCAACAGCGTTGGTAGTGCGTACAGTCTTAGTTGCAGTATCGGTATTCTTGATGGTCAGAATATCGCCAACCATGACCTTGTCGCCACTGCTCAGGATCTTACCATCAGCATCGGTAACTTCTACCTTGTCAGGAATGGTCAGAGCAGTACCATACACATCGCTGTCAAACTTGCCGGTCACATCCACAACGATAATATCGGTGGTAGAAGTACCGTTGCCATTGTACAGGACATTGGTGTTGTAGATAGTTGCGCCGGTCTTGTCCAGGACCTTGGAAGCCTTCTCCAGGCTGCCGGTCACGCCGATCTTCTCGCCCTTGTCGGTGTCCGCACCGGAGTTGACGTACAGAACGGTCACATCGGAATCAATCTTCAGCTGGTCAGCAGCATCGTTGATAACGATCTTATCGCCCTTGTCGTTCACACCAGTGATAGCACCAGCGTTCATGTCAATCTTCTTCAGGCCCTTGATTTCGCCATCAGACAGAGTGTCATAGCCAACAACGGCACCCTTCACATAGTTACCAACCGAGTTAGCCTTAAACTTTACAGTCTGGTCATTGGTGCCATCCCACATGGTGAACTGAATATACCCATTGTCAATGGTATATGCATCACTGGTGATGTAGCCATAGTTGGCATTAGTGGTCAGATTATCCAGTTTTTTGTTGAAAGTGCCGGTATCGTTGTTGAACTTCACAGCGACCAGAGAAACCTGAGTCAGGCCATCAATGTCAGAAGTAAAGGTCTTCACAGCAGTGCTATTGATGTTGTTGTCATCAGATGCAGAAGTGGCTTTCAGGGTCTTCAGCTGCTTACCAGTAATCATCTTGACATCCTGAGTAGAGGCACCATCGGTAACCCAAACAATAACCTTTGCAGAATCAGCGACCTTCTTGGTACCGATAGTTTCAATAGTAGCACCAGTACTAATGGTGTTGTTGCTCTGAACATCGTAATCACCATACTCGCTGTCATCAGCAGTTTCCAGCTTGTACTCGTCACCAGAGATGGAATATTCATAGAACTGGCCAGCAGTCCAAGCATCAGAATCGTCATCAATGGTAACGACCTTAGTAGTACCATCCAGGAACATCAGCTTAGCCTGATCGCCATAGATGCTGCTGCCCTTAGCGACCACGAAGGCCAGGTCAGCAGAAGTGCCAGCGCCGGAAACCTTCTTGGTGTGCATAATCATGCCGTTCACGATGACAACATCAGCGGTGTTGCCAACCTTGATGTTGCTATCCAGGTCAGCACCAATGGCAGCCTTAGCAAGATCGTACCAAGTGCCATCAATCAGATACTTATCAGTCTTGATACCGCTGATCTTGACCTGCTTCTTCTCAGCCTTCACGATGTCGTTGCAGTCGTTGTACAGATCCTTGGTGATAACAACAAAGTCATCCTTCTTCAGATCCTTAGCAATGTTGTCGTCAGCATACTTGTAAGTCTGACCACCAGCGATGATGGAGGAAGAGGAAACATAGGTGACCTTCTTCACGGAAACGGTGGTGACAACTGCGGTGTCGATCTTGTCGTTGTCATCAGTGTCAACGAAAGTGACCTTGGCGGGGGTAGCTGCGTTCACGAAATAAGCAGAGTTCTTAGCAGTCTTTGTAGCACCATCGATATAGGTGTCGATGCTGGAATCCACAGAGTAGGAGTTGCCATCGAACTTGATCTTGGCACCGTCAGAATCCACGTTGTTCATGATGGTGCTATAGGCGGTGTTGTCGCCGGTAGCATAGACACCGATCACGTCATTGGTCTTGCCATTCTTGAAGATGACCTTTACCTTCTGGCCCAGCAGGGCAGAGTAGTCGGTATCCAGCTTGCTGAAGTCCAGAGACTGGTTGGCGTTACTAGCAACATCCTTGTTGTACAGGTCGCTGGCAGCACGGTCAGCGGAGTTCATGCTGATCGTGATGTTCTTCTTGCTTACGTTGGTCAGAGTGCCGACGTTGGTCCAAGCATCATACTTGTCACGCAGCAGGGTGATCTTGTCGTTGTTGGAGCCAACGACCTTATCCTGCACGGTGACCTGAGTGGACAGCTTGCCATCAGCACCGGCAACCAGGTTGGTCTTGTACTCAACCTCGTAAGCCTGGAGTGCGTTCCAGACCATCTGAGCAGCGTTATCACGGGTGATAGCAGCGTTGGTGTCCATCTTCTCCAGGCCAGCATACAGGCCCTTCTGGGCGGCACGAACGTTGACGTTGGTTGCCCAGGCGTTGCCGGTGAAGCCTTCGTTCTCGGACTTGT
>OLNE01002928.1_pt1 | contig 10104 bp, 12 predicted proteins | sample 1672431 | NCBI WGS metagenome assembly OLNE01 (sample SAMEA3136685, study PRJEB25190) | human gut metagenome | reverse complement strand
TCACCGTCGGCGAGCTGCATGGCGGCACCGCGCGCAACGTTATCGCCGGCACGGCCTACCTCGCCGGTACGGTGCGCACCTACGGCGATTCGACCCACGAGGAAATGCCGGAGCTTATGCGCCGCATCGTGGAGCATATTGCGGCCGCCTTGGGCGCCGAAGCAGAGCTCACCGACTACACCATCGCCAACTACAAGGTCGAAAACGACACAGCCTCGAGCGAGCGCTGCCGTCAGGCTGTAATCAAGTGCCTGGGCCCCACCGGTCAAGGCCATTACCGTGGCACGCTTTCGGGCGAGGATTTTTCGGAGTACCTGCGCCGCGTGCCGGGCGTGCTCGCCTTTATAGGTACGCGCAACCCCAAGATTGGCGCCACGTACGCCCAACATTCCTGCTTTTACAAGATCGACGAGAGCGTGCTGGCCAAGGGCTCCATGGTGGCAGCCCAGTATGCTATCGACTTTTTGGCCGAGCCCACGCAAGAGGAGCTCGACGGCCCCGCGATTACCGCGGTCGCCGAAACCAACCCCGATCTGGCCGCCAAGTTGCGCTCTGCCAAGGCGACGACCGCCGAGGCTCGTGACGCCATCCATGATGCCCGCACGGCCCGCCATGCCGCGATCAAGGGCATCCACGAAGCCCGCGCCGCCGCTCGTCACGAGGATAAGCACGGCGAGTAGTCGTCACGCCCATCCATAACAGTCTGGCTATAGCAAAGCGGGGGCGGACGTTTCGACACGTCCGCCCCCGCTCATTTGTCAAGCGCTATTTCTACCATTTCTACCCCGTCCCCAAATGGCAGGCAGCATGGCTACTCGTCCTGAGGGTCCTCGTCGGAGCTTGGCTCGGACGCCGACTCAGGTGCAGGTGCCAGCTCAGGCTCAGGCTCAGGCGCAGGCTCGGGCTCAGATGCCGTCTCAGACTCGGGCGCCGGTTCAGGCTCGGGCGCCGGCTCAGGCTCGAACTCGGGCTCAGGCGCAGTCTCAGGTGCAGGTGCCGGCTCAGGCTTGGGCTCGGGCTCAGGCGCGACATCCGGAGCGCTGTAACCCGAGGGAGCGGACTTCTTCTCGAAGGGCAACACAAAAGTCAGGACGTCGTCCTTGTCCTCGTCGGCCCACTCGCTCGCATAGCGTGCAACCCAATAGCCAACGGCACGGTACTTGAGCATCTTGCCAAAGACCGTAAGAAATACGGTAACGAAAGCGATCAGCACCAGGAACAGCACGAGCGTGATACCGCCGCCGGCAACAATCGCCTCAATACCCGTAGGACGATAGTAGTAGCTATACATACCGACAGAGGCAATGGCGCCAAAGACGGCTGTCAAGATCCATGTGACAACGTTGGCGACCAGGCCCGTCAAAAACTCGGGAAGCCACGAAGCGCAGAACAGCTTGGTCTTGTTGTTCTTAAAGGCCGCCCAGACCTTATCGAGAGAAAACGCGCTCTCGACACGACCGGTCACCGCAAAGTGCATCACGGCAATGTCGGCGAACATCTTAAAGAAAACCCCCAGGACCGCCGTGGCAATCATAGCCAGAACGAGCAGGCCAAGCGAGCCAAACAGCGCAGCCTCGAGCGCATAAGAGCCGTAATACGAATACGAGCCCGCGGCGCCAATTACCACGCTCTCCACCAGCGAAAGCACTACACCGATAACGGGGATGGCAGCGATAACCTCGAGCACGACCGAGATAACGCTCGAAAAGACTCCAAGGCCAAACGATGTAGAACGCATCAACGGACGATCCATACCGTCATCAATCTTAAGCGACAGGTCGCGACCCCACTCGATGCCAAAGCCCGAACCGCACACGCTCGCCACGTAGGCGGCCAAAAAGCCGATGGCAGCCGCAATACCGCCGATAACGGGGATGAACAGAACGAGTACTGACACGACACAGATAAGCGCCGGCAAAAAGGCAATCTGGCACACGCGCTGCAGCACGCCCGGAGTCTTGGTCATATCCTCAAACGCCTGAGCCGTGCAGCCCTTGGGTACGTTCATGGCAGGTTGAGGGACAAACTGCTGAGGCTGAGGCTGACCCTGAGGCGCGGAAGCTGCAGCACCGGCATTAGGAGCGCCGCACACACCGCAGAACTTGTCGTTATCGCCCATAGGGGCGCCACACTGCGAACAGAACATCGAAATCATCCCTTCGTATCTTGAGCGAATCACCTGGATCGCAAACGATGTCTAGCATCATTATCACCCAACGTGAGGACAAATGCTCTTAGACAACGTATTTGCAACGCGCGGAGCACTATTCGATTGCTAGATGAGTGTACCCGCGCTAGTTCGTTCCGCGAAAACCTTTGCCCACAATCTCGGAGCTGTCAACAATCGTGATAAAGGCACCCGGATCGATCTCGCGCGCATAGCGACGCAGCTGCACGGCCTCGCGCCTGCTTAGCACGCTCATGATCACTGTGACGCACTCGCCGGTAAATGCACCATACGCACGACTGATTGTTGCCGTGCGATTGAGTTTTTGGACGATGAAGCGCTCAACCCGCTCCGGCTCCTTGCAAATCACTGTACAGACCTTGCGCAGATGGATGCTCTCAATCGCTTTGTCGACCACCAAGGTCTTGGCAAACAGCCCCAGCACGCAATAAAGACCCACGCGCGGGCCGTATAAAAACGCCGCGATGACAACGATGCCGATATCGACATACAAAAGGGCGCGCCCAATTTCGAGCGTCGTCCTGCGTTTAAGAATCATGGCGAGGATATCGGTGCCGCCCGTGGACGCGCCGATATCAAACACAATCGCGCTGCCCAGGGACGGCAAGATCACCGCAAAGCAAAGATCAAGCCACATGTCCCCCGTCAGCGAAACCGTCGAAGGAATACAGAGCTCGAAGAGCGAAACGTATGCCGAAAGCACAAAAGAGGCAAAGACACTCCAGAGAATCGCCCGGCGCTCAAGGAATATGAATCCCAAAACCACCAAGATGATGTTGAGGATCCACATGAAGACGCCCACGGGAAGTGTCGGTACCAGCGTAGACAGAATGACCGAAACGCCCGAAGTGCCGCCAAACGCAAAGTGATTGGGAGTCTTAAATGCAACGATGGCAAAGGCCGTAAGGATAAGACCGGCGTTGAGCTCGGCAAAAAAGCGCCAAAAGCCCGGCTCGGCAGAGCGGCGGCGCTCCATGCGCTCACCGCGCTCGATGTCCTCGGGACTCACCACGCGCTCCATCGGCTTCACCGGGGTATGGTGCATCGTGCTTGCCTTCGCATCCGCAGCAGCTTGAATCTGCCCATCGGGCATGGTGGACATACCCGCTCCTCTCCGTTTTTACGTTGCCGTCTTGGCACAACCGGAGAAAAACTAGCACGACTCGGCATAAGCTCCATCGGCTTGGACAGAGAAACGGCCAAGCGGCGCCGTTTTATCGAAGAGCGGCAGGGTGGCAACGCACAGCCAGTAAGCCAACGAATCCCTTGTCATGACAGCAGCGCAAGCCATAGGGGACGCTGCAGATGGATGATGTCATCGTCAACGCCCGCGGGCACATGGCCGCAAAACAGCAGACCAGCATCGTGCGGGGTCATCAATCTCCACAGCCACACGCCAACAAAAAGGACGATAAGCGCCCAGGCGATAATCCAGCACGCGCGCCTGGCCCCAGGAAAAAGCTCCTGCACCACCGGGACCGCAAACACCACGGGCACGCACCAAAACAGAGGATGGTATGCCAGCGCGGCATCAAAGTGACCGGTAAGAAACGCCAGCCAGGCACGTGTCATGCCACAGCCGGGGCACGGCACCCCGGTGACCGTGCGAATAATGCAGCCGATATCCGTTACATAGAGCAGCAGCGTCGCGCCCAAGAAGATACCCAGAAAAGAGAGGGCACGGCGAGCCCAGCCCGCCGTGCCCTCTGGAAACGTCATACGCATAAGACCGAATTACGCACCCATGCGTGCGTTGTATGCGGCAGCCATGGCGTTGGTGTTCTTGATGATGATGTTCATCGCAAAGATCGGGCCCAAACCGCACAGGAGCGCGCCGACAATCTGCCACATCAAAATGGTTGTGCCGTTCTCCTGGAACTGCAGGCCATAACGCGGAGCGTTGGTCTGCATACGGTTGCCGATCTTGTAATACCACCAGTAGGCATAGAAGCCGCAGGTGACGATGGACAGCAGGATGAACTGCGCCAGGCCAGGTGTGGTCTCTCCGTCGTTTTGGCACATGACGTTCATGTCACGAGCCAGTTCATACAGGAAGTACCACGAGTAGATGCCGCAGGTGACGATGGAGAGGATGATCCACATCGGCAGGCTGCGATCGGCCTGTATGGGCACAAACGGCATGCCGCCCCGCGGCGTAACAGGCGTCGGAGCGGCGTACGGGTTGGAGTTCGTCTGATATGAGAAATCCTGCGGAGCCTGACCCGGCGTCGCAGAGGAATACGGACCGCTGTCACCAGTCGGAGCCGGAGTGTATACCGGCGCAGGCACGGGAGCCGAAGCAGAAGCGGGTGCAGAGCCAGCTACGGGCGAGCCGCACGAGGGGCAAAACTTAGCGCCATCTGCCAGCTTCTGGCCACAATTGCCACAGAACACGGTGAATCTCCTTCCAATGGGATTTCTTTCAACTCAACATCCTAACGCACTTCGATGCTTAGCAAACAGAATTTAGCCTCTTGTCCCATATTCAGGCGATACATTACCAATACGTTATTCTTCGCTGCCCTCGTACTCCTCGGGCGTCAAAACATCCTCGATGCGCAAATTGATGCCCGCGACCTCAAGACCGGTCATAGCGCCAAGGCGCTCGGTAACGCGCTCCTTGACCTCCTCAAAAATATCGGGAGCATATGCACCGTACTCAATGATCACAGAGATGTTCACAACAACGCGATTGTCGTCGGTAACCTCGACGCTCACGCCCTTGGTGAGATTCTCGGCGCCAAATTGCTCCTGCACAAAGTGCATGAGGTTGCCCTTCATGCCCAGCACATGAGGCACCTCGCGCGTGGCCATTGCCACGATCTTCTCGATCACGCCATTGGAATAGGTGAGCGAATCTTCAGACTCGACGAGCTCCTCGCCATCGTCATCGGCATCCACCGTCACGACGGCGTCATCCTCGGGCTCAGCTGCCACCGCGACAAACTCCTCAACCTGATCTTGCGTATCCTCGCTGTTGGTCTGCTCAATCTCCGCCATGTGATACTCCTGCCTTGGCCTTAGTGCCTGTCAAATAACTTGCCAAAAAAGTTGACGATCGCGTTATCGCCGTCGCGAACTTGCCCCAGTGTGGCTCCCACAAACACAAAAACCGCGATGACGATCGTGTTCCATAGGCCCAAGATCAAGATGAGCGCCGCGAGCACAAAGCCGATGAATCCGTACAAAACCGTATGGGGATGCGAACGCGCATAACGCCACATGAGCATGCCCAATCCGCGGATGAATCCCGCCGCCTCGTGGAAATCGATCTCGTCATCTACGGGCTCAGAGCCATTGGCCGCCTGCGATGCTGGCGCACCGGCCTTCGTCTCGTCCTGGGACTCGATGGTCAAGCGAGGCTTGGACGCCTTAGACGTTTGCTTGCCGGGTTTACTCACGAGTAACCTCCTGAGTCGTAATCGTGGTCTTGCTGGGAAGGAAGCGCACACGCACGGTTGCGCCCGCAGCGCCGAGCATGGTGTCGAGCGCATGAGTCACACGCCCCTGGATACGCTGCGCGCGCTCGGTCAGGTTGTCTCTGCCAAGTGCGATGGCGTCGATATGAACGCGCACCTGATCGGCATCGCGACCGATCACGCGGCCTTCGACCGACTCGATAAGCGCCGTAGGGTCTTGCGCTGCCGAGCGCGCCACCGATTCGATGGCGGCAAGGCTCACCTCGATATCGGGATTCGCCTGTGGATGCACACACGTCACGACACGGCGGTGCGCCATCATGCGAATCGTCGCAGCCAGAGTACCCAAACCCAAGATGACCATGCACACGAGCAAAACGATGCGCACCGCGGGCTTTTGGAACAAGACCTCAATGTTGCGTGCCGCGGGCGAAAAGAGATAGCCAGCGAACATGGCAATAACCAAGGCACCTGAAAGCAGGTAGATAAGCGCGAGAATTCTTCTCAGTGCTCGCATGCCCTGTTCCTTTCGTCCAATAGCTCAACAGCCTTAAGGCTTTCGTATACCCGTATGCCCCGCGCGCGTTGCACGCCTCAACAACTCTTTAAGAATAAACGAATCGGGCCGGGTCTGTGTGATTTACACAGACCCGGCCCGATAACAATCCTGTCACATTGCGCAACGGCGCAACAGCTCCTGCTACTCCTCCTCGAGAGCGGCAATGACCTCGTCGGTCATGTCCATGGTGTGGTACACATCCTGGACGTCGTCGAGCTCCTCAAGGCGGTCAACCAGACGCTGGACCTTCTTGGCGTCGGCGCCGGAAACCTCGGTCGGAGTGGTGGGGACCATGGTAAGCTCGGAACCCTTGACCTCGATGCCCTGGGCAGCAAGAGCCTTGGAAACAGCCATCAGGTCGCCGGGGTTGGTCCAAACGATCCACTCGTCGCCAGCGTCCTCGTAGTCCTCGCCGCCGGCCTCAGCCACGGCCATCATGAACTCGTCCTCGTCGCCAGCAGCGCCGTTGGCGATCATGGTCTCCTTCTTGGCGTTGGGGTCGAGGATCTCCTTGACAACAACAACCTGACCCTTGCGCTCAAACTGGAAGGAAACGGAACCGGAAGTACCCAGGTTGCCGCCGGCATGAGAGAAGGCGGAGCGAACATCGGCAGCCGTGCGGTTGCGGTTGTCGGTCAGGCACTCAACGTAAACAGCGACGCCTGCGGGACCGTAGCCCTCATAGGAGATGCTCTCGTAAACGGCAGCGTCGGCGCCGGCGCCAAAGGCCTTGTCGATAGCAGACTTAATCTTGTCCTTGGGCATGGACTGAGCCTTTGCCTTGTCGACAGCAGCGGCAAGGGAAGCGTTGTTCTCGGGGTTGGGATCGTTACCCAGGCGAGCGGCAACGGTGATGTTACGGCTCAGCTTGGAGAACAGGGCAGAACGCTTGGCGTCCTGAGCGCCCTTACGATGCTTGGTAGTGGCCCACTTAGAGTGTCCGGACATTCGAGTCTCCTTCTACACGATCACACCCGCGCGGGTGCATCGCGCGAGGATTGCAAACATACGGAATGCATGATATACCACGCGGCGGGCGCGATAAAGTCTCCTCTTTTTGCCTGCACGCAATCGCTACGCACAAGGCGGCACTCCGCGCGATATAGAGACCCATCACAATGGCTATACTGTGGTGCAATGCAAAGCCGAAAGGAGCACCCATGCCATCAGCTAAGCGCCAAAACGTCATCAGTTGGGACGAGTTCTTCATGCGCGTGGCAATTGCCGCACAGCTCAGGAGCAAAGATCCCAATACGCAGGTGGGCGCATGCATTGCAAGCACCAACCACCGCATCCTCTCGGTGGGCTATAACGGGACGCCCTCCGCCCTCAACGACGACGATTTTCCCTGGGGCACCTCGGACGACCCGCTCGAGGACAAGCACAACTACGTGGTGCACGCCGAGGCAAACGCCGTGCTCAACTACCGCGGCAGCCTGCGCGACCTTGAGGGCTCCACGGTCTACGTGACGCTCTTTCCCTGCCATGATTGTGCGAAGATCCTCGCGCAGGTGGGTATCGGCGAAGTGGTCTACCTCGACAACAAATACGCCGATACCGACGACGGACGCATCAGCCGCCGCATTCTCGATTCCTGCGGCATTACCTACCGGCAGGTTCTTGTCGACGCATAGTCACAACGACGCCTCGCACCCATCGATTCCGACGGAAGCGAGGCGTTTCTATCACACGGCAACGGCTCCATACTATGGTAGTCCTGCCGTTTCTTTCGCTATTTCTCCAGGTAATCGCATTGCGGGCGCGCCTTGTGTCGCGCGTAGACGATAAGTACCGCGCCCGCCGCCACAAGTGGCAGGGAAAGCAGCTGGCCCATGGTTATGACGCCGCCCAAGAGATATCCCAGCTGGGCATCGGGCACGCGCACGAACTCGACCAAGAATCGCACGATGCCATAACCCATCACGAAAACGCCCATGAACGTACCCTGCGGCAACACGGGTTTGCGACGGCTCAAAATCTGCAGCACGCAAAAGAGCACAATGCCCTCGAGCAAGGCCTCGTAAAGCTGGGACGGATGCCGCGGCATCGTGCCCGCAGCGCCGCCAAAGACCACGCCCCATGGCAGATCGGTGGGCTTGCCCCACAGCTCACCGTTCACAAAGTTCGCAAAGCGGCCGAGCATGAGAGCAAGCGGGGCCCCGCATACCGCGAGGTCGGCAACGGTCCATGCCGAGATCTTGTAGATGCGGCATGCGATGGTTCCACCCACGATGCCGCCCACCAGGCCGCCATGAAAGCTCATACCGCCCTCGTTGACGGCAAAGACCTCGAGCGGATGCGCCAGGTAGTAGCCGTCACCATAAAAGACAACGTAGAACAGGCGTGCGCCGATAATCAGGCCAAAGACCACGCCTACGACCACGCTCACCAGGTCATCAATCGTCAGATTAAGGCCCCAGCGTCGCTGCGTGCGATACATCACCACGCCCGTGATGATAGCTCCCACGATATAGGCGATTCCGTACCAGTAGATAGTAATGGGACCGGCCGATATCGCCACGGGGTCCAAGCTTTGATACAACTCGTTGAGCACGATGTCCTCTTGTCTTTTGCTGTCGCCAGATACGTCGCCGTTATACCAAGCGGGCGCCCGCTTAATGCGAACGCCCGCGGCTTACATGTGCCCGCGGCCCCTTACGGAAGCGGGCGCAAATCAAATCAAATCGCCGTCGCCTTAGAACGGCTCGTACTCGTCCAACATGTCTGCGGCCTCGCCGGGAAGATTGGTGGCGACAACGCGCGTGACACCGGGCACGTGCTCCTTCAAAACGCGCTCAATGCCCATGGAGAGCGTGAGCTGGCTCATGGGGCAGCCGGCACAAGCACCTTGCAGCTCCAACGACACCACGCCGTCCTCGTCAACACCAACGTACTCGAGGTCACCGCCATCGGCCTGAAGGTTAGGGCGAATCTCGTCGAGGACCTTCTTGAGATATTCTTCGTCAACAGCCACAGGGGCTCCTTTCGTCTTGATATCTTGATACCCTGCGCCGGCGCTCATGCCGCCGGCGCTCATGCATCATATGCACTCATATAGTACATGCTTGCAGACCCATGCGCGAGGTCACGCTCGGCACCGGTTTGTGATTCTCCGCCATTTTTCATAGAGCGGAAATGCCCGCAGCAACAGTCGTGTACCCAAAAATAAACACCCATCACCTTAAAGATTAACAATTGGTAACAAACGCTCAACCGTTGACCTTTGTTTCCACGCTATTGAGCACGTATACGTATGATATTGAACATCGCACGCAGTATCTTAAGCGTTATGCGCGCTGCGGTCGGATGGCACGAATAAACAGCGCGCCCAACAGCTTTGACCAACGACTTGAAAGGGTTGATTACCATGGCGAACATCAGCAGAAGGAACTTCATCGCCAGCGCCGGCCTGCTCCTGGCGGGCACGCTTGTGGGCTGCGGCTCAAACGGCTCCTCCACCGGCAGCGCCGCCGGCTCTGCAGCATCTGGCACCACCTACACCATTGGCGTGATTCAGCTCACCGAGCACAGCGCGCTCGACGCCGCCAACAAAGGTTTTGTCGAGGCCCTCAAGAAAAGCGGCCTGAACGTCAAGTTCGACCAGCAAAACGCCCAAAACGACCAGTCTGCCTGCCAGACCATCAGCTCTAAGTTCGTAAGCGACGGCGTCGACCTCATTTACGCGATCGCCACGCCCGCTGCACAGGCAGCCGCGGCAGCGACTACCGATATCCCCATCGTGGGTTGCGCCATCACCGACTACGCCGCCTCCGGCCTTGTGCAGGATAACGACAAGCCCGGCACCAACGTCACCGGTGCCTCCGACCTCACCCCGGTCGCCGAGCAGCTCGAGATGATGCAGAAGGTGCTGCCCGACGTTAAAAAGGTCGGCCTGCTCTACTGCACCGCCGAGTCCAACTCCGACGTCCAGATCAAGG
>OLNE01002927.1_pt1 | contig 10105 bp, 10 predicted proteins | sample 1672431 | NCBI WGS metagenome assembly OLNE01 (sample SAMEA3136685, study PRJEB25190) | human gut metagenome | reverse complement strand
CTGTAGATGAAGCATCATTTGTATCAGTACTGTTTATCAGTGGAAAAGGATCTATCGAAACAGATGATTATGAGAAGGTAATGCCATTCAAGGCAGGAGAAAGTTTCTTTATAAGTGCAGGTCAGAGAGGCATAATTGTTAAGGGTCAGGCGACAATGATTGTTACCAGAGTATAAAAAATGTTTGCGCTTGACGGATTTTGATGTATAATGACCACAGAATTCTTTATTAAAAGGAGATAAAAACATGTTATCAGTAGTAATACCAACATTTAATGAAAGCAAGAATATCAGAAATCTGGTTGCACAGATTGATGTTGCTTTGAAAGGTGTTGATTATGAAATTGTCTTTGTTGATGATAGTAAGGACAATACACCTGATGTAATTATGGAAGTTGCTAAAGAATATCCACAGGTAAGAATGGAACACAGAAAGAACGGAACAGGCTTGGCAACAGCTGTTCTTGATGGATTTAAGCTTGCAAAGGGCGAGTATATGGCATGTATGGATGCAGATTTACAGCACCCACCAATTGTTCTTAAATATATGTATAAGGCTATGGAAAGCGGTGCAGATTTCTGTATACCTAGCCGTCTTATTCCAGGTGGTGATGATGGCGGACTTAACTGGTATAGAAAGTTTGTATCTGGAACAGCCAGAAAGATAGGACAGGTAATGTTACCATGCCTTAGAAAGATATCTGACCCAACAAGCGGATTATTTATGTTCAGAAGAGAAGTTATTGAGAATGCCGATCTTCAGCCAATCGGATGGAAGATTATGGTTGAAGTTCTTGCTATGGGAACATACAGCAAGGTAGTTGAGATTCCTTATAAGTTCCAGCAGAGAACTGAAGGTGAGTCAAAGCTTTCTGGAAAGGTTACATTAGAGTACTTAAAACAGCTCAAGAATCTTAGAAAGAGATACAACAAGAGCAATAAGTATGAAGTTGAAGTATGGTCAACTGAGAGAATGATGGCATAATAATTGTGCGTATGTTTGGAAGAGGATAATATTATGGGTAAGTATTTTGGAACTGATGGGTTCAGAGGAGAAGCTAATGTGACTCTTACTGTTGATCATGCATTTAAAGTAGGAAGATTCTTAGGATGGTATTATGGCAAGAATCATGAGGACGGTAAAGCTAAGATTGTTATTGGTAAGGATACAAGAAGAAGCAGCTATATGTTTGAGTATTCTTTGGTAGCAGGTCTTACAGCATCAGGAGCAGATGCATACCTGCTTCATGTAACAACTACACCAAGTGTTTCTTATGTAGCAAGAACAGAAGATTTTGACTGCGGAATTATGATTTCTGCAAGTCACAATCCTTTCTATGACAATGGAATTAAGCTTATTAATGCAGCTGGTGAGAAGATGAAGGAGGATGTAATCTCTGAAATCGAGAAATACCTTGATGGTGAGATGGGAGAGATTCCATACGCAACAAGAGAAAAGATTGGATGCACAGTAGATTATACAGCAGGTCGTAACAGATATATGGGATATCTAATGAGTCTTGCAATCTATTCATTCAAGGGAATCAGAGTAGGTCTTGATGCTTCTAATGGTAGTGCATGGACACTTGCCAAGGCCGTATTTGATGCACTTGGAGCTAAGACATATGTTATAAATGCAGCTCCGGACGGAACTAATATTAACGAGAACTGCGGTTCTACACATATTGAAGGTCTTCAGGATTTAGTAAGAAGAGAACATCTTGATGTTGGATTTGCATTTGACGGTGATGCAGACAGATGTCTCTGTGTAGATGAAAAAGGTAATGTTATAACAGGTGACCATATTCTCTACATCTATGGATGCTACATGAAGGACAGAGATAAGCTTGCAGGCAACAAGGTTGTAACAACTGTTATGTCTAACTTCGGACTTTATAAAGCATTTGATGCAGTTGGAATTGAGTACGAGAAGACTAAAGTTGGTGATAAGTATGTATATGAATGTATGTCAGAGAACGGCTACCGCATAGGTGGTGAGCAGTCAGGACATATAATATTCTCTAAATATGCAACAACAGGTGATGGAATTATCACAGCTCTTAAGATGATGGAAGTTATGCTTGCCAAGAAGAAGACATTATCAGAACTTGCAGCACCACTTGTTATATATCCACAGGTTCTTAAGAACATCAGGGTTACAGATAAGACACAGGCACAGGATGATGCAGATGTTAAAGCTGCCGTTGAGGCAGTTGCCAATGCACTCGGTACAGACGGACGAATCCTCGTACGCGAAAGCGGAACAGAGCCGGTTGTGCGTGTAATGGTTGAGGCTGGAAGCACAGAAGAGTGTGAAAAATATGTCGACCAGGTTATAGATGTCATAAAGAGCAAGGGATATGCAGTATAACTTTTCATTTGTGTTACTTTGTTGATATTTCCTCTGTGGCATGACATACCATTGGCGGTATTGATGAAACGATTCATCTTAATTGCGTTAATTTATCAGATACTGTTTCAGGCTTATGGTTTGTGTCCATTCGCATATGAACATGCCGCCTGTATGTGTCCGCCTATGGCATACGCTTTCAGGAATCCTGCGCTTAGTAGGAGTAAATGTCGCTATATACAGAGTTTATTACAGTGCGCGAAAGCAAACGCTCTTCGTTTGAACGAGCTTTCGCGCACTGAACTTATGTATATAGCGACATTAACTCCTACACAGCTCGTCATATTCAAGCGTAAGCCATAGGCGGACACATACAGGCGGCGTGTACAGATGTCGAATGAACATAAACAATAAGAAAAGCCTGAAGCAGTATCTGCTAAATTAGCAATTCAGATGTGTTTCATTAGTACCGCCAATGGTATGTCATGCCACAGATGGATAGTGACACTATATACACAAATGAAAAGTTTATATGAATATTTTTTTTACCTCCACATAAGATTAATTAGGTCTTATTGTGGGGGTATTTTTTATGTGTAGAAAAATATGGGGAAAAGTTGTGGTTGTCATGCTTGCATTGTTGATAATTATGCCTGTGTGCGCCATGACGGGGTGTTCTGGCAGCAAAGAACCGGATAATAAGACCAGTGTTGATTATACAGTGGTTGAAAATGCGGATTTGCCGGATGAACTTAAGAAGCTTATTGAAAGCAAAAAAGATAAAGTGATGAGGCTTACATATACGACTAAGGATTATACATATGTTGTGGCCGGTTATGGAACAAGGGAAACCAGCGGATATTCAATTAAGGTTAATAATGTCTACACAGGCGATAATGCACTTTATATTGACCTTAACCTGATAGGTCCGGCAGCAGGTGAAGCTGTTAATGAAGTGGAGACATATCCGGTAATAGTGCTTAAGATGGAGCGGCGGGAAGAAAGCGTCGTATTTAAAATGTAGAATGTATGGGAGGTCAGTCTGTGAGACTCAGAACAGAAAATATTCATGAATACAGATTAAAATGTAATACTGTGGCACAGATTACACTAGATGATGATTTTAATGTGCCAGACACGAAAGATGATATTGAACTGATTGTAAAGGAATGGGGCAATGTCCAGACGGACAGCGTTAAAGTCAATAAGGATAAAGCAACAGTGGATGGAGAGTTAAGATTTGCACTGTTGTATATCGGTGCTACTTCCAGCATAGAACGCATGCATCCTGTTAAGATGGATGGCAGAATGAATTTCAGTGAAAATGTTAATCTTTCGAGTGACTGCACTGGTGATTATATAACATGCCAGGCGTCAATAGAGGACCTTAGCATTAAGGCAATTAATTCAAGAAAAATAAGTGTTAAAGCTATTGTAACACTTAAGCTTATATGTGAGAAGCTTCAGGATATCCAGATGATAACAGGCGTGGAAGAGACTGAAAATACAGATATACAGCAGTTAGGAAAGGAACTTGAGTTCGTGCAGCTTGCTGTTAACCAGCGTGACAATTTCCGAATCAGGGAAAATGTATCACTTCCTGCAGGTAAACCTGAGATACAGGAAATAATCTGGGATGATGTTGATGTGAGAAATTTGAATACAAGACTCGCAGATGACGGTCTTTTACTGACTGGGGAGTTAGACATATTTGTAATGTATATCGGAAACGGTGATACAGGCAATGTTCAGTGGTATGAGACAACAGCTTCATTTGAGGGACGACTGGATATAAGCGGATGTAATGCAGATATGATACCATATGTTAATTTCCAGATTATCGGAAAGACAATAGAAGAAAGACCCGACCTTGATGGCGAAAACCGTGATATTGCAGTTGAAGTGGTGCTTGATATGGACGTCAAGGCATACGAGGAGCGGAAGAAAGATGTGATAGCGGATATATATTCACCGTCATATGATATGGAGATAGAGACTTCTGATACACAGCTTCGGTGTCTTGTTGTGCGTAACAATGTGTCATGCCGCGTATCAGGTAATCTGCAGCTTGAAAACTATGCAGACCTTATGCAGATATGTAATTGTACAGCGACAGTGCAGCTTGATGATGTTACATATTCGGCAGGAGAGCTTGTAGTGGAGGGAGTTGTAAGTGCAAATGTGTTTTACATAACGTCAAGCGACAGCCAGCCACTTGGAAGTGTGCATACGATAATTCCATTTGCAGGTACAGTTAAGATTGCCCAGATAAGTGCTGATGAACTTGAATATAATATAAAACCTTCAATACAGCAGCTTTCGGCGACAATAAACAGTGCGGGTGTAATAGAGGTAAAAGCGTCAGTTTCATTGGATGTAATTGTTTTTAAGAATTTTGAATATTGTGGAATCAAGAGTGCATATATTTCAGAAGAAAAATGTGATCTTTCCCAGATGCCGTCAATGACCGGATATATTGCAGATGGTACTAAGACATTATGGGACGTTGCTAAAATGTATCACACAACAGCAGATTCAATAAAGGCAAGTAATCCTGAGTGTGCTGATGGATTGTCAGAGTCGGCAGTTATACCGAGAAAGACAAAACTTCTGTTAGTTAAGGCATAGGGAAAATAAAGCCAGAAGCTTATGAAAGCTTGAGAGAAAGAAGATTTCGAATGAATGAAAGTCTGGAATGTAAATAATCAAGGGGTACATGTGGAAAACACATGTACCCCTTAACTTGTTAAATAATAATTATCAGAATTAGCTTTCTGTCTTTTCAATCTTGATTGTAGATTTTTTCCATAGTCCTGTCCAGTACAGTGCAAAAAGTATGGCAGCGGATGTTCCATTACTGATTACGACAGCATACCATACAGATTCAACACCCATATTAAGCATATTGGCACATACCCAGAGTGTGAGCAGACGGAATATCCATATTCTTGAAGCATCTACAATCATTGTAATCATGGTGTGACCGCTTCCCTGAAAAAGTCCCTGTGTAACATTATAGAATGCATTGCTCCAGCACCAGAAAGCCATGAGTGAGAGAAAATCTGTTGCAAGCGGGATAACTCTTTCATCTGTTGAGAAAAATGTTACCATAGCCTGTGAAATAAATCTTCTTGATAGAATCAAGCCGAAGAATAACAGGAACAGTGCTCCCATGCGAAGAGCATAATGGTAAGCTTTGTCTGCTCTTTCCTGTTGTCCGGCACCTATATTCTGACCAACGATAGTTGATATGGCGGAGCCGATACCATTTGCAGGCATTGTAATGATACTGTTAATTTTGTTGCCGATACCATAAGCACTTGTTGCAATGAATCCGTAAGTATTAACATTTTTAGTCATAAGAAGGAAACCAAGCTGCATAGTGCTTCCACCGATTGCTGTAGGAAGTCCGATTTTTACAATCGAACCCATCTTATTACCTTCAAATTTAAATCCCCTGAAATTAATTCTTATAAGCTGTCCTGGTCTTGTAAGTACAATAAGTGCAATAACTGCACATGGAATCTTGGCAATCAGAGTTGCAAGGGCAGCTCCACCGATACCCCATTTGAAAACCATAAGAAATAACGGGTCTAATATAAGATTAATAACAACTCCAAACATATTAAGAAGCATTGGTTTTACTGTGTCGCCCTGTGACTGTTTTACAGATGTGAACAGGTTAATTGTGAACAGGAACGGCAGGTCAAGAACAACAATTCTTATGTATGTAAGTCCATATGTGTAGATGCTGCCTTCTGCACCGAGCCACTTCACAAGTCCCGGAGAGACAAGCCAGCATATAAGTGCGCATAATACTGAAAATGCAAGTGAAGTGAGACAGATGTGGTTTGCCATAGAGTTGGCCTGTTTATCTTCTCTTGCACCAAGATACTGTGATATAAGAATCGCACCGGCTGTTGTGATACCGTTACCGAAATTAATCAGAATATTCTGAAATGGAGACACGAGCGTAATTGCAGACTGGTTCTCAGTTCCTATCTTTCCAAGCCAGAAAGTATCTGTAAGATTGTACATTGACTGTATAAAACTGTTAATCATAACAGGAATTGCCAGCATGAGAATTGCATGGAAAAGATTACCATTAAGAATAATATCTCTCTTGTCTTCACTTATTGGTTTCGCCATAATAGACCTCCTTTCATAATATAGATTTATTAAAATACTTTGCTTTACAGAAAAAATTTCAAAATACTGATTTTTGGTTGACATTTCAAAATCCTTTATACATAATATAAGCATAAAAAACAGTGATTTCTACAATTAAACCAATGAAAAATTAAAATAATACAGAAATGTTATTATAATAGTCGTAAAAAGCTGGAATGAGAGGGTGGAATATATGTTTCAGGATATGTCGAAGGATTTTGATATTAAGAGAATAAAAAGAAGTAATACCAGTTGTTCTACAGGAGTAGGGGCACATGTGCATCCGTTTAATGAGATATTCTATCTTTCGAGCGGAGAGTGTACAAGTTTTATTGACCACAACATTTATAAGTTCGGAAAGGGTGATCTTGTTATTGTTCCAAGTGGCTGTCTTCACAGGACAACTTATAATGGAAAAGGAATGCACGAAAGAATTGTTATAAGCTTCAGAAATGAAGCAACTGAATGGATTCAGAACCAGACTGGTAAAGAGCTTATGGAAAACTGTATGAAGCCGGGAGTTGTTAATATTCCTGAAAAAAGAAGAGACTATGTTGTTGCCCTGCTTGATAAACTGTTATTTGAAAATGATTCTCCTGATGAACTGTCGCCGGCATTTATAAAGGTGGGGCTTATAGAACTGCTGCTTTTTATTATCCGCTGTAAGAATTATGAGGAAAATGTTATTAAAGAAATTGATGTAGATAATCGAATAATTCAGGAAGTTGCCACTTATATATATGAACACTATGCAGATAATTTGTCACTTGAAAATGTTGCAGAAAAATTTAACTTAAGCAGGTCATATCTTTCTAAGAAATTTAAGACAGCTACTGGATTTGGATTTAAAGAATATATTATTAATGTCAGAATTCAGAATGCCTGCAGACTTCTGCTTGAGACAAACAGGTCTATTACTGACATTGCATTTGAATGTGGATTTAATGACAGTAATTATTTTGGTGATGCATTCAGGAAGGCAAAGGGAATTTCGCCCCATAAGTATCGTAAGAATGAAACATTTTAGAATTGTAATTATAAGATTGTACTTGATTTTGTACAATTTCTTTAATATAATAGTTTTGAAAAATGGATTTTGTATACAAGGTTAGGTGATATATGGAAAGTATCAGATTAAAGGCAAGAGCTAAGATTAATCTTGGACTTGATGTTATTGGAAGACGTGAGAATGGTTATCACGATGTAAGAATGGTAATGCAGACGGTTGGTTTGTATGACCGAATTATAATGACAAGGATTCCGGAGAAAGAGATAAGAATTAAGACTAATATAGGATTTCTTCCTGTTAATGAGAACAATCTTGTTTATAAAGCAATTATGCTTATGAAGAGTAAGTATAAGCTTGATGGAGGAATAGAGGTTGATCTTAATAAATTCATTCCTGTTGCTGCTGGAATGGCTGGAGGTTCAAGTGACGCAGCAAGTGCACTTTTCGGAATGAACAGACTTTATGAGCTTAATCTTCCTATGGGGGAACTTATGAATATAGGTGTTGAGATAGGAGCAGATGTCCCTTATTGTATTATGAGAGGCACAGCGTTAGCTGAGGGAATTGGTGAGAAGCTTACAAGGCTTCCGGATATGCCATTCTGTCATATTCTTATAGCAAAGCCACCGGTTAATGTATCGACAAAGCTTGTCTATGAGAATCTTGACAGTACACAAATCAAGTCACATCCTGATATAGATGGAATAATTGAGGCTATTAAGTTAAAGGATGTTGCACTTGTTGCTTCAAGAATGGGTAATGTATTAGAGTCGGTTACAGTGCCATTGTATCCGGTTATTGACAGTATTAAGAGGGATATGATAGAACATGGAGCCATTAATGCAATGATGAGCGGAAGTGGTCCGACAGTATTTGGAATATTCCCTGATGAACAGTCGATGATAGCGTGCCAGCAGTTCTTAAGACAGAAGGGCGAAGCAAGGCAGGTGTATACAACGGAAACATTTACTCCATAATATATATGAAAACAATACACATTCAGAGTAATAGAGAAAGGCAAGGTTTTATATGAAAGGTGAACTTAAGATGGATGTTAATGACTATCTCCCATTAAGAGATGTGGTTTTTAATACTTTAAGACAGGCGATTCTTCGTGGTGAGATGGAGCCGGGTGAAAGGCTTATGGAAATTCAACTCGCAGAGAAGCTTGGGGTAAGCAGAACTCCTATCAGAGAGGCAATCAGAAAGCTTGAACTTGAAGGCCTTGTTATTATGATTCCAAGAAAGGGTGCTGAGGTTGCCCATATAACAGAGAAGGACATGAGAGATGTTCTTGAGGTAAGAGCAGCACTTGAGGAGCTTGCAGCAACACTTGCATGCCGCAATGTTACTCCGGAGCGAATTGAAGAGCTTAAGATGGCTAATAAGAGATTTGAAGCAACAATTATATCTAAGGATGTGGTTGCAATTGTAGATGCTGATGTGAATTTCCATGATATTATATATGCAATGACAGATAATCAGAGACTTATTCAGATTATTAACAATCTAAGAGAGCAGATGTACAGATACAGGCTGGAATATGTTAAGGATGCAAGAGCACATTCTATTCTTATAAGCGAACATAATGACATCATTGATAAGCTTTCTAAGAAAGATGAAGAAAATACTAAGATTGTCATAAGACAGCATATTACTAATCAGGAAAAGGGTATTATCAGACTTCTTAACAAATAATCTTTAGATTACATGGAGGCTGGCTGTATATGCCAGCCTTTGTTAGTTTGTAAATTTCTGTTTATTATGCAAATATATGGATATAATCCCAGATATGAAAATATATCAGGGGGTAAATATCATATGAACATAAAAAAGAAACTTGGAATTCTGCTTATTGCTATAGTAGCTGTTAGTGGACTGATTGGTTATTACAGGGTGTCTTATGCAGGTAATTTAGAGACAGTGACAGAAGGAATATCAGAGAGTATAATCAGATTCCATGTAAGGGCCAACAGTGATTCACAGGAAGACCAGGAGGTTAAGCTTAAGGTTAAGGAAGCTGTAGTTGATTACATAAGACCGGTTCTTTCAGAGTCAGATTCTCTTTCAGAGTCAAGAGCTATATTAGAGTCAGAAAGTGATAACATAAGAAATGTTGCAATTAAGACTTTAAGAGATAATGGATTTATGGAAGATGTAAGCGTGTATTTTGAGAAAAGTTATTTTCCGGTTAAATCATATGGTGATGTTACATTTCCAGCAGGATACTATGAGGCATTCAGAGTTGACATAGGAGAGGCAGAAGGAAAGAACTGGTGGTGCGTACTGTATCCACCATTATGTTTTGTAGATGCAGTGTATGGCGTAGTTCCAGAGGATTCTAAGGAAAAGCTTGCAGGAGTTCTTACAGATGAAGAATATAAGACAGTAACTGACAGGGGCTGTAAAGTCAGATTTAAATATTTAACATTTATAAATGAACTGCTTGCTGTTGTGCCTTCCCACGGTTTTGTTAATATTATGCTATCTCCGGGAATGTTTACAGATTCTATCTCCGTCGGTCTGGAAATCTGAAAATCAAATTTATCCTGTTTCACATATGTTTCTGTTTCGTTA
>OLNE01002921.1_pt1 | contig 10112 bp, 10 predicted proteins | sample 1672431 | NCBI WGS metagenome assembly OLNE01 (sample SAMEA3136685, study PRJEB25190) | human gut metagenome | reverse complement strand
GAGAGACAATACCCTATATTGGTGACTTTAGTCGCTGCAGGTTGAATGTTCGCTTAACCGCTCGCATCCAACCTTTGCTCCGAGGCCACAAATATAGGGTATTGTCTCTCTTTGGGAGCTGTCTTTGGCTGTTGGAGCAAAATCAGAATTCATGTTGGAGAATTTGGGGATTGTTTAGAAGATTATATTTGGGAGAGAATGGAAAATGGGCTATTAAAGATTAACGTAATCTATTGTTACAATGTCAAGGCAAGAATATAGTAACATCAAAAAGTAGCTTAATAAATAAATCCCCAAAAGTCTTCCTTTTGGGGATTTATCTCTTTATTGATTAAATTATAAATTATTTGTTCTATACCACTGTAACATTTCATTTAATTTTTGACGGAACAAATTATTACTTTCCTCTCTTAATCTGGTATCTTCCATCAAAATGCCAACTGGTGTTGTTGTTAGATTCAATCCTTTTAAAGTAAACAAATGACTATTTTCTATTTTTCTCATTGTCTCATATTTAAGAGATGACACACCATATGGGATTGTAAAAGTTTCCGTTAATGTCTGATTCCCATCAGCAAATGTCCAAAGACAGGCTATTTTATGGGGAAGTCCATTGATTTTTATATCCACCTTTTTCCCACTATCTACCGATGCTATCTTTCGTCCATCAAAGATAATCTCACATCCTATTTTATTTAGACAAAATTGCTTTGTACGCGAAACTACTATTGTTCTTGTTGTCATTTTAAGTTTATTTTCAATAAACTCTCTCTCTTTTTCTGTTATTTGATTCATAAAACCCTCCTGTATAAAAATTATATTATAAAATGACAAAAGGCTACCAAACACCCTGTCATAAATACATTCATCATAATAGATGATTCATTTTTCTGGCCCATTCCAAAAAGTAATCCATTCGCTTCCCCAGCAAAAAAGAGAACTCCTCCTACTAATATTGAAATAACATATCCTAACATCCATCCAAACGTAGATAATCCAGTTGCCCTGGCTGTTCCTGCTGCAAAATGATGTATAAGTTTATAAAAAAAGGCTATTCTAGCAATATCAAGAGCAAACGATATAATTACAATAAGGACATTATTTTTGTACTTATATAATGCAAAATATAAATCCTGAATTATATCTTTAATCAAAAATAAAATACAAATCACTCCCAGAATAGCTAATACAAATTTGGTAGATGCATTAATAAAAACAATAGAAACCAGTAATATAAATGCCAATACCAAGCCTAAATTAAAAAATATTACAACCATACTTCCTCCTTGATTTTTCTTTAATAATAGGTCAATTTCACCCTAAAGTCAATAGGTCAGTATGACATAATTCTTCAAAAAAGGAGTTCTTATGTCTCGTTTAAAGGAATTAAGAAAAGAAAAAGGTTACACCCAGGTAAAAATGCAATTATTAACAGGAATTGATCAAAGCGATTATTCCAAAATAGAAAATGGAAAACGCTATTACACATTTGAACAATGTAGAAAAATTGCATTGGCATTAGAGACAAGCATGGATTATCTTGCTGGATTGACTGATGAAAAGAAACCATATCCACGGATAATAAAAAAATAACTTTAAATTTTGAATTTACCGAATGCCAAAATTGACTCACCCAAAGAGAGACGATACCCTATATTTGTGGCCTGGGAGTAAAGGTTGAATGTGAGTGATTAAGCGAACATTCAACCTACAGCGACAAAAGTCACAAATATAGGGTATTTTCTTCCTTGAGGCGTCCCCCTTGCCTGCGGCAAATCAGATTTTTTCTCTTTTTGTTGTTAAAACAACGGTTTTTTCTTCTCATCTATATTACAATAACACAGAACCAAGAAATCCAGACTGTCACAAAGCTTTCCACATAACTGTGACAGTATTTTTATCTCACATAAATTCAAAAAACAAAGGAGAACTAACGATGATTCGAAGAATTATACACATTAACGAAGAAAAATGTAACGGCTGTGGTGCCTGTGCCGATGCCTGCCATGAAAGCGCAATTGGAATGGTGAACGGAAAGGCAAAGCTTTTGCGTGATGACTACTGTGACGGACTTGGTGACTGTCTGCCAGCCTGTCCTACTGGAGCAATCACTTTCGAAGAACGTGAAGCTGCCGCTTATGATGAAGCTGCAGTAATGGCAAATAAACAGAAAAAAGAGGCTTCTGCCATTAATACTGCACAGTCTGTACCACAATCTAACGAAGCGAAAAAAGCACACACAGCTCACGGTTGTCCAGGCCAGCGTATCGCACAGTTTAACCGCCAGAACACAGCAGATTCTGCCTCTGATAATGAAACTACTTCTACACCTGCTGCAATCACCTCTCAGCTTAGCCAGTGGCCAGTGCAGATTAAATTAGCTCCAGTTACTGCTCCATATTTTAACGGTGCAAAATTGTTAATTGCTGCTGACTGTACCGCATATGCTTATGCTAACTTCCATCAGGATTTTATCAAAGGTAAGATTGCTCTTATCGGCTGTCCGAAACTGGACTCTGTAGATTACAGCGAAAAGCTCACCGAAATCATCCGTCAGAACAATATCAAGAGTGTTACCATCGTGCGTATGGAAGTTCCATGCTGCGGCGGAATCCAGAATGCAGCCATAAATGCCATGAAAGCCAGCGGAAAATTTCTTCCATGGCAGGTGTACACCATCTCCACAGATGGAAGGATTCTTGCCTGATTTTGCCCCACAAAAATCCGGACTGCTCCACACAGCCCGGATTTTTTATCCCTGTAATCTCTTTGATTGATGAATCATATCTTCCACTACAATATCAAAGATTTCTCCAATGGAATTACAAAATTGAATGTACTCCCATTTCTTTATTCTTCTTTTCTCTTATAACTCCAAAATCATCTTTAACACATTCAGTACGCTGTCCGGACCTGGTTTCTCCAGTACGTATCTGGCGGCCTGCTTGGCTTCCTCGCGGGCAGTAGTAACTGCATAGCTCTTTCCAGCTTCCAGCAGCATGCTCACATCATTGCAGTTATCTCCGAAAGCAACAACCTCTTCTCTCTTCGTAATTCCAAGACGGTTACAAAGTTTCTGAAGAGCATTTCCTTTTCCGGAATGCACATCCACGAAATCCACCCAGTAATCACCGGAAGCCATGATCTGAATCTTATCTCCAAAACGCCGCTTCGCTTCCTCTGCTCCTACAGCTGCATCCACTTCTTCATTGTACATGGCAACTTTTGTCATAGTTTCTGGAGCATTCAGTACATCGTCCACTTCATTTACATGAAGCTTGTACCCTTCCCGAAGTTTCTTCACAAAAGCCTGGTCTGCCCGCTCCACGTATGCCTGGGCACTGCCTGCTGTCATGAAAGAAGCTCCCTCCTGGGCTCTCACATACTCCACAACCTCTTTGAGTATATCGGCAGGAATTGCCATTTTTTCAATAATCTCTCCCTGATAGGAAATGATTCCACCGTTTCCTGCAATAAAATAAATATCATCTTTCACAGGTGCAAACACTCTTTCAATACTGTCATATTCTCTGCCGCTGACAGCCGCAAATACAATTCCCTTAGCCTTCAGCTTTCGGATAATGTCATAAATCTCCGGGTTAATATCCATGGTGCCTTCTTTCAGAAGTGTACCATCCAGATCTGATGCGATCAGTTTTATCATAGCTCTACCTCATGTATTCTGCTAGTGCCTCACAGAGGATTTCAACATATTTTCTATTCCATAAAAAAGTCCACAGAACTCCCAACCTTTATCTGTCAGAAATCCTGTGGACTATTATACTATGAAAGGAACACTTTATCCAGAGTATGTTAAAAAATCATTCCTGCAAACTGCATAATATGGTTTGTTCTCACGCCTTCAACAGACCACACAGACCTTCCGGAAAGTTATCAAAAAACGGAACTAAACTTCTCTTCTCAAATGTTCTATTTCTGCTCCTTCTGTACTTCTATAATATTAGCACAATCTTCATAGCCAGACGGAATCCTGTCTGTAATTATCGTAGATCTGTAAAAATCTGCAAAGGTCACAGAACTGATATTGTCAAACTTGGAACTATCGCAGAGCACATAGCACTCCCTGCACTGCTCCATGGCAGCTGCTTTAACTGCCGCTTCATTGGCATCCGGGGTAGTACAGCCACTCTTTCTGGTAAGTCCATTGGTTCCAAAAAAGCCTTTGGTAAAATGATAACCACGAATCGTATTCATAGCCTGATTACCAATTACTGCTTCTGTAGTGCTCTTCAGCTCTCCACCTACAAGAAGAACCTTAAAGCCTCTTCCTGCCAGTGTCTGGGCATGTACCACTGCATTGGTAACAAATACTGCCCTTGTAACCTTAAGAAACTTCAGGATATCCCCAGTAGTAGTACCTGCATCAATATAGACAAAATCCTCATCCTGGATAAGACCTGCTGCATATTTTGCGATCCGGTCCTTCTCCTCCAGCTTCAGTCCCATTTTCTCGGCAACTGAATATTCATATGCAGTTACCCGCTCCTTCAGTTCCACGGCACCACCGAAAACTTTCTCCAGCTTGCCTTCCTTATCCAGTGCGGTAATATCTCTTCGCACTGTTGACTCTGATGTATCTAAAAGATCCTTCACTTCTGTGACAGTAATACTTCCTTTCTCTCTCAGAAGCTCCAAAATGATCTCATGTCGCTGCTGTGTTAACATTCTTTTCCCGCCTTATAATCTGTAACATTGGTTTCCAGAATGATCTTACGCAGTGGAAGAATACTTCCCGGTGAAACAGAAAGCTCGTCCACTCCCATTGCCAGAAACTCTTTTGTAAGTGACTGGTCAGCACCAAGTTCTCCACAGATTCCAGCCCAGATACCAGCCTTATGAGCATTCTCCATAACCAGGGAAATCATGCGCAGCACTGCCGGATGATGAGGATCAAAAAACAGGTCAAGCTGAGGATTCTGACGATCGATTGCCATAGTATACTGGCTGAGATCGTTGGTTCCGATGCTGAAGAAATCAACCTCTTTCGCAAGATCATCACTGATGATTGCTGCTGCCGGAGTCTCAATCATAATTCCCTGTTCCGGATTACCAAACTCTACGCCCTGAGAGGTAAGCTCCGCTTTCACTTCCTCTACGATTTCCTTGATCTTACGCACTTCCTGTACGCTGGTGATCATAGGATACATAATTGCGATCTTGCCAAATGCACTGGCACGGAATAAAGCACGAAGCTGTGTCTTGAAAATCTCCGGTCTTGTCAGACAGATACGGATTGCCCTGCATCCCAGTGCCGGATTCTCTTCATGCTCCATGTGGAAATAATCGCATTGCTTGTCTGCACCAATGTCCAATGTACGGATGATCACTCTCTTGCCTGCCATAGTCTGTGCAACCTGTCTGTAAATCTGGAACTGTTCTTCCTCTGTTGGGAAATCTTCCTTCTCCAGATAAATAAACTCACTTCTGAAAAGACCGATTCCACCAGCATCATTCTGAATGACTGTTGCCAGATCCTTGATGTTGCCAATATTAGCGTACAGCATTACTTTCTGTCCGTCAAGTGTAACGTTCTCTTTTCCTTTAAGGGTCAAAAGAAGCTGCTTTCTGGAAAGATCTTCTTCCTGGCGCTTCTTCATCTCTGCCAGAGTCGCCTCATCCGGATCTACATAAAATGTACCGTTTGCACCGTCTACAATTCCAAGTCTGCCATCAATCTCACTCTCAAGAGACACGGAAGTATTTACAAGTGCAGGAATCGCCATGGTCCTTGCAAGAATCGCTGTATGGGAATTCAAGGAGCCTTTCACTGTAACAAAAGAGAGAACTTTATCCTTATCCAGCTGTACAGTCTCTGATGGCGCCAGATCCTCTGCCACAATGATCTTCGGCTCGTCTGCATCTACAGCCCCTGTCTCTTCTCCATTTAAAATGGTGAGAAGCCGCTCAGAAATATCACGAACATCTGCCGCACGCTCTCTCATATAATCGTCGTCCATTGCCGAAAACATCTGCGCATAATTGTCACCTGTAGTTGCCACTGCATACTCTGCATTTACGCCCTGGCTGCGAATGATATTCTCTACAGATTCATTATATCCATCGTCCTCCATCATCATCTGATGAACTTCGAAGATTGCTGCATTGGCTTCCCCGACTTCTCTCAAGGCCTTATCGTAAAGTCCCTGGAGCTGTTTAATCCCTTCTGCCTTAGCTTTCTCATAGCGCGCCATCTCCTGTTCCGGATCATCAATCTTCACACGCTTAACCTGCTGCTCTTTTTTCTGATATACGCTGATCTTACCGATGGCAATACCACCGAAAACACTTTTTCCATTATATATCTGCATTTTTTCTCTCCCACTTATTTGATCTGCTGACAGGAGAACAAACGCTCCTTCCAGCATTTCCCGTTCTCGTGATACTTACCAAAGACTCACGCAAATATCACTTTGACAGACTGTTTACAAACAAACAGGGACATACCCGCAGGTATGTCCCCTTCCTGTCTTACAGAGTTTCCTGCATGAATTTGCTCACTGCCTCATATGCAGCGTCTTCATCTGCGCCTTCAAATGTAAGAGTAACCTCGTCACCTTTCTTCACTGCAAGTCCCATAATTCCGAAGATTGCCTTACAGTTCATAGCCTTGCCGCCCTTTGCGATCTTGATATCAGAAGAAAAAGCCTTTACTGCTTTTACAAGCTCTCCTGCTGGACGTGCGTGGATTCCTTCCGGGTCTGTTACAACATATTTAAATTCTCTCATGATTCATTCCTCCATTTTTCTTTTTATCTTTGGTCTCTATTGATTTTCTTATTATTTGATTTCTTTATATCTGATTTCACATTCTGTGTCAATCACTATTCACGATTATGTTACTGTTCATGACCTTCACAATAACACGATTATACCTGCATATCTTTTCCAGACATGAGTTACCATTCATTCCGCAGCCAATATTAGAGCCTGTTTGAACATCCATTGTCAGGCATTTTTCTTTTTCAGAACTCCCAGGAGCACTGCGGAAACAACAGTTCCCACTACCAGTGCACTCACATACTGCACTGCATTTCCCATAACCGGAACTACGAAGATTCCACCGTGAGGTGCCATCAGGGTACAGCCAAATGCCATGGACATTGCACCTGCAAGACCAGATCCCACAATACATGCCGGAAGCACATGAAGCGGGTCGGCTGCTGCAAAAGGAATGGCTCCCTCTGTGATAAAGGCAAGTCCCATAATAAAGTTGGTAGGACCAGACTCCCTTTCTTCTTTCGTAAATCTGTCTTTAAAAAGAAGTGTAGCAAGTGCGATGGCGCATGGCGGAACCATACCACCAACCATAACGGCTGCCATAATATCATAGTTACCAGCTGCAATCGCTGCAGTACCAAATACATATGCTGCCTTGTTAAACGGACCACCCATGTCGATTGCCATCATTCCGCCAAGGATCAGTCCAAGAATGATCTTACTGGAGCTTCCCATGGAGGTAAGTCCGTTATTCAGTGCTGTATTGATACCCCCCATGATGGGCTCTACAACAAACAGCATCAGAAGTCCCATGATCAGAATACCAACAACCGGATAAATCAGAACCGGCGCGATCTTCTCAAGAGCTTCCGGAAGCTTCTCACATACCTTACGAAGTCCCAGAATAATATATCCTGCTGCAAAACCAGCTACCAGAGCACCAAGAAAACCTGAAGTTCCGCTGTGTGCCATCATTCCACCCACAAAGCCAAGTGCAAGTGCCGGTCTGTCACCGATTGCCATTGCAATAAATCCTGCCAGAACCGGAAGCATAAAGCCAAATGCCACATCAATCTGCTTGAACATGGCTGCTGCCGGGGTGATGGTACCAAAATTAGCTCGCTCTGCCACATCCAGAGCATTCATATCAACCATAAGACCATCGATCAAAAAGGCAATGGCGATCAGAATACCACCGCCAACTACAAACGGAAGCATATGGGAAACACCATTCATCAGCTGGGTGTAAATCTTGTGTCCCACACTGCCGCCGGCCTTATTCTGACTCTGTGATGAGGCTGATGCATTTCCGCTGTGATAAACCGGTACGTTTCCAGACATGGCAAGCTCTACAAGCTCATCAGCCTTATTGATTCCATCAGAAACCTGACGCTGAATCACTTTCTTGCCATCGAAACGATCCATGGGAACCTGGGCATCGGCCGCAACGATAATGCAGTCTGCATCCTGAATCTCCTGCTCTGTAAGCACATTCTTGGCTCCGCCAGAACCTCTTGTCTCAATCTTCACAAAGCAGTTCTTCGCCTTGGCAGCCTTCTCAATTCCTTCTGCTGCCATGTAGGTGTGGGCAATTCCTGTAGGACAGGAAGTAACAGCCAGAATCTTAAACTGATCCGCTTCAGCCTCTCCCATATCGGCCAGACGCTCATCTACGCTCTTCTTCTCCTCGTCTGCCTGATCAATGATCGCAAGAAATTCCTCTGGTGTCTTCGCTGCACGAAGGCTCTTGGTAAATTCCTCATCCATCAGCATCATGGAAAGCTTGCTGAGCACATCCAGATGAACATTATCCTCTGTATTTGGCGCAGCAATAAGAAACAGCAAGGTAACCGGCTCTCCGTCAAGAGAGTCAAAGTCAACCCCTCCCGGGATCACCATAGCGGCAAGTCCTGGTTTCTCTACTGCATCACATTTACCATGAGGAATGGCGATTCCCTCCCCGATTCCTGTAGTACTTTCTTCCTCTCTGGCATAGACCTGCTTACGGTACGCTTCCTCATCATTAATCTTGCCACTTCTGGTCATAAGGGAAACCGCTGCATCCAGAGTCTGAGACTTATCTGCTGGAGCAGCATTTAACGAAATACTTCTTACGTCCAGTAAATCTGTGATCCTCATTTCTTCCTTTCCTCCTGATCCTTTCCTGTGATCTGCTGATATACAGCTTCAATCTCTTCTCTGGTAGCAAGATTCTCAGAAAACGCACTGGCACTTCCAGCTGCGATTCCCATGTGGAACGCATATTCATAATCCTGCTTCTCCATATATCCTGCCATAAATCCGGCAACCATGGAGTCTCCGGCTCCAACACCATTGATCAGCTTGCCTTTCGGTGCAGGCTCCTCATAAACGTCTCCATTCTCAGCAATAAGGACCGCGCCTTCTCCTGCCATGGAGATCAGTACATTCACAGCTCCCATCTCCTGGAGTTTCTTACCATATGGGATCACGGACTGGCGGTCTTTCAGTTCCACACCGAAGATCTCACCAAGTTCATGGTTATTTGGCTTAATGAGAAATGGATGATAGGGGAGAACCTTCATCAAAAGATCTCTCGTCGCGTCCACTGCGATTCTTACACCTCTGCCGTCCAGCATAGCCATGATCTTCTGGTAGGCATCATCCGGCATGGATGATGGAATGCTTCCGGAAAGGAAAAGTACATCGCCTTGTCCAAGCTCTCCTAACTGCTTCATCAGCAGATCCACCTTATCAGTTCCGATCTTCGGTCCCTGTCCATTGATTTCTGTACCGTCTATACTCTTCAGCTTCAGATTGATTCTGGAAAAGCCTTCCCCTACCTGGATGAAACCATTCCTCACACCCATCTCCTCAAGACGCCGGATAATCTCATCTCCGGTAAATCCGGCTGTAAATCCAAGGGCTGTACTCTCAATTCCCAGATTCATAAGAACTGTAGAAACATTAATTCCCTTGCCTCCCGGCAAAAGCATCTCCGAACTGGTTCGATTGGTAAGACCAAGCTGGAAGTTCTCTACCGACACGATGTAATCCAGTGACGGATTAAAAGTCACAGTGTAAATCATTTCTGCCTCCTGCTTATTTTTGCTTGTTTTTGATTTGTTGTGCTTATTATACTTTCATATACAGTCAAAGTCAATCAATCTTTTTCACAAGATTTTCACTTATGATTTATTACAATTGCACAAATATGAATTATTTTGACTGTTTTTGATTTTTTATATGCAACGATGTGCCAGAGCATGTTCAAAAAAGCTTTCTGCAAGATGTACGTCACAATTTGTGGGAGATTTTGTCCGGATGAGGGCGCCGTAGCGGGCTACGACAACTGAATTCGGGCGAAATATACCGCAAAGTGGGGCGTGCAGATT
>OLNE01002915.1_pt1 | contig 10133 bp, 9 predicted proteins | sample 1672431 | NCBI WGS metagenome assembly OLNE01 (sample SAMEA3136685, study PRJEB25190) | human gut metagenome | reverse complement strand
GAGAGGTTACGGCTGCCCCTTCGATACAAAGATGGGTATCCCTCCAGTAACCGAACTTCTTTTTGTCCAGTCCCAGATATTCCCTTCCTACATTGAAACCACCCACAAATCCGACCCTGCCGTCTATCACGACAATCTTGCGGTGATTCCGGTAGTTCATTCGAAGCTGAAGATTTCCAAACAGCGCCGGGAAAAATTCTGCCACGTGGATTCCTTCCTTCTCCAGACGTTCCCAGTCCCGGTTATGCATCCCTCGACAGCCCATACTGTCAAACAAAATGCGGACCTCAACTCCCTCTTTCGCCTTTTTGATCAGCACCGGCTCAATATGCTGCCACAATTCATCATTACGGATAATATAATACTGAAAATGAATATATTTTTTTGCTTTTTTCATCTCTTCCAGCAGCGCTTTGAATTTTTCCTTTCCATCGGTATAGATCCGCACATCGTTATTATCTGTCAAAACAGCCTGCCCTGCTTCCAGATTATATAAAATCAGATCCCGATACCTTGCCACCGCTGGATTCGTCAGGCGGAGCCTACGTCTGTATATCGTCTCTTCCTGCCTGCGCACAGCATATTTTATCTCTCCTTCAATCTCTTTTGCCTTAAACATCCTGCTTTTATGAAAATCCTGCCCGATCAGCAGATACAGGACAAATCCGAGAATCGGTATAAAATACAGCAATAACAGCCAGGTCCATACCGTCTGCGGAGATCTTCTCTGAAAAAACACAATGACCAGAGAAAGTAAAATATTGATCACAACCAGATTGTCCATCATAAAATGATACACACTGACTGCACTGTTCCATATCGTTTCTGCCATAAATACCTCTCCCCTATCTTTTTCTCATTTCCTTAGTATACCTGTTTTCTCCAAGAAAAGTAAAGCCCTGCCGTCCAAATCTCTTGCACTTCCCGGGAAACAATGTTACAATATTACATGCATAATTATGAAAAAAGAGAATTTTAGGAGGGTTTTATCGTGTCTACAGGATGGATCGTACTGATCGTTGTACTTGTGATTCTGATCGGTGTACTCGTCGGCCTTTATTTCTTCGGAAAAAAAGCAGAGAAGAAGCAGGCAGCACAGCAGGAACAGATGGATGCCATGGCACAGACTGTCAACATGCTGATCATCGATAAAAAGCGGATGCCACTGAAAGATTCCGGACTTCCACAGATGGTCATTGACCAGACACCGAAGCTTATGCGTCGTTCCAAACTTCCGATCGTTAAGGCAAAAGTCGGACCGAAGATCTCCGTACTGATCGCAGACGAAAAAGTCTTTGATCTGATTCCGGTTAAGAAAGAAGTCAAAGCAGAAGTCAGTGGTTTATACATCGTTGGTGTAAAAGGAATCCGTGGTTCCCTTGAAACTCCGGCTCCTAAGAAAAAAGGCTTCTTCGCCAGATTACGTAATAAATAATTTCATACGGATCATAAAGCAAACACCCGAAGGTTCATTCCTCCGGGTGTTGATTTTTGTAATGATATATCTGTTCTTCAGTTTTCGTAAAAAGAAAAATCTCCGAGATCTTTGGACTGTGCCTGAACCGTCAGGTAACAATCTGCCACATGTTCATCATTCATATCCAGTGCATAATCCACTTTCATCTGAATGCAGTCTTCATCCTCCATGATTTCAAGGCCTGTTGCGGCAATTCCCATCTGAAGTGTTCCAAATGGTGTCGAATAAAGAGTCATGTTTTTCTTTCCCTGCTCAAACACCATATGTACATTTACCTGTCCCTGTTTGCGTACTTCTACGCCCTGTGGAGACAGCTTAATATAATTGACTGTCGGCTGTGCCGTATCATCCATCATTTCTTCATACCGGAGATAGTGGCTTCCGTTTCGATAATAATACTGTCCGGGAACAACGATTTCAAGCGGTTCCTGCTCATCCTCCGTATCCATCATCTGAAGTCCCCGTACACGAATAAGTACATCTTTTTTCATTTATTTCTCCTAATACTTCTCAATGTCGATTTTGCGTGTCATGGTTACATCATAAGGCAGAATGGAATTGGCAAATTCCTTGAATTCATCTGCAAGATCACTGACATAAAAGCGGTATGGAAACTCTGCCTGCTGCTCTCCTGTACTCAGAAGATCCATTTTCGTCAGAAGGCTCTTTAATTCCAGTGCCGTCTCATATGCCGGATTGACCAGACGAACTTTCTCACCCATCACTTCCTGAATCGTTGAACGGATCAACGGATAATGTGTACATCCGAGAATCAGGGTATCTACCTGCTCATCCTTCAGCTCCTGCAGGTAACGGGATGCAACCTCGACTGTAACCGGATCATGCAGCCATCCTTCTTCTACCAGCGGTACAAAAAGCGGACATGCCTTCCCGATCACCGTAATCTCCGGATTCAGCCGTTTCAGGTAAGATTCGTGGATGCCACTTCCAACCGTACCCACGGTACCGATCACCCCGACTCTTTTATTTTTAGTCTCTTCTGCTGCCACACGGGCACCTGCTTCAATCACACCAAGCACCGGTATATCAAGCTTATCCTGTACAGCCTCAAGCGCAAACGCACTCGCGGTATTACAGGCGATCACGATTGCCTTGACATTCTGCTCTCTCAGAAAATGAACGATCTGACTGGAATAGCGGATGACGGTATCTTTTGATTTGCTTCCATATGGAACCCTTGCAGTATCTCCAAAATAAACAATCTTTTCTGAAGGAAGATTTCGCATGATCTCACGTGCTACGGTCAGACCTCCCACGCCGGAATCAAACACACCGACAGGCGCATTCTTATCTATCATATATGTATCTCCATTTCTTAAATAATGTAGTCCGAAAAGCCCTGCGACCATCCGGACTATTTATCATCTTACCACCTCTCAAGGGCTTTCGCAAGCCAGAAGGAAATCTTTGGCTTCTGATCTGTCTGTGAAAAGCAAAACTGTGGGTACAGGCTTCCCCACCATGCCATCACCCCGGGTGTATGCGCCCCCGGAACACTGCCTCCAAGAAGCGCAAGCGCAAGCATCCCGGCAAGAATTGAAGCTTGTACCCTGTGTTTTCTGTTTCCGAGAATATCTCTTATTCTTGCCGCCTCTGTTTTCCATATATCTATTTTTCCGTTCTGCCGCAGCCACTCTTTCATATCAAATGCCTCCTGTACATACATAATTTCTGATTACTCTGTCAGAAGTATTGACCATTTTCGGTATTTTATTCCAGAAACACTTCCAATTCTCCGTCAACAAGTGTAATTTGTGGAAGAGCAAGCAGCGTTCTATCCTGATACCACTGATGATACACCTGCCGCAGGGTCACTCCTTCTTTTTGCTGTGCCGGAACCCGGTTTTCAAGAAGCCCTGTCAGATAATCCCCGATGGAAGCACCGCCACTGTCCCATTTCAACACAGCCTCCGGATCTTCAGTTCTGAAAAGATAAATATTCTCTCCCGCCAGCGGTTCCATTTTCAGGTAGTTCAAAAAATCCTCCCACCTGCCGCTTTCCATCAGCTCATTTCCCATGATAATGACCTCGAGATGTCCGATATCAAGATATCGATTCTGGCTTCTGTCATAAAGCTTCTGAATTGCCTCAAAATCGTTTCCTTTCAATGTCAGTACAGAATGATCTGTATTTTCTTCCTCTTTTCCCTGACCGGTCGCCTCCGGCAGATCCGGCATTCCGTATGAAATGACGAAATCATCTCCTGAAACATCAATGCCAAGCGCCAGCGGATACATTCGTTTTTCCGGCTCAATTCCCGCGCAGCCGACACAGGTCATTGCAAATATCAGGAAAATACAGCCGGCCGCTGCTGCTTTTTTTATCTGTTTCTGTCTGCCGCGTAAGAACAGATACAGCAATATGACAAGAAGTCCCGGCACAAAAATTCGCGCCAGATATTTTTCAAACAGATCTGCGGCTGTCATGCCGTCTGCCTCAAAAATCGACACCACATATACTGCCACCGGAAGCCAGAATTTTCCTGTCCCGATATGCGCTGATGTCAGTATCCGTTCTCCATAATAAAAAACACTGCTGACTGCAAACAGCAGACTATACAATAGAAAGCCCATCCACAGCACGTCAAACCTCGCCAGAACATTCCCCGGCAGATCTGCCCCTGCCAGCAGAGAAAGAACCGGCCATGTTTCAGACTGCACTCTCCGCCATCCCAGCACAGCCGGAAGCAGCAACAGTACACAGATCATAACCCCGCTGACTGTCAGAATTCCCCATATCACAGTCTTTCCTGCGCTGCCCCTCTTTTCAACATCTTTCATCACAAACGGAAGCAGACTGATTCCCGAGAAAAAGCACAGATAACGGTATGCCGACCGGATACTTGTTTCTATAGAAAAAGATTCCTCCCGAAACAGTTCCGTGATATATTCTGTCTTTCCCTGTCCCGCACACAGTACCAGCAAAAGCAGGATAGCCCCAAGAAAAATCCCTCCTGTAACTTCTGCCATCCTGCCTCTTTTCTGCATTCCTTTTTCCATCCCATAGGCACAGACAAGTACTGCAAATAACAGCAGCCATTTCTCAGAGATACCAAAGATCAGCCACACAGGAATGATCCTGCCGATCAGGTTCAGAAGATACGCTCCCGTCATCACAAGATAGATAAGAAAAAATCCCCCGAAGATTACCGCCCCGGCTTTTCCGAAGGATCGGATCATATCTGCATATCCATAGGTGCTTCGCAGATAAAAGAAAGAATACAACAGAAGAAAAATGACTGCCAGAATAATTCCCATCACACCGGACAGTCCCAAAAGTCCACCTTTTCCATTCAGGCAGAGCAGAAAAGGAGCCAGAAATGTCAGCAGAATCTGACGGTATAACTGTCGGTGTGAGATCCGATTATTTTCTGCGTATTTCATTTTCCGCCTCCTTGCCTGCCGCTTTCGTCTGCGCTTTATGTTTCAGTCGCAAACTCTGGTCACTTTTTGCATATACCGGACGATACTGCCTTTTCTTAAACGGAATGCGCCAGATGCCGTCCCCTACCCGGCTTACCGGATGTTTTCTGACAAAGGGAACAAGATACGGCACACCAAAACTCAAAAGTCCGGACAGATGTGAGATCATCAGGTACAATCCCAGTACGATACCATAGATTCCAAGATAACCACCCAGAAACAAAAATCCATATTTCATAAGCCGGAATGCCGACGCAAATTCCTCATCCGGAATCACCATGGAGCCTAATGCTGTCAGCGCTACGATCATCACGACAATGGGACTTACAAGATTTGCACTCACTGCTGCATCTCCGATGATCAGACCTCCCACGATTCCGATTGCATTTCCAAGCGCACCAGGCACACGTACCCCGGCTTCTCTGATCAATTCAAAAGCAAGCTCCAGCAGTATCAGTTCCGTCACACTTGTAAACGGCACCCCTTCCCTAGCCTCTGCAAAGGAAAGGAGCAGATTCGCCGGAAGAATCTGAGTATGAAAACGAATCACCGCCAGATAAAGTCCCGGCAGAAGCATTGCAGTCAGAAGTGCCAGATAGCGCAGAATCCTTAAGAACGATGCCATCTCGAAATGGTGATACCAGTCCTCGCTGCTTTCCATAAATCCACTGAATGAGCCGGGCAAAATCAACGCAGACGGAGAATTGTCACAGAGCAGCACAACCTTTCCGTTCAAAAGTTCCAGCGCTGCACGGTCCGGTCGCTCCGTAACCTGATACTGAGGAAACGGAGAATACCACGGTTCTTCCGTAAGCTGTTCAAGCATGCCACTGTCAAGGACACCATCTATCTCATATTCTTCGATACGCTCCTTTATCTGCTCCAGAAGTTCCTCGTGCACCAGATCATCTATATACAGAATCTGCAGCACCGTATTGGAACGCACACCCATCTGATATTCTTCCACTTTCATTCTGGTATCACGCAGTCTTTTTCGCACAAGCGCAGAGTTTGTTTTTACCGAATCTGAAAATCCCTCTCTGGAACCACGGAGCACTTTTTCTGACTCTGCCTCCGACACACCCATGTTCGGATATCCCCTGCTCGAGATTTTCATTGCTTTATCATAACCATCAATGAAAAAAACTGCATTTCCGGAAAGGATCGCACCAAAAACTTCGTTCATATCATTCAGTTTCTGTACATCAGCAATTCCGAGGCTGTTATTCTGCATAAACTCCGGAATCTTTTCCGGCGGAATCTCCCAGAAATGGTTGATCATCTTGCCGATTGCCGAATCATCCAGCATCATATTGGAAACTGCCACTTCTATATAAACCATAAGGCAGTCCACTTTGTGCTCATCCCCGAGCCGCATCGGACGAATCAGAATATCCGCACAGTTTTCACAGCGTTCTTGTATATAACGTTCATTCTCACGAATATCCGCCGAGATTTTTTTCACATTTTCTTTTACATCTGTCATGGTTTCCTCCACAAACCAGCGGATGCGCCACCGACGCCTCCTCTATATGCAATCAAAAAGAGAGACACATCACATGCATCTCTCTTAGAATAACCATATTTTATTTTTTTATTTACAAATGTATTACTAAATTTGCATATTATAAAATAAAACTAAATAAAATTTAATTAATGAAGTGATGAGAATGTATTAAAATTTAATTAAAGGTAATTTTCTAATCAATAATCAAAAGTGAAAGATTAATGGTACTTAGTAGGCTAGAAACACTTTATAGATGGATTAACAACCTGAGTCCAAATGTAAAGACTATTATTATTATAGTTTTATCTATAGTAGTACTTGAAACAAGTTTTAGTGGTCATACAAAACTGATATTACAAGATTATACAGAATAGGTTCAACATGAAAAGAATCTAGCAGAAGAATATACAAAGATGATTGCGCCATCAATCAATGCGTATATAGAGAAAATATTAATAAGAGATAAAGATGCATCTAACGTAATTTTAATGAATTATCACAATACTTTAATGAGTACACATGGGCTTTCTTATAGGTATCTAACTTCTCTTACAGAAAAGAAGAGAGGATTAGAAACTAAAAGTTGCCTAAGAATTTGGAAGGAGTTGGAATATATAAATTACGGAGAGGAGATAGAAAAGATAAATGAAAGTAGGTCATTAAGAATTGATAGTATACCTGGATATATAAAAACTTTACCTAATTTATCCGAATTATTACAGCGTAGTAATGCTAAGTCGGCAGCCTTTTATCCATTAGAAGGAATAGAAGGACCTGTAGGTATGTTAATAGTTATATATCCTAAATAGAAAGAATATTATTTAGGTTATTACTAGAGTGTTATAGCACCTTCTTTACAACCTTTGACTATATTGTTAGATTATAATTCAGTAAAAGAAAAATTTAAAAAGTTATATGAAAGTGGACAAGCAGAACCAGAACGTTTGCTACAATGATGAAATGCATTTGTACTGGGATGAAAATGGTAAGTATGTATCTGTAACAACTTTAATAGGTAAATTTTGTCAAGATTTTGATAGTAATTTTTGGTCAGGATATAAAGCTTTAGAAAAATTACTATCTGCTGAAGAGTTTAAAATAGAAAAATCTCAATTACAAAAAACTCACAAGATAGATGTGAAATACTTCTGTGATATGTATGGTTTTACTGTTAATGACTTTAATAAAGCTCAACAAGATATTCTAGATGAATGGGCAAAAACTAATGCTGAATCATGTGAAAGAGGCTCAAAAATACATTCTGAATTAGAAAATAAATATCTCTCTAAAGGTCAGTGTGATATGAAAAAATTTGGACTAGGAGGGAAATTTGAAGTTAATACTAATAAATCATTAATGGATAAAAACACTGACATATTAAAAATTGATAGAGGTGTATTTCCAGAATATCTCATTTATAGAAATTCTCCAGATGGTAAGTTTAAGCTCGCTGGACAAATAGACCTCCTTATTAAAGATGGCAATGACATCTATATTATTGATTATAAGGGGTTACCTTTAGATACAGTAATTCCTACCAAAAATGGATGGGCGACCATTAGAGACATTAAAGAGGGGGACGAAATATTTGATAGGGACGGCAATGTGACTAGAATACTACACAAGTCAGATATACATTATAACCCCTGTTATAAGATAACATTTGACAATGGTGAGTCAATAGTAGCTGACCATGAACATAGATGGTTAATCTCCTTTAGAAGACCTGATAAGTCCTATAAGGATGTAGTAATGACCACCGAGGAAATTGCAGAATGGTTAATTAAAAAACCCAGAACATCATATACTATTCCTAAAATTCTTAATGCTAAGCCTTTAAATCTACCAGACATAGAATTACCTATCGACCCTTACGTATTAGGATGCTGGCTAGGTGATGGTTCAAAATCTTGTGGTATTCTTACTAATATAAATCCTAAGGTATGGGAAGAAATACAAGACAGGGGATACAGTATTGGAGATAATCTTTCCGATGAGAATCATGCTGAAATGAGAACTATATACAGCATTAGAGGCAAATTAAATAATTTAGGTTTATTAAACAATAAATTTATTCCTGACTTATATATGAGAGCCTCTTATCAGCAGAGATTAGACTTATTAAGAGGATTAATGGATACTGATGGTTATTATCATGAATCTAGAAAGAGATTTGTTATGGGTACTACCCAAGAGTGGTAGGCTAAAGACTTAGTTAAGCTTGTAAGTACCTTAGGGATTAAGGCAACTATATTTGAAGTTGATAAGAGATGCAATGGTAAAGTTTTTAAAGGATGGGATGTATGTTTCTCAACTAATGGACTAAATCCATTTCTAGTTAGAAATCAGGATGTTCAATTTCCTTCTGTGGACAAAAACTCTTTTAGAAATATAGTTTCTGTAGAACGCGTAGATACTGTAGCCACACAATGCCTAGAGGTAGATAGTCCCTCCCATACTTTCTTATTTGGAGAGTCTATGATAGTAACTCATAATACTAATAAAAAGTTAGATGATAAGTCATTTTTTGATAGTAGAACTAAAAAATGTGTAATGATGAAGTATCCTATGAATAATTTAATGGATTGTAATAAAATGCATTACACTTTACAGTTATCAACTTACGCTTGGATGCTTCAGAAACTTAACCCTGAATTTGTAATAAAGAAATTAATGCTTATACATTATGACCATCAAGGTAATGTTACAGAACACGAACTTGAGTACTTAAAAGATGATGTAGAAAGGATGTGTAAATTCTACAAAAAACAATCAATGTTAGAAACATTAAAAGCTAGCAGAAGGCCTATAGAATTCTAATACTATTTACTTGAGTATCTTTCAAACAATATAAGATTTGAGATATTAGCATTTTAATTTAAAATAAAGAATTTATGGGCCTTAATGCTATCTTACAAGGACATATAAATGAAGCTCTAGGATTAAATACAGATATGTATTAGACTAGAATTAAAATATGTAAAAACTGCCCATTATATAAAATAGATATATAGTGGGGAGAAATATGTAACAGTAAATTATGGTATAATTTAGAAACTGGAGATGTTAGTAGTACAAAAAAAGATGGATATGTTAATGGATGTGGATGTAGACTAAAGGCTAAAACAAGATTGCCTAATGCATTTTGTCCTGTAGGAAAATGGTAAAATTAATTTTATATGATAGAGGAAATTTTTAAATCACAGAATCAATTAGGAAAAGAAGCAGGGAATGGAAAAAATTCTTTAATGGGAAATGGAGATGTTTTTATTATGTCACCTTCAGTTAATGATTTAGCTAAAAAAGAAGCTACTATTAAATTTAATCAACAAATTGAGGAAGCAAAAGCAGATTGGGATTCTAAAATAAATGAACAAGAAGCCCATGCTAAAGAAATGGATGAAAAAATGAAAGACTTACAAATTGTTCCAATTAATAGTTATGTATTGGTTCAGCCTTATGCGAAAAATCCATTTCAAAAAATGAAAGTAACAGATAGTGGGCTGATTATTCCAGAATATACTGGAATATTCAAAAATCCAGATTCTGGAATGGAAGACCAGGAAGAAAATCTATCTGTTCAGGCTTTAGTAATTGAAACCAGTCCTTTATGTAAGTTTGTAAAAGAAGGTGATATTATATATTATAGAAGGGCTTGTGGAGTTCCTATTCCATTTTTTGGACAAGGATTTGAAGTTGTTGCAG
>OLNE01002909.1_pt1 | contig 10149 bp, 10 predicted proteins | sample 1672431 | NCBI WGS metagenome assembly OLNE01 (sample SAMEA3136685, study PRJEB25190) | human gut metagenome | reverse complement strand
ATTGCATCCGATATTCACGGCTCGGCGTACTACTGCGAACAGCTGCTGCAGGCGTTCGAGCGCGAGCAGGCTGCGCGTCTGCTGCTGCTCGGCGATATTCTTTACCACGGACCGAGAAACGATCTGCCGCGCGATTACGCGCCCAAGAAGGTGATTGCCATGCTGAACGGCATGGCGGATATAATCCTATGTGTGCGCGGCAACTGCGACACCGAGGTGGACCAGATGGTGCTCACGTTCCCAATCCTCGCGGACTATGCCGTCCTGCCAGCAGGGGAGCGGCTGGTGTATGTCACGCACGGGCATCAATTCAACACGAAAACACCGCCTCCGTTGTGTCAGGGCGATGTGCTGCTGCACGGACATACGCATATTCCGGCATGGGAGCCGTTTGGCAGGGAAAACCTGTATCTGAACCCGGGTTCAGTGTCCATCCCGAAAAATGATACCGCACATGGCTATATGACACTTGAAAACGGCGTTTTTACATGGAAAACGCTGAGCGGCGAACCATATCATGAATGGAAAATGGAGAATTGAGAATGGAAAATGAAACGCAGGATGGTGTATCCCGCAGGGATAATTCTCCATCCTCCATTTTCAATTCTCAATTACTGCAATAAAAAAACCGAGGCTTTACGCCTCGGTTTTTTGCTTACGCGGGATAACTCAGTCTACCTTTACAGTCCAGCCCAGCTCATCCGGCAGCTTGCCCCACTGGATGCCGGTCAGGGTGTTGTACAGCTTGTGGGTAACTTCACCGATCTCACCATTGTTGATGTGAGCAACATCGCCCTCGTAGCGCAGCTCGCCAACCGGAGAGATAACTGCAGCGGTACCGGTGCCGAATACCTCTTCCAGCTTGCCGTCGTGGGAAGCCTTCATAACGTCAGCGATCGGCAGGCGCTCCTCGGATACCGGAATGCCCCAGTGCTTGAGCAGCTCGATGCAGCTCATACGGGTAACGCCCGGCAGAACGGTGCCAACAGTCGGAGCGGTGTAAACGGTGCCGTCGATCTTGAAGAAGCAGTTCATGGAGCCGACTTCCTCAACGTACTTGTGCTCAACGCCGTCCAGCCACAGGGTCTGCTCGTAGCCCAGCTCGTGTGCCTTTACCTGAGAAATCAGGGATGCAGCGTAGTTGCCGCCGCACTTGGTGAAGCCGGTGCCGCCCGGGCAGGCACGGGTGTACTCATCCTCGACGAAGATCTTAACCGGATTGATGCCGGTGGAGTAGTATGCGCCGACCGGAGAGCATACGATGATGAACTTGTGGGTGCGGGAGGTGCGAACGCCCAGATGCGGCTCGGTAGCGATGACAAACGGACGGATGTACAGGCTGGTGCCCTCAGCGTGCGGAACCCAGTCCTGATCGAAGGAAACAATGGCCTTGACTGCCTGAACAAAGTCCTCGACCGGCAGGCTCGGCAGGCACATACGATGGTTGGTGTTGATCATACGCTGTGCATTCTTGTCCGGGCGGAACAGCTGAATGGAGCCGTCCGGGGTGCGGTAAGCCTTCAGACCCTCAAAGGACTCCATTGCATAATGAAAAACCATCGCTGCCGGATCAAGCTCAAGCGGCTGATACGGTACGATGCGGGCGTCGTGCCAGCCCTGTTCCTCATCGTGGTCAATGATCAGCATGTGATCGGTATAATGAACGCCAAAGCCGAGGTTGCTTTCGTCCGGCTTTGCTTTAGGAGTAGTAGTGCGCTGTGTTGTGATCTGCAGCATGGTTGCTTCACTCTTTCTGTATAAGAATTTGTACTCTTTTATTATAGCACTCGATTCTCACAACGCAAGGTGTTTTTCGGCAGAAAGGGTGACAAACCCGCTGCGCTTTGGTATAATATGTTCGTACGAATTGCTGAAAGGAGTGAGTGCGTATCAAAAAAATCATCAGCTGTGTGCTGTGTGCCGCGCTGCTGCTGACGTTTCTGCCTGCACCGGCGCATGCGGTGACGCTGACAGCGATAAATGACTCCATCCTGCCGCTCGACGAGAGCACCATGCCTGCGCGTCTCGGCGGCGAAACCTATGTGCCGTACAGTGTGTTTACCACGCTCGGCGTGTCAGCCTCGGAGAATGACGGCGTGCTCGATCTTTCCGCAAACGGCGAAACGCTCAGCTTTTCGACTGCGGAAGGCTATGTGTACGACCAGAATCTGAACAGCTATTCCACACCCGCGTATGAGATGAACGGAACGGTTTATGTGCCGGTCAAGCTGTGCTGTGCGAAGTTCGGCTTTACCTATTCTTCACTGACCCTGCAGGGGGAAAATGTGCTGCGTGTCGCGGACGGCTCGGCACAGAGCGACTCGGCATTTATTGCGGCGCATACCAAGGTGATTGAGAACACGATCGACAACTACAAGGGCAGTACCTCCGAGTCGGACCGCAGCAATAACACGAATACCAATCCCGCACCGGCAAAGCCGGTGGACAATGATACCATCGAAATACCAAAGGTAGAGGAAAAGCCGGCGAAAAAGCCGGTCCGCGTGTATCTTGCCTATTACGGCGCGCCGAACGAAAACACGGCGGCTGTTCTGGACAATCTGCATGACGCAGGCAGGCAGGCGGCATTCTTCCTGCCGACGGATACCTCCAAATGGGACGATGATCTGGTTCGCCGAATCGCAGCGGAGGGACATACGGTCGCCTTTCTGCTGCAGGCGGACAGCAAAACCGACGGAGCCGACATGCTGGCGGATCTTGCTGCTGCGAACGAACGCCTGACGCTGCTGACCGGTGTTGCAGCCCGCATAGCCGCCAACCAGAGCGGCAGCGACGCGCTCACCGAAGCACAGCGCAGCGTGCTCATCGGTGCAGGCTACCGCCTGTGGGATGCCGGTCTGGACAGCGGCGATGCCGAGAAAAATGCGGCGGAAGCGTATACGCAGACCGTACAGTATTTCGCCTCCACGTCCGGCGTGGTAGTCGTGCGGCTGCATCACAGCAAGGCAACCCCGAGACTGACCGAAGCGCTGTGCTCGTATATCGGACGGCAGGGTATTTCGGCAGGACGCATTACATACAGCGTTGCGCCGGTCAACAGTGCATCCGATACCCGATGAAGGGAGAACTCTATGAAGCTGATCTTATGTGTGGATGATAAAGGCGGCCTGGCCTTCAACCATCGCCGACAGAGCCGCGATCGTGTGCTGAATGAGCGCATTCTTATGCACTGCAGTATGCACAGGCTGTGGATAAGTCCGTACACCGCAAAGCTGTTCGGAGAGGATACGGCAGTACGGCTTTGCATCGCTGAGGATTGCCTCGAGCGGGCGGAAGAGGACGATTACTGCTTCGCTGAGGTGCACAATCCTGCACCATACTTAAACAGGGTGCAGCAGGTGATATTATATCACTGGAATCGTGTCTATCCCGCCGACCGGTATTTCACCCTGCCGGAAACCGGATGGACAAAGCAGAGCGAGACCGAATTTGCCGGTTCCTCGCATGAAAAAATAACAGAGGAAGTATTTGTTAAATGCGAAAATTGACCCGCGCGTTTGCGCCGATTGTATTCGTGCTCAGCCTGCTGCTTTCCGGCTGTGCACTGCCCATGCCGCCGAGCAGTATGGTTTCGATGGACGAGCTGCCCGCCTACTCGGATTCTGCTTATGTCGAGATCGACGGCAACCAGCCGTCCTTCACCGACGCAGACAAGCAGGAGACCGAAGCGTTTGAGGAATATTCGGATTTGGATTATCTCGGACGGTGCGGCACGGCATACGCCAATGTCGGACAGGAGCTGATGCCCGCAGATGGAGAAAAACGCGGTTCGATCGGTCAGGTCAAGCCAACCGGATGGCATACCGTCAAGTATGACTGCGTGGACGGCAAATATCTGTATAACCGCTGTCACCTGATCGGCTGGCAGCTTACCGCCGAGAATGCCAACAAGCAGAACCTGATCACCGGCACGCGATACCTCAATATCGAGGGTATGCTGCCGTTTGAGAATATGGTCGCTGACTATATGAAGGAAACCGGCAACCATGTGCTCTATCGGGTCACGCCGGTGTTTGAGGGCAGCAATCTTGTCGCCTCGGGCGTGCAGATGGAGGCGTGGTCGGTCGAGGATGACGGCGAAGGCATTTGCTTTAACGTGTACTGCTATAACGTCCAGCCGGGCGTGGAAATTGATTATGCCTCCGGCGAAAGTCAGGCAGCGTAAAGAAAAACAGCAAGTTCAGTTGGACTTGCTGTTTTTTCTTTCATTGAGAATGGAGAATTGAGAATTTCGGTAACGCGCAAAGCGCGTTTATTCAATAACCGCCCTTCGGGCGGCTTCTTTCATTCTCCATCCTCCATTATCCATTCTCAATTTGTTAAATTTGCTTGCGGATATGCTCCAGTGCGCCCTTCTCCAAACGGGATACCTGCGCCTGTGAGATGTGTATCTCATCAAACGAAAGGATGTGATCTGCAGGATGATTTCTGCGCTTATCGTACGGTAAAAGTGCGGATTTGTCAAGATGGACAGGGAAAATCAAGCGATTGACCAATAGAGAAGCAAAGCCGCAAGAAACCCATCACATCTGCCTTTTTCACCGGAAAAATTTATGCTATAATGGTATCAACTACTAAGGGGAAAGGCGGGATACCGTTGCGCACAAGACCAATCCTTGCGGCAGCGGCGCTGCTGCTGGCGGCTGGACTTGCCGCCGTGACGCATCAGGCTGTATCGCAGGCGGACGAGCCGCTCCGCATCGGCACAACGTACATGACGATGAACAACCCGTTTTACAGCGTCATTGACGAGGAACTGCGGCTGGTCATTGAAAGCCACGGCGATATTCTGCTGACGCGCGATCCGGCGCTCGATCAGGAGCGGCAGAACGAGGAGATACGCGATCTGTTGAATGAAAATATCGATCTGCTGGTGCTCAATCCGGTGGACTACCGCGAGATAGAGCCCGCGCTCCACGAGGCACACAAAGCGGGCGTGCCGGTCGTGGTGGTGGATTCACAGGTCGGGGACCCGGATTTGGTGGCGTGTACCATCGCCTCGGACAACTACGGCGCGGGTGTGCGCTGCGCCGAGCACCTTATGAACACGCGCGATCCCGCCAAGGTCGTGCTGCTCGAGCACGCCTCCACCAAGTCCGGCCGGGATCGGATACAGGGCTTCTGCGATACGCTGGCGTTGCATCCGGATTATCAGATCATCGGCCGGGCGGACAGTGCCGGTCAACTTGAGGTCGCCATGCCGCAGATGGACCGGCTGCTCGAGCAGGGCATCGTGCCGGACGCAGTGATGTGCCTCAACGACCCGAGCGCGCTCGGCGCGATGGCGGCGCTGCAGGAGCATGGTCTGCTGGAAAAAACAGCGGTTTACGGCGTGGATGGTGCGCCCGAGGCGAAAAGCATGATCAGTGAGGGCGCTATGACGGCTACGGCGGCACAGTCACCTATTCGGCTGGGCCAGATCACCGCGCAGACGGTTTACGCGATCCTGAACGGCGAGGACTACGAAAAAGAGATTACGGTTCCGGTCGAGCTGATAACGAAGGACAACGTAAACGGCTACGACATGGACGGCTGGCAGTAGGAGGAGACGGTATGGTACAGAGTTTGCAGTTTTTCCGCCGCATCATGCTGCTGCTGAACGTGACCGTGGGCGCATTCCTTGTGTGGGTGTTCGGCATGACGCCGGTACTGGCGGCGCGGCAGTCGGACGGCGTAGCGTTCGCACAGAATTTGAGCGCGCTGCCGGCTAAACCGTGGACGCTGGTTATTGCCGTGCTCGGCATGGCGGCGCTCATTCTGGCCGGTGTGCTGCGCCGGCGCGGACAGAATTTCATCGGCTGGACCGAGCCGCTGTTCGCATTATGCGTGATTTTTGCGCTGCATCTGGCCTACAACGGCCTGCTGCTGTATGTGGTCGTGGATTTGATCGACGGCCTGCACGGCAGAACGCGCCGCAGATTCCTCGGCGCGATGACCGCGCTGTTCCTGCTGACCGGTTTGGGTGTTCTGCAGGGAGCGCTGCACACGGTTCCGTTTTCGGAATATCTGCTGTATTTTGACATGCACACGCGGCAGCTTTTGCAGAGCGTGGTGGATCTGCTGGGTGCACTGCACTTGATTTTATTCGTGGTGTACATGGTGGTGCTCATTGGGCAGCGGACCGAGGAAAACTCGGCGATACGCCGCCTGAACGGCGAACTCGAGCAGGCGAACGACCGGCTCTCTGTCATGAACGAGCAGCTGAAAGCCTACGCTGCCGAGAGCGAACGCATGGCGGAAACGCGCGAGCGCAACCGCCTTGCGCGGGAGATTCACGACACGCTCGGCCACGCACTGACCGGCATTACCGCCGGTGCAGACGCATGTCTGCAAATGCTTGAAATCTCGCCGGAGATGGCGAAAAAGCAGATGGAACGCATCGCGTCCACCGCGCGCGAGGGCATGAACGAGGTTCGGCGTTCGGTGCGGGCACTGCGGCCGGATGCGCTCGAGCGCATGCAATTAACAGACGCGATAGCGAAGCTGTGCAGCGAAATGCAGACGACCTCACAGGCGGAGATCACGCTTGATTTGCAGGCCGAGGATCTGCGGCTGTCGCCGGATGAGGAGGACGCGGTGTACCGCATCGTGCAGGAGAGCATCACGAATGCTATCCGGCACGGACACGCAACCGCGGTGCGTGTCCGCATTGCAGCGGAGGAGCGCCGGCTCGGCATTACGGTAACGGACAACGGCTGCGGCTGCACGAAAATTGAGCCGGGATTTGGTCTGCGGCACATGCGCGAGCGGCTTAAGCTGTTAAATGGCACATTAAAGGTAAAGAGCGAAAAAGGATTTGAACTGCACGCGGAAATTCCGCTGCGATGGGGTGATGTATATGATTAAAGTGCTGCTGGCAGACGATCAGGAGCTGATTCGGGAAAGTCTGGGCTTTGTTCTGGGAGCGCAGGGCGATATTACGGTAGTCGGCATGGCGAAGAACGGCCGCGAGGCTATCGAACTGGTGCGGAGCGAAAAGCCGGATGTCGTGCTGATGGACATCCGCATGCCCGAGGTGGACGGCGTGGAGTGCACGCGCCTTATCAAGTCGGCATACCCGAACATCAAGGTCATCGTGCTGACGACGTTCGACGATGACGAGTATGTGTTCAACGCGCTGCGGTTCGGCGCGTCCGGCTATCTGCTCAAGGGCGTATCTGTCGCGGATTTGACTAATGCGGTGCGCGAGGTCGTGCGCGGCGGCTCCATTATCGCGCCGGACGTGGCAAGCAAAGCCTTGCAGATGTTCGCGCGCATGGCCAAGGGCAACCTCACCATCGGTGTGGATGAAAAGCAGACCGAGGATTTGCAGGACAACGAATGGCGCATCATCCGCGAGGTGGGCGCCGGACTGTCCAACAAGGAGATTGCGGCGGCACTGTGTCTGTCCGAAGGCACGGTGCGAAACTATCTGAGCAGCATTCTCAGCAAGCTGGATCTGCGCGACCGCACGCAGCTTGCCATCTGGGCGGTGCAGACCGGCGTAGCCGGCCGTCCGTTCGGAGGTCCGCAGTGAAGGGGCTGACGAAGCGTCTGACGGCGGCTATCCTGCTCACGGCGGTGTGCCTGACTGCGACCGTGTACAGCCGCACACGTCCGGTCGAGCTGCGGCTCGGCTTTATGGCAGGAAGCTACTGGGACGCGCCGAACGGAAACTGCTATGCCGTCATCGACGCGGCGATCGAGCGGTTCGAGCGGGAGCACCCGAACGTGCACGTCACCTACACGAGCGGTATTCTCAAACGGGATTACTCAGAATGGCTCGTAGACCAGTATCTGCTCGGCAGTGAACCCGACGTGCTCCTCGTGCTGCCGGAGGATTTCGGAACGCTGTGCGAGCTGGGTGCACTGGCGCCGCTGGACGGCTATCTTGCGCAGGATGAGGCGGTGTCCGACACGGATTTCTATCCGGCGGCGCTGCAGAGTGGCGCGGAGAACGGCGTGCAGTACGCGCTGCCGTATGAGTGCGTGCCGACGCTGATGTGTGTCAACAAGACGCTGCTCGAGAGTGAAGGCATTGCCGTGCCGTCCGGCGACTGGACGTGGGAGAATTTTTACAACATCTGCGCCAAGGTTACGCGCGACACGGACGGTGACGGCGAAACCGATCAGTTTGGCTGCTACGGCTACACCTGGCAGGATGCGCTGACCGCGAACGGTGCATCGCTGTTCACCGAGGACGGCAGCAGCTGCTTGATTTCCGAGCCGAAGGCAGTGCAGGCGGTGGCGTTTGCACAGCGGCTCGGCAAGCTCACGGCAGAGACCGCGCCTTCTGCGCGGGACTTCGATGAGGGAAAAGTAGCGTTCCGACCGTTCCTGTTCTCGGATTACCGGACCTATCAGCCGTATCCGTGGCGCATCAAGCGGTACTCGGATTTCTTGTGGGACTGCATTCCCATGCCGCACGGTCCGGCAGGCGGCAACAGCTCGGAGCTGAGCACCGTGCTCGCAGGCATCAGCAGCCGCTCGGCGCATACAACGCTTGCGTGGCAGTTTCTGCGCGAGCTGACCGCCGATGCGGATAATCAGTCCATGCTGTTTACGGATTCGCACAGCGTGTCCGCGCTGCGGAGCGTGACCGACTCGGACGAAACCCGCCGGATTCTCCGGCAGGACACGCCCGGCGAAAGCCAGTCCGGCGTGGAAATGCTGTCGGATGTCATGGAGCAGGCGGTTGCCGCGCCGCGCTTCCGCAATTACGATCAGGCACTGCTGTTCACCGAAGGGCTGGTGCAGAATGCGATGGAGGACGAGCATAATCTGTCACTTCAGCTTCAAAGAGTTCAGCATCAGGTGCAGGAATATTTACAGGAATAAGCAGCGAAAAACGCAGGCGTTCAGCGCTCTGTTTGTGCGATATGCACAGACAGAGCGCTTTTTCTTTGCGTATTTTGATAATCGGCATGACATTTGCCATAGAAAAACAGGACGATTATCACAAGCGAGTCATGACAAAATGCAGATTTCATGCAGGATAAAATCCGGTATACTATGCTCAACAAACAGGAAAGAGGGAACGGAAAATGAGATACCTGATTTTAGTCAGCCACGGCACCTTTGCACCGGGGCTGCACAACGCGCTCGGCATGATGGCAGGCAGCGACCGCGAGGACATTCGTTCGACCAGCCTGCTCGACGGCATGGACGTTGACACCTTCCGCGCAAACTTCACAGAGCTGGTGGGGGACATCACCGCCGAGGACGAGATCATTCTCACCGCGGACATCATCGGCGGCTCGCCGCTGACCACCGCACTCGATGTGCTCACCGAAAAGGGTCTGCTGGGTAAAACGCTTGCCATCGGCGGCATGAACCTGCCGCTCGTGCTGACCGCCGCATTCGCGGATGCGGATACGCCGCTCGAGGAGCTGGAACAGGAGCTGACCGGCGAGGCCAAGGACCAGATCAAGCGGTTTGACCTCGGCGGCGATGAAGACGACGATATTTAACCACAATAGAGTAGTATAAGGAGGAAAAAGTTATGTCAATCTCTTTCATTCGTGTTGACGACCGTATGATCCACGGTCAGACCTGCACGCGCTGGGCGCTCGAGTATCCCTGCGACGGACTCATTGCCGTAAACGACAAGGCGGCTACCACGCCGGTGCTCAAAGCGGCGTACAAGAACGCAAGCGACAAGAAAACCTTCGTGTGGACGCTCGACGAGTGGCGCGCCAAGTGCGGCAAGGTGCTCGCCAGCAAGGATCGCTACTTCCTCATCACCAAGGACCCGATCACGATGAAGAGCATCCTCGTGGACGACGGCTTTGATCCCGGTGAGGTAAAGACGGTTATCATCGGACCGTGCAACGACCGCCCGGGCGCGACTAAGCTGGGCAACAATCAGGCGATCACCCAGCCGGAGGCAGACGCACTCGAGGCCATTATGCAGAAGGGCTACGAAGTAGAGTTCGCGCTCATCAAGGAGGCTGCCATCGGCAACTGGAAGAAGTTCCGCGGTCAGTTCGGCTACTAAATTCTATTTCACAAAATAAAAAAGAAAAGAGGGAGAACTTATGCAAGTTCAAGTTTGGCAGGCTGCATTGTTCGGATTGCTCGCATGTCTGGCATCCATGCCTGGTCTGGGCGGTACGGTGCTCGGCAACTACACGCTGGGCCGTCCGCTGG
>OLNE01002908.1_pt1 | contig 10156 bp, 9 predicted proteins | sample 1672431 | NCBI WGS metagenome assembly OLNE01 (sample SAMEA3136685, study PRJEB25190) | human gut metagenome | reverse complement strand
TTAATAATCCTCGATAGCTCAATGGTAGAGCACTCGGCTGTTAACCGAGTTGTTGCAGGTTCGAGCCCTGCTCGGGGAGCCATTGAAATCTCGTAAGAACCCGTTAGGTAGTGCGCCTAGCGGGTTCTTTTCGTTTCTGCCCAAGACCACGCGAGCGCAAGGCTCGATCTCGATCCGGAACCTTACGCCACGACGAGCTCCCTCGCCTCCCGATGAGGCCTTCCCGCTTTTGGCGCCTCTGCAAGCCGGGCCTTCACCGACTCTCTCGTGACAAACGTGGCACGCCCCCTGCGGAATCCCTCGAGCTGCCCAGCAGCAAGCATTTGCGACACGCGACCGCGAGAAACGCCGAGCATCTCGGCGGCCTCACAGGTATAACGTCTGTCGCTACATGCTTGAGGTGCGGTCGGTGGTGAGGTGCTCGCCGCAGTGGGCGATGATGATTTTCTTTTTGTCGTAGTCCACGAAGAAGTGCACGCGCAGACTCTCGCCCTTGCGCACGCCGCGGCCCTTGATGTGCATGGTGGCGTCGCGTATGGCTCCCTCGTACTCCACCATACGCTCAGCCTTCTGGTCGGGGTTGCGATTGGCGCCCTTGGAGTCGCGCAAGGCCAGCTCGTAGCCCGTGCGGTCGCGGAAGGCGTTGGCCAGACCGCGTTCGCGCTCAACAAAGAGCAGGCTATGCAGCGTCACGGCCACCGAGCGCAGCACCGCCCAGACCTCGCCGGGGTCGCCCTTCACGAAGTCCTCGGCGCTTTTGCGGGCACGGTCAAGCACGACGATGCGGTCGGAGAAAGCCCTGGCGGCCAACGAGAGCGCCTCATAGGGCGTCTCGGGCAGGTCCATGGTCTCCACAAGGCGAGCGCGCCCCTCGAGGCCCTGGACCCGCTCGCGCAGCTCACGCGCCTCGTCCTCAAGCTGACGCGCGCGGAAGGCGGCGGCAGACTTCTGCGACTCGAGCTCGGTGCGCAGGCGGTCGACCTCCTCCTGCAGCAGGTCGCGCTCGAGCTGCGCCTCTTCGGCGCGCTCGACGTCGGCAGACGTCGCGGCGGCCTCTGCGGCCTCGCCAGGAGCGTCGATGCCCTGCGCATGCGCGACGGACCTCCCCTGGGCTACACCGTCATCTGCAAGCGCGACGGGCTGTCCCTGGTCACCAGCGTCCTCTCCATGCGAGACAACCTGTCCCCGGGATACGGCGCCACAAGCCGGGACGACCTGTCCGCCAGCCGCGGTACCAGCACCCTCTGCACGCAAGGCATCGTGCCCCGGTACAACACCACCAGCGGCAGCGACCTTCCCTCCGGCCGCAGCGTCAGCGTCTCCTGCATGTCCGTCTACCTGCCCGCCTGCACGTACGGCAGCCTTCCCTTCAGCTGCAGCGTCGGTGCTTCCTGTACACCCAACGCCTTCCCCCCGCGCCTGCTCGCCAGCCATGTCGGCCTGCTCGCCAAGGCCCTGCCCCACATGCACGCCCTCCACCATCTCCAGGCTCTCGGGCTTGCGGGCGCGAACCTTGACCGTCTCGCCGCGGCCCCAGCTCTGGCGCACGAGTTCCACGCGCTCCGAGCACAGGGCGGCCAGAAGACGCCAGGTCACGGCAAACAGCTCGGGCTCGGAGTCGAGCGCCGAGAAGAACTCCTCGGAGGGCGCGGTGGAGAAGCCGCCCAGGCATGCCGAGCGCTCCTCCTCAAGCACGCGGTTCGTTGCGCGGGCCGCGTCGCCGAACGTCTCGCCCTGCAGCACCAGGCGTGCCTCGTAGGCAAACGTAAAGCCAAGGTTTTGGTTCACGCCCACGAACATGAGCGCGACGTGGCCGTTCACTGCGTTGTAGGAAGGGTAGACGAACACCTCGTCGACCACGATGTTGTAGAGCGTGACGTTGAGCTTGCGCACGTCGAGCGCCACGCAGCCCGGGAAGAAGTCGAACACGCCTGCCAGCGACACCGACTGGATGAACCCAGGCTCGGAGTCGAACGCGACCGCCGTGGCACCCTCGGAGAACTCCACGCAGGCGCTGTTGTGCTCCCAGGTGCGCATAAGTTCGGGATAGACGAAGGGTGACAGGTCGTCGAACTCCTTGCCCTGCTCGTCGAAATCGCGCACGGCCATCTCATGCTGGAAGGTGAGGCAAGGTTGCAGCACAAGGCTACCGAAGGTGGCATCGGCCACCTCGACCTCGCCCTGGCGCGCGATCTCATTGATTGCCTGGATGCCTTCGTCGCTCCACCAGGGCCCCATGCTCACTTTGAGCTGGCGGGCCAGGCGGTCGCCGAAGGTCTTTCCCTTCTTCTTAGCCACCTAGCAGTCCACCTTGAAGCTGCACGAGCACAGGCCGCCATGGTCGAGCGCGATGACGCCCTCCTGACCCAGGCGGCAATACAGGCCCGCCACGCGCCCGTTGTACTGGTAGAAGCCCGGCATCGACTGCCAGCTCTCCACGCGGCAGGGGTCCTGTCCCTCCGCATACTCAGGAAGCACGATGTCGACGTGCGCAGGCTGGTAGAACTCCTGGGCGATATAGCCGCGGTCGAGGTTGTCGCGCACCGTACGCTCCCAGCTCTCCTGGTCGAAGTCAACGCCGGGATAGACGCCGTGCGCGCCGTAATCGTCCTCGGGCTTCACGATCCAGGCATCCTTGTGCTGAAGCACGTCGTCGAGGTCGAGCGCAGCGTTGTCAGCGCGCAGGCGATAGGTGCGCGGCACCGTGCGATCGATGAAGGCGCATTCCTCCGGCGTGAGGAAGGCGCGGGTGCGCTCGTCGAACAGCGCGACGTTGACCATCTTGGAGTGCACGACAGTGGTGCGGAAGTGACCGATAAGGCAGACTTTACCTGCGGCGACAGCGTCGATGAGCGCGTCGCACTCACCGGGGTGCTGCAGGATCTCGCTCGTAACGGCACGACGGTAGATGGCATGGATCTGGGTGCCGTCGGCCGGGTCGATGAGCCTCTCGCCGTCGAACTCGAAGCTGCGCACGTCCACGAAGCGGGCAGGGATGCCCGCGCGCTCGAAGGCGGCGATAAAGCGGTTGAAGTCGCTGAACACGCCCGACTCGGCAAAGTCGGTCACGCAGACGTTGGGTACCGGGGCGCTGGCAAAGCGGCCGGAGCGGTATACCTGCATGAACGCCTCAACCCAGCTGTCGAAGAGCTCGAACTTCTCCACGCGCCTGCCCTGCGCGAAGCGGGCGAAAGCCGGGGTCTGCTCAAGGGCGCTGGCCAGCACCAGGTCGCGCGACATGGCACCCGACCCGTCGGTGTTGAACTCGCAGAACTTGTACGACAAGTCGTCCTCGTTGAGGAACAGGTCGAAGCGGCCCATGGGCAACTTCTCGTCGTAGCCGCAGGGCAAAAGGATGAGGCGCTTCACTTCCTCGGGGAAGCAGAACAGGTCGCGATAGGAAGGGTCGTCCACATAGCGCGCGATAACCTTGGAGAGGATGGTGTGAATCTGCGTGCAGGTGTCCTGCAAGAAGGCCACGTCGGCGGCATTGAAGAGATAAGGCACGTAGGGGAAGCGAGCGGGAGCCCCGTGCACCCAGATGTCGGATTGCTCCACGAAATCGAGCGCGGCGCGGCGGCCCGGCAGGTCGCCGGCGAGGTCGCGGATGGCTTGGATGTACGCTGCGCGCTCTTCTTTCATGTGTACTCCTCCTGGTATGCCCTGCTACATGGCATCGCCCATAAACAACAACGCGCCGCCCCTGCCCATGCGGTCAAGGACGGCGCGTGTGCCACGGGGCATGCCGCGCCCGTTGCTGTGTTAGTCCAGCTCGATCTTCTTGACGTCCTTGCGGTGCGTGGGACGGTAGACCGAGAACTTGTGACCGATGACCTGCACGGGCTCAGCGCCGGTGCGGGCGCACAGCTCGTCGCAGGCCTCGCGGGCCGTGAGCTCAGAGGCGTCCAGGACCGAGCACTTGATGAGCTCGCGGGCCTCGAGGGCCTCGTTTGCCTGGGCGATGAGGCCCTCGTTGATGTTGGACTTGCCCACGATGAGCACAGGCTCCATGTTGTGTACCATGCTGCGCAGGTGCTTGCGCTGCTTAGCGGTGAGTGCCATAGGCGGTTCGCTCCTAAAAGGAAAGTGCTGAAAAAACCAAACGCAAATCGCCAAATTATTGCAAATTCTGGACGAGTTTTGTCACTGCAGAAAGCATGTGCATAAATACGCTACCCTTTTCGCGGAAAAATGTAGAACAATGCGCGCCATATGCGACTGGAGAAGGAGGAGCCATGGCAAATTTCACTGCAACGAAGGAACAGCACGCAAAACTCGAGGCTTTGAGGGCCCATCTCAAAAGCCTTGACGCCGTCGCGGTGAGCTTCTCGGGCGGCGTGGACTCGACGCTGCTTCTTGCCGTGGCCCACGAGCAACTCGGCGGGGGCGTCATCGCCGTCACCGAGACCAACGCGCTCTACCCGCAGCGCGAGACCGACGAGGCAATCGCCTTCTGCCAGGCCCGCGGCATCGAGCAAGTGCTCATCGCCCACAACGCCGAAGGAGTCGAGGGCTTCAGCCACAACCCCAAAAACCGCTGCTACCTATGCAAGCGCGACCTGTTCGCGCACCTCAAGGAGACGGCCGATGCCAAGGCCGCGCAGATGGGCCTCATCGAGGCGGGCGCCCACATTGCCTGCGCGGAGGGCTCCAACGTCTCCGACCTCTCCGACTACCGCCCGGGATCGGCGGCTGTGAAGGAAGCCGGCGTGCTAAGCCCGCTGCTTGAGGCCGGCCTCACCAAGCAGGACATCCGCGACCTGTCGCGCGAACTGGGCCTGCCCACCTGGGACAAGCCCTCGTTTGCCTGCCTGGCCAGCCGCTTCGTCTACGGCGAGCTCATCTCCAACCCGCTGCTGGAGCGCGTGGACAAGGCCGAGCAGCTCCTTATCGACGCAGGCTTTCGCCAAGTGCGCGTGCGCATGCACGACAAGGGCGAGATGGCCCGCGTGGAGGTAGAGCCCGAGCGCGTCGGCGCGGTGTTCGACTTTTTGCGCAACGGCGGCACACAAGCCCTTCACGAACTGGGATTCAAGCACGTCTCAATTGACATGGATGGCTACCGAACTGGCTCCATGAACGAATAAAATACCTGGTAATCATACGTATATCAATTTTTTCAATAGCTAGTTTGCAATAATACGTAGCTTTCGAGTTGCCCACGAGACGCTAGACTGCGTAGCCACCTTGAGGACGACCCCCGCAAGCCCCCACACGCGGGCTTCGAGATACACGAAAGCGAGACCGCAATGGCAAAGAAGAAGCTGCCCTACGACCAGAAGTACTACGACCCCGAGATCGAGTGCATGCCCCGCCCCGAGCTCGAGCAGCTCCAACTTGAGCGCCTGAAGGAGATGGTGCGCTGGTCCTACGACAACGCTCCCTACTACAAACAGGCCTGGGACGAGGCCGGCGTGAGCCCCGAGGACATCCACACGCTCAAGGACATCGAGAAGTTCCCCTTCATCGACAAGAAGATTGAGCGTGAGACCCAGGGTGTCGGTTCCTTCTTCGGCGGCCTGTGCGCCGTGCCCGAGGAGGACGTCGTCTTCATGGCCACGAGCTCGGGTTCGACCGGCGTGCCCACGATGAGCCCGTTCACCCAGGAGGACTTCGACCTGTGGCAGGACACCGAGGCGCGCCTGTTCTGGCAGGCCGGCATGCGTCCCACCGACCGCTACGTCCACGGCCTCAACTTCGCCCTCTACGTGGGCGGCCCCGACGTCATCGGCGCGCAGAACCTGGGCGCCACGGCCATCTGGGTGGGCGCCGTTCCCTCCGACCGCCTGCTCTTCGTGCTCAAGCACTACCAGCCCACCATCATCTGGACGAGCCCGTCCTACGCCTGGCAGCTGGGCAACAAGGCCATTGAGAAGGGCCTCGACCCCAAGACAGACTTCAACATCCACACCATCATCGTCGCAGGCGAGCCCGGCGGCTCCATCGCTACCACGCGCAAGGCCATCGAGGATCTGTGGGGCGCCAAGCTCGTGGACTTCTTCGGCCTGTCCGACATCTACGGCGCCTGCGCGGCCATGTGCGAGGCCAAGGACGGCCTGCACATCGTGGAAGACCAGATCCTCGTGGAGACCGTGGACCCCGCGACGGGCGAGGTGCTCGAGCCCGGCTCGCGCGGTGAGCTCGTCTACACCACGCTGTGCAAGAAGGCCCGCCCGATGATCCGCTTCCGCTCGGGCGACATCGGCTACGTCTCCACCGACACCTGCAGCTGCGGCCGCACCCTGGCCCGCATCCACATCCAGGGCCGCAAGGACGAGATGTTCATCGTCGGCGCCGTCAACGTGTTCCCCACCGACGTCGAGTACGTAGTGCGCGCCGAGCCCGGCCTCACCGGCGAGTACCGCATCCGCGTGTACAACGAGAACTTCACCACCCGCTACGAGGTGAGCGTGGAGCGCTCCTCGGGCATCGAGGACTCCTACGAGGAGATTGCCCGCCGCGTGGAGAACGCCCTCAAGACCCACACCGGCGTGCGCCCCGCAAAGGTGCTCGTGTTCGACGAAGGCAAGCTCAACGTCTCCAGCGAGCACAAGGCATCCCGTTTCATCGACGAGCGCAACAACTAAGGAGGGCTCACCATGGCTCAGAAATTCGCCGTCTCCGGCCAGCACTATCTGTTCGACGTGCAGGCGTTCGCCCACACCATCCTCGCCCTGGGCGGCGAGGAGTACTCCTATGCCCTGCGCGACCGCACCACGCGCGGCGTCATCTCCGACGTCGTGGAGGGCCGCAGCGAGGTCGGCGTGCTCATGCGCAACACGCGCACTGCTGCCGACATCGACCGCGAGATCGAGGCCGCCGGCCTGGAGTTCCACGAGCTCGCGACCTCGAAGCCCCGCGTGGCGCTGCCCGCGAGTCACCCGCTCTCCAACGCCACGAGCCTGACGCCCGACCAGCTCGCCGACTGGCCCTACGTCTACTTCGAGCAAGAGGACGGCGCCCCTGACTACCTGGCCGAAGAAGCCTTGGGCGATTTGCCGCACGCCAAGAGCATCGCGCTCACCGACCGCGCCTCCCTGTCGGAGCTCGCCGTGGCCATGAACGGCTACACGTTCACGAGCGGCATCCTCGTGGGCATCACCGACGGCGGCTCGCTCACCACCATCCCGCTTGAGAGCGACGTGGAGCTGTCGCTGGGATACGTGGCCCGCAAGAACGAGGAACTGAGCCCCATCGCACAGCGCTTCGTGGAGAAGCTCGCACGCAGCCTGGGACTCTACGCGAAGTAAGAGGCGGCGCCCGCGCCCCAAGACGGCGCGCACTGGAGGTACTGTGGGCGTCAAACCGCCTTAAAAGTGCGGAAACACGCAGACAGGTAGAATGTTTGCATCCTGGCGAGGTCGCCGCGGACACCGGCGACGACCTCGCCTTTTGCTAGACAGTCACACGGTTGAGGGAGCCATATGATCGAGATACTCTGGCATGGCCGAGGAGGCCAGGGCGCCTTCACGGCGGCCCGCTTGCTGGGCGCGGCGTGCTCCATGGCGCCAGGGCGCCATGCGCTGGCGTTCCCGTCGTTCGGACCCGAGCGACGCGGTGCCCCTATGCGCGCGTTCACCAAACTCGACGACCGCCCCATTGGCGACCGCAGTGCCTCTATCAAGGCAGACTTCGTAATCTACCTGGATGAGACGCTCTTTGCCCCAGGTTGGGAAGACGAACTCAAGCCCGGTGGGCGCGTGTTGGTAAACAGTGCGACCACCTGGGACGACCCGCGCGTCACGGCAATCGACGCCGACGGCATCTCCGCCGAAGTGCTCGGCCGCGCCATCCCCAACACCGTCTTTCTGGGAGCGCTCGCCGCCCTGTGCGACGAGGTGCGCGCCGAGGACGTGTGCGAGGCAATCCGCCAGTACATGCCCGAAAAGCTCCATGCCAAGAATCTCGCGGTGGTTGAGCGCGTGCTGGCCGAGAGGGACGCGTGGGGTGCAGGATGCGTCGAGGCAGCAGGCAAGTCTGCCTGCGGGGGCAGCCATGCGCTCGCAGGCGAGGGCAACCCCACCCGCGAGGACAACCCCACCTGCACGACCACCATGCCCGGCGCAAACACCCAGGTAGCAGGCTTGGAACGCCTTACGTCTGACGCCGCACCGCAGGCACACGCCAGCGCCGACGCGCCCAAAGACCTCGCGGCCGTGGCTCCCTCGCCTGCCCTGCTCGGCTGCGACGGTGCACCCCGCGTCATCCCGACCCTACGCGACACGCACCTCGACCCGGCTGTCTTTGCCCGCACGACCTGCTTCGAGGCGGGACACCTGGTCTCCAAGAATGCCGGCTGGCGCTCGGTGCGCCCCGTGCTTGACGAGACCGCCTGCACACGGTGCCTGCTGTGCTACATGCAGTGCCCCGACGGCACCATCTACAAGGTGGCCGACGAAGACGCACGCGGCGGCATCCGCCTGGCTGTGGACTACGACTTCTGCAAGGGCTGCGGCGTGTGCGCCAAAGCCTGTCGTTGCGGCGCCATCTCCATGGTGCCCGAGCACGAGGAGGCACGATGAAGCGCTTCTTGTCAGGTGACGAGGCCTTCGCCGAAGGTGTGCGCCTGGCGCGACCCCAGGTGATCAGCGCCTACCCCATCACCCCGCAGACCGTGGTGGTGGAGCGCCTCTCTGAGATGGTTGAGTCCGGCGAGCTTGACGCCAAATACGTCCACGTGGAAAGCGAGCACTCCGCGCTGTGTTGCGCCATGGGTGCCAGCGCCACGGGCGCTCGCGCCTTCACGGCCACCTCGAGCCAAGGCCTGCTCTACATGGCCGAGGTCCTCACCTATGCGGCTGGCGGTCGCTTCCCCATCGTCATGATGAACGCCAACCGTTCCACGGCGCTCCCCTGGAACATCTACGGCGACCAGCGCGACTCGCTGTCGCTGCTCGACCATGGCTGGATCCAATGTTACGCGCAGGACAACCAGGAAGCGCTCGACATGGCCCTCATGGCATATCGCCTGGCAGAAGACCCGCGTGTCATGACGCCCGTCATGGTGAACCTCGACGGCTTCGCACTCACGCACACCTACGAGACCGTGGAGGTTCCCACCCCCGAGCAGGCCGACGCGTTCCTGCCGCCCTACGCGACGACGAACAAGTTCGACTTCGCGCACCCCGTGAACATGGGCTACTCGGCCGGGCCCGAGCACAACCGCTACTACAAGTACTACGCCCACAAGGACATGCTCGATGCCATCGACGTCATCGACGAGGTGGAGGCCGCCTTCGAGCGCACCTGCGGCCGTTCCTACACGGGCGCCTTCGAGGAATACCGCTGCGGCGATGCCGAGTACGTCATGGTTTGCCTGGGCAGCGTGGCGGGCCTCGTGCGCCAGACCGTCGACCGCCTGCGCGAGCAGGGCATGGCGGCCGGCATGCTGCGCATTCGCTACCTGCGTCCCTTCGCCTCGCGCGACCTGGCGCTCACCCTGGCCCACACGCGCGCGGTGGGCGTGCTCGAAAAGGACGTGTCGTTCGGCGCAGAAGGCACCGTCTTCACGAATGTGAACTCGGCTCTCTTCCAGCAAGACGCCCACGTACCCACATGCAACTTCATCGGCGGCCTGGGCGGCGCCGACATCACAGCCGACCAGGTGGCAGGCGCGTTCAAGACGCTCACGTTCGCCGCAGGCGGGGCCGCCGAGCGCGTGCAGTTCCTTGGCATCAACTCCATGGCTGACACGTTCGGCTCAAAGAAGGGCAGGTAGGCCATGACGGTAAACGCTCGCACCATCACCGACAACGAGTATTTCTATGGCCACAAGGCCTGCGCGGGTTGCGCCGGGTCGCTCGTGGTGCGCCAGGCCCTCAAGGTCCTGGGGCCCCGCACGATCTGCGCACTGCCGGCCGGCTGCATGAGCGCCGTGGGCTTCAACTTCCCCCAGCTGTGCTTCGCCAACAACGCCTTCATCACGCCCTTTGCGGCCACCGCATCGGTGCTCACCGGCATTCGCGCAGGTCTTGAGGCCCAAGGCGAGGACCCCGACACGTTCAACGTGGTGGGCTTCGCCGGCGACGGCGGCACCGCCGACATCGGCCTGCAGGCGCTCTCGGGCGCCATCGACCGCAACGACGACGTGCTCTATATCTGCTACGACAACGAGGCGTACATGAACACGGGCATCCAGAAGAGCTCGCTGACGCCC
>OLNE01002904.1_pt1 | contig 10159 bp, 9 predicted proteins | sample 1672431 | NCBI WGS metagenome assembly OLNE01 (sample SAMEA3136685, study PRJEB25190) | human gut metagenome | reverse complement strand
AATGTACGTAAGGCTACTTGGGATTGTTATGGAAGTAACGCCACTTTCCAAAAATGCATAGCTACCCATTATGGTAAGTCCATTCCCAAAATTGACGGTTGCAAGGCGACTGCATTCGCTGAACGCATAGTTACCAATGACTTTTACGCTGTCTGGAATTGTCACGCTTTTAATATCGACGTTGCCTTTGAAGGCTTCATCGCCTATTTTAGATACGCTCGACGGTATGACCACATTTGCCGCCGTGCCGTTATACTTTTTGAGCACGCCGTTTTCGATCACGAATTCGTCGGCAACGGATTCGTTAGCAGCGGGTTCGCCGACAACGGACGCAAACGTCATAACTTCGAGCGCGTCGGACTGTTCGGCTGTGTATTCAGATGCAATGTCGCTGCTTGCGTCGCCTGTGGAATCGGCTAATACTCCCGTCGCGGGCGTCATGCCAAATGCGATTATCAAACTGAGCGCGGCTGTCTTCTTGAAATTTTCCTGACCTTTCATGACTATTCCTCCCATGATGTGCCTGTATGTGACACAGTGTTGTTGCGGCAGTGCGTAAAAAAATGTGTTGTGAGTGCACCGCATGATACGTGTGCACTAAATAGAGGGCGTGTAAAATGTCCTGTATAATAAATGCTAATATTATTATGCTCCAACGCGGGAAAAATGCAATTCGCAATTTGCACATTGTTTTTTGCTTTTTCATGGGCATGTTTTCATGAGCATGTTGGATGAAAATTGGGACGCGCGTTCGCCGGAGCGTGTAAAACGTCCACCAAACGCGCCCGAGTTTCGGCATGGGCTTGCGCGCAGGGGCAGTTTTATTGTAGAATGGTATGTGTCGGAGGTGTTGACTTAATGCTGGAGGCCATCAGGCCCGATATGGTTTGCCGCGACGTGGGGTCGATCGATATTGACGCGCTCGGGCGTATGGGCGTGCGCGCGCTGGTGTTCGATCTGGACAACACGCTCACGCTGTGGAACCAATATGACGTTAGTGAAAATACGATGCAATGGATAGACGATTGCCGCGCGCGCGGGATAAAGATGTGCATATGCTCCAACAACCACGCGCCGCGCATTCAGCCGGTGGCGGGCGCGCTGGGGCTGGACTTTATCGCCGAGGCGGGCAAGCCCAAGCCGCACGCCTACCTCAGCGCGTGCGAAAGGCTGGGCGCGCGCCCCGTTGAGACCGCGGCGGTGGGCGACCAGCTGATGACCGACGTAATCGGCGCAAAGCGCGCCGGACTGCGCGCGGTGCTGGTTAACCCCATCGGGCGGCGCGAGTTTCTGGGCACGTACTTCAACCGCATGGCGGAGCGGCCATTGCTTTGGCTCATGGGGATAAAGCGCCCCTGAATATGGAGGATATGGTATAGCAGATGTATAGATTCGGAACTGCGGGCAATCCCAAGAGCTTTTACGACGCGGGGCTTAAATCCTCGGTGCAGGCGCCCGGCTTTCTGTCCGCGCGCGGGCTAAACGCATACGAATATTCGGCGGGGCGCGGCGTGCAGATAGGCGAGGACACCGCGCGCGCAATCGGCGCGGAGGCGCGGCGGCAGGGCGTTTACGTCAGCATACACGCGCCGTATTACATAAACTGCGCCACGCTCGACCCGGAAAGCCGCGAAAAGTCGTTCGGCTACATACTGGATTCGGCGCGCGCAATCGACTGGATGGGCGGCGAGCGCGTGATATTCCACCCCGGATCGGAAAAGGGCGGGCGCGACGCGGCGATGGAGCGCGCGTGCGTGTTCCTGAAAGAAGCGCTTGAGCGCATGGACGATGCGGGTCTTGGCCACATACACCTGTGCCCCGAGACGATGGGCAAGGTGAATATGCTGGGCACGCTGGACGATGTGATACGCTTTTGCGCCCTAGATCAGCGCATGATACCCACGCTGGACTTTGCGCACCTGCACGCGCGCGGGCAGGGCTGCCTTAACACGGTATATGATTTTGAGGCGGTTATCGTAAGGCTGATGGACGGACTGTGGCCGGACAGGGCGGGAGATATGCCTGAGCGCCTGAAGCACTTCCACGTACACTTCAGCCATGTGCAGTACACGTCCAAGGGCGAGCGCAAGCATGTGTCGTTCGCCGACGAGGGCTACGGCCCGGATTTCGGCCAGCTTGCCGTGGTGCTTAAAAAATACTCGCTGGAGCCGGTCGTGATATGCGAATCGCGCGAGACTCAGGCCGAGGACGCGGCCGCCATGCGCGACATAATGCGCGAGGCAATCGCGCAATCCGGCGATATACAGAGTTTAGCATAATTTTTTCTGGTAATGAACGCAAGTGTGTGGTATAATCAAATAGTTAATGACTATCCTTGGTATTTATGATCCGAAAGGAAGTAATAATAATGCAGGAACGTTTGGCACGTATGCGCGAGCTGATGGCACAGCACGATCAGCCTGCCGTACTGCTGCATAAGCCTGAAAATTTCCGCTATCTGAGCGGCTACGCGGGTGAAGGCTGCGCGCTGGTTACGCGCGACAGGCAGTATATATTCACCGATTTTCGCTATGTTGAGCAGGCCGAGATACAGGCGCCCGGCTGGACGGTGGTAAAGACCGACAAGGCCATGCCGCTGTACACCGCCCTGTCCAACGCCATAAGCGACGCTCATGTCGAAAAGGTGGCCGTCGAGACCGACTTCATATCGGTCGATACCTATGAGCAGATTAAGAAGGCGGCGGGCGAAACCAAGCTGGAATCGCTCAAGGCCAAGCCCGAAGACCTGCGCATGGTAAAGGACGCGGGCGAGATCGAATGCCTGCGCCGCGCCGAGTCGATAACCGCCCGTTCGTTCAACGATGTGCTGGGTCACATTAAGCCCGGCATGACCGAGATCGAACTGCGCGCGGAGCTGGAGTACATCATGCTCAAGCTGGGCGCGCACGGCTTCGGCTTCGACACCATCATCGCCTCGGGCAAGAACGGCTCCATCTGCCACGCCGTGCCCAGCGAGAAGAAGATCGAGGTCGGCGACTTCATCACAATGGACTATGGCGCTACCTACAACGGCTATACCGCCGATATGACCCGCACCGTGGCGCTGGGCAACGTCACCGACGAGATGAAGCATGTGTATAACGTCGTGCTGGAGGCGCAGCAGAAGGCTCTTGATGCAATGGGCCCCGGCAAGCTGTGCTGCGACATGGACAAGGTTGCGCGTGATCATATCGAGGCGGCGGGCTACGGCGAGTACTTCGGCCACAGCCTGGGCCATGCTACCGGCCTGATGATTCACGAAGCACCCGGCTGCAGCTGGGTCAACAAGACCGAGCTTAAGCCCGGCATGTCCATGACCGTCGAGCCCGGCATATACCTGCCCGGCAAGTTCGGCGTGCGCATTGAGGATCTTGTGATAATTGAGCAAAGCGGCGTGAGCAATCTTGCGCTGGAAGCGCCCAAACAGCTCATTATACTATAACAGTCTAACAATTATTTGGAGGGATTTCGATGATAACTGCAGGCGATTTCAAAAAGGGCATAACCGTCGAGATGGACAATGGCGTTTGGACGATAGTGGACTTCCAGCACGTAAAGCCTGGCAAGGGCGCTGCGTTCGTGCGTACCCGCATCAAGAACGTAATGACCGGCGCTGTGCTTGAGCGTACCTTCAACCCCACCGATAAGATGCCCAAGGCCATTATCGAGACCAAGGAAATGCAGTACATGTACAACGACGGCGACCTGTACTACTTCATGGACAACGAGACCTACGACCAGATCCCGCTGAACCACGAGCAGGTTGAGGACGCTATCCCGTTCATCAAGGAGAACACCAACGTAACCATGCGCTTCTTTAAGGGCAAGCCCTTCTCCGTTGAGGCTCCCAACTTTGTTGAGCTGCAGGTAACGGAGACCGAGCCTGGCTTCAAGGGCGACACCGCGTCCAACACCACCAAGCCCGCCACTGTCGAAACCGGCTACACCCTGAATGTGCCGCTGTTCGTAAACACCGGCGACATGCTGCGCATCGACACCCGCACCGGCGAGTACATGGAGCGCGTATAATTTATTCGGAGGCAATATGAGCGAGCTTAGCGATAAGATTGCGTATATCAAGGGGCTGTGCGCCGGAATCGATTTTAGTACGGATACCCCGGAAGGCAAGCTGCTTATGGCAATCGTGGACGCGCTCGGCAGCGTTAAGGACGAGCTGGACGCGGTGCGCGACGATCACGAGGAGCTGGCCGAATACGTCGATGTTCTCGACAACGACCTGGAGGAGCTGGAAGGCGAGGTCTACGGCGACGACGAGGACTACGACGAAGATGATGATGACGACGAAGACGACGAGGATGACGACGAGGATGACGACTGCGATTGCGGCTGTGACGATGAGGACGATGACTGCGAATGCGGCTGCCATCACCATCATAACGACCATGAGCTGAGCGACGCCTTAATGGATCACCCATTGGCCGAGCGTCCGTGTCCTAACTGCGGCAAGCCCATCACAATATCGATGCGCGCACTGTTCAAGCAGGACGAGCCGATAGTCTGTCCGCACTGCGGCGGCAAGTTCCGCGCGCATGAGCCGGAGGATGAGGAGTAAGCGGCGATAGGTCAGCATACCTGTAATCGAATAACGGTGCCCGTACATTCCGTGTGAGTGTACGGGCATTTTGTATGCAAAAAGGCAGGTCGTAATTATATTTCTTACCCAATGCAAAACAATTTGTGAAAAATAGATGCTTTATTTAACGTAAAAAACGTGATATAATGATGCTGAAGAATATGGCGAAGGAGCATATGCAATACCATGCAGAAAGCGGCATTTCGCGATTCCAGAACGACGCATCTGTTTTCGTTTCTTACAATCAGCATACTGCCGGTGCTGGTCTGTATTATCATGCTGGGCGCAAATAATCTGGCTACATATAAACGTCAGTTGGATACGTCTGTGATGGACGGTATGCACCAGTTTACAAATAACTATCTGATATATATGGAGATAATGGACGCATGTGCCGAGCATATGGATGGCCGTATTGAGGACGGCATGTCCAAGATGGAAATACCGGCACAGCTATCGTCATATGAGTACAACTATCCGCAGATCGCGTCCATATTTTACTTTGAAAAGACAAGCAACTGTATATTCACATCCGAAGGGGAGATGCCATATGCCGACTTCGAGCGGCGAATGCAGGCAGACTACAATATAAAACTGACTGAAATGGCGTTTTATTCCAAACTGTGCCAGACGCATGTGGATGATACGTTGGTGAGCGGCAAATCCGGCGACGATGAGGCCATCCGGTATCTGTTCTATATGAAGGTAATGCCGCGGCTGGATTCCTCGCCCAAGCGGGTGCTGGTGTTCATGCTGCCAGTACAATCGGTTATCGGGCGGCTGGACGAGTACGTGCCGGGCGGCTATTCGGTATACAGCTATTCGGACAGATACCTTTCGTATCTGGTGCAGCAAAGCGACGGTTATGTCACCGACAAGCTTCAAAACAAGTTGGACGCACTGCCGCTGGACAATCTTGCGCATACGCAGATCGGCTGGGAAAAGTACGTGCTTCTGCGCGTCAGGTCGGGCGTGGACGGCATGTATCATATGATAGCATACCGCGAAAGCGTGCTTTATCAGGATGCGTATCAGTCGATAATAAAATCATTTCTGCCGGTGCTGCTGATACTGATAATCACTGCGACGGCGGCGTTTTTGATGCACAGGTATTTCTATAACGGCGTGGAACGCATACTGGCGCTGCCGTTCCCGGGCGGTAATGAGACACAATTCAGCGATCCATATTCTTACATAGAGACGAATACCAAACGCGTATTGAACCAGAACAGCCAGCTTGTAACGGACATACGCCGCCACAATGTGATGCAGCTGCTAAAAGGACTGCTGCACGGCGATATGGAGGAGATGCAATACGTCGCCGGAGTGCCGGAATCCGAAAGCTTCCGCTCGATAATGCCTTATGCGCAGTTCACAGCTGTATATTTGCGCGGCACGGAGCTGGACAACGCGCATGGCGATGATTATACGTTTGAGGACATGCCTCAGTTCAGGTGCGCGTTTTGGATGATCTCGGTCTGCGGCGGCACGTCGGCTGCGGTTTTGATAAACCACGATCAGATGGCCGCGGATATGCTTATGCGCAACTGCGGATATTTCCTCAACGATAACGGCGTTGAGAGCCAGTCGGTGGGATTAGGTCTGACGCAGGACTGGCCGGACATGGTTCAGGTGTCGCTGATGCAGGCACAGGTAGCAGCCCAGGCGGGCGAGGGTATGCACATGTACGCCGTGGGGACACAGAATGCCAATTTGGACGACATGATGCCAATCGCGGAACAGCGCAGAATCTGTCAGAGCATACTGGCGGGCGACGAGGAAAACGCCGTGGCGGCATTTGACGCGCTGCTTAAAAAGCTGCAAAACGTTACGCTGGACAACAGAATTTCGCACGAGTGGTATCTGTATATGCTGGAATCGCTGCTGGGCACTCTGCGCGAAGGACTTAAAACCAACATAGCGTCCGAATGGGACGTGGATCAGATGATACTGCTTTATGCAGGCAGACGCGACGATCGCTTCCGCGAATTTATACGCCGACTGGCGCGCGAAGTCCGCGCCGGGCGCGAGCAGAAGTGCGGTGCGCGCCAAAGCGTAATAGCCGGATATGTCGCCGAACACATACTCGATCCCGATATTTCACCCGAAAAGGTAATGGCGGCGTTTAGCGTATCGGAAAGCGCGGTCATATCGGCGATGAAGGAAAGTACTGGTATGACGTTCGCAAAGTACGTCAATCACCTTAAAATGGAGCATGTCTGTGCTCAATTGCGGCAGACCAGCCGCCCAATTAAGGAGATAATTGCCGAGGCTGGCTACATGGACGTATCCAACTTTACGCGCAAGTTCCGATTGCAATACGGCTGTACGCCCAGTATATATCGCGAAGGCGCGCAAATGTAATGCCGCGCGGCGCTTTATCCGGAAAAATATGTTTTCGGATGAAGCGCTTTTTTATGTCTACACAGTAAAAGTTCCAAAGGCAATATGTATTCTATACGTTATAAAAATATCGAATAGCGTTAAGAAAATGAGCTGAAATACGAAAATTACATATTTGATTTATATGGAACTCTGGTAGATATACATACGAATGAAAAGAAAGCGTATCTCTGGAAAAAAATGAGCCTGTTCTTCGGCATGAAAGGGGCCGCCTATGAGCCGAAAGAACTCCGGATGGCGTATGAGACAAAAATCAAAGAGCAGGAAGCTGCGCTCAAAATGGAATGCCGCGGCAGCCATGTACCGGAAATCGACATTGCGGATGTGTTCCGGCAGCTGTTTGAGGATCAGGCTGTTTCAGTAACGGAAGAAGAAATTGCAGATCTGGCGAAAATGTTCCGTGCGATTTCGATAGAAGAACTGAAACTGTTCCCCGGCGTGCCGGAAATGCTGCAGCGTTTAAAAGACGCAGGAAAGAAGGTTTTTCTGCTGTCCAACGCACAGGCGCTTTTCACCGCGCCGGAAATTTCCCTGCTCGGCCTTACGAAATACTTTGATGGAATCCTGCTCTCATCGGATGCCGGTGTGAAAAAACCGGATCCAGCGTTTTATGAGATGCTGCTGAAGCAGTATCACCTCGATCCGGCAGAATGCCTGATGACAGGAAATGACGACATCGCTGACTGCCACGGTGCAGCCTCTGACGGAATTGCAAGCCGCTACGTGGCAACGCGCCAGTCACCGAAAATAAACGACCCGCTGCCGGAAAACTGTGAGAAGATCGCGGCGATTGCGGAGTTATTTTAACTGAAGAGCATTCAGCAGCACTCCTGAAAAAATAATGCGAAAAAAGGGGCTGTCGCACTACGTTCATTTTCTTAGTGCAACAGCCCCTTTTGCTTATGTCAGGAAAGGAATCCTTCAGTTTTTCCGCATTCCTTTATTCCACCGGAATTTCCGATAGCAGGCATAAATCAGAACACTGCATACCAGCCATCCCGCCGGATAACCAAGTGCAATCGGAATGGTGGAATCAAATATATGAGACATCACAAACAGGTAAATCTGGCGGAACACGACGAAGCTTCCGAGCATTACGATCATTGGTGTTCTGGTGTCTCCTGCGCCACGCAGGACGTTGGAATAAACCTGGTTGACGCAGCAGAGAATGTAGAACGGGGAGAGCAGATACAGGAACAGAGTTCCATAACGAATCACAGCTGTCTCCTGGTTAAACAGATAGACCATTTGCGGGGCGAAAATCAGCAGAGGAATCATCATCACAATGGTTACAAGCTCAGCAAGCAGGAATGCGGTTGTAGCACCCTTCTTTGCACGGTCAATGTAGCTGGCACCGACGTTCTGTCCGGTGAAGGTGGTCGAAGCAAGACCAACACTCATCATCGGCAGCATCATAAACTGGTCGATTTTCATGCAGGCACTCCAGCCCGCCATAACATCCGAGCCGAATACATTGATATAGGACTGCACGAAAACGTTGGAAACGGAAGTCACCATCTGCTGGATCGCTGCCGGCAGTCCGACGCAGACGATGCGGTACAGCAAAGACCAGTCCATGCAGAGCTTTTTCCAACAGATGCGGTATGGGCCGTCTGTTGTGGTCAGCACATACAGCGTCAGAACCGCCGAAAGGCACTGTGCAATAACGGTTGCAAGCGCCACACCCTCGATTCCCATGCCGAAGGAAACGACAAACAAAAGATCGAGCACGGTATTGACAACAGCGGAAAAAATCAGGAAATACAGCGGATGGCGGGAATCGCCGACAGCGCGGAGAACGCCGGAGCCCATGTTGTAGAACATCAGACCGGCAACACCGCCAAAGTAAATTTTAAGATACGTTGCCGACTCACGGATGACATCGTCCGGTGTGCTCATCATGCGGAGCATGTACGGCGTGATGAGAATGCCGAGAATGGTAAAGACAATGGAGAGAATAAACGTCATCACCAGTGTCGTGCTGACGGTGCGGCTGACCTTTTCATCCGCCTTTGCGCCATAATACTGAGAGATAATGACACCGGCACCGGTGGAAAGTCCCATGAAAAAGCCGATCAGAGAATTGATGATCGGACCGACGGAGCCGACGGCGGCGAGTGCTTCCTTGCCGACAAAGTTGCCGACAACGATGCTGTCAACGGTGTTGTAAAGCTGCTGGAAGAGATTTCCGGCCATCAGCGGAAGCGAGAAGAGAAGAAGCTGTTTCCAGATAGAGCCCTGGGTCATATCGCGGGCTTTGCTCTTTTGTACTGTTTTCGTCATAGTAGTCCCCTTTTTTACGTTGATTTTACCTTCTTTTTTATTGTAGCACTTTGAAGTTGTGATGGAAATATCCATTTTTGACGTGATTTTCGGACTTTGTTGATATAAACAGCCGAAAATAAAAGTGAAAAGAATTGTTTCTGAAAAAATTGTCTGGTATAATAGGGAGCAGATGCGTAAATGCAAAAACAACAGATGCTTCAAAGACCGGTGCAAAAACGGAAAGATCAGGGGGATTTTGCGGTGGCTTTTTGGAAACTGCGCGTCACAGAACAGGATAGAAAGAAGGTAGCTGAAATATGGGAGATTATTTTGTATGCAGTAAAACAGATCCGGTAGTAGAGACAAAGGCGGGAAAGGTACGCGGCTTCCGCCTGAATACGACATACGCGTTTCATGGAATCCATTACGCTGAGGCGGACCGTTTCCAGATGCCACAGCCGGTGAAACCATGGAAAGGAATCAAAAATGCGCTGGCGTACGGCTATGTATGTCCGCTTTTAAAGCAGGATGAGCCGAACATGGAGGTGCTGGTACCGCATCGTTACTGGCCGCAGGACGAGCATTGCCAGAACCTGAATGTCTGGACACAGAGTCTTGATCCGGGTGCGAAAAAGCCGGTCATGGTATGGCTCCACGGCGGCGGCTTCAGCGCCGGCTCTGCGATTGAGCATGTGGCATATGAGGGGGATCACTTAAGCGAGTTCGGTGATGTCGTTGTTGTTTCCGTGAACCATCGGCTGAATATCCTCGGTTATCTCGATCTCTCGCCGTTTGGCGAAAAATACAAAAATTCTGCGAATGCAGGAAACGCAGATATGGTAGCTGCATTGCAGTGGATACATGACAATATCGCGGCATTCGGCGGAGACCCGGAGA
>OLNE01002903.1_pt1 | contig 10163 bp, 11 predicted proteins | sample 1672431 | NCBI WGS metagenome assembly OLNE01 (sample SAMEA3136685, study PRJEB25190) | human gut metagenome | reverse complement strand
CGGGCGCGGTCGTGCACCAGGCCGAGGACGTCGTCGAGCTCCCGCAGCGCTGCCTCGTCGACGAGCGACTCATCCGCCACGACGACGCGCAGCCGCGTCATGCAGTTGGACACCTCTCTGACGTTGCCCGCTCCGCCGAGGGCGTCGACGATCCGCTCGACCATGGCGCTCCCTCCGCCGCCCGATGCCATGCATTCAACCACGTTTCGGCGGGGTTGGGTGGCTGGTGGAGAAATGGCGTTCTTGCCTCAATCGTGAGAACGGGCTAGTTGGAACCTCAGGGAGATGCATGCGATCTCCGGGGTCAACCCGCTGTTTTGTTGCTCAACAGAACACTTCGTAGGACGAAGAGAATGGGTCCGGAGATGGTCAGCCCTGACGACAAGGGGCGAGCCTTCGCGCAGCATCAGATAGGAGCTACCCCATGGAGAGTCTCTTCTTGGTCGCGGTTGCCGTGATTGCCTATTCGCTATGGACGCTGCTCAGGAACGCTCAGGAGGAAATTGATTCGAACGGAGGGTCAGACGAGCAAGAAGGCTTCTCCCTCGGTAACACAATTGTCGGGATTGTGGTCGTTGCGCTGGTACTTGTGCTGATCGCCTCCTGCTCCTCCACGTGCTCCAGCTCCAGCCCAAGCACCGACTCTGAGTCCGAATCTAGTCGTAGTTCCAGCAGCTCCCGTTCGGGCGGTTCAAGCTCATCCTCATATAGCGGAGGGCGGCACTCGGATTCCTCGGGTTTTGTCGACGACGAAGATACGCTCGGAGTTGAACTCGACGATGGCAGCACCGTTTACCAGGACGGAGAGGGGAATTACTACTACACCAACCCGGACGGTTCTGTCGAAGTGACTGACGGTTGGGGCAACGTCGGCATAGACAGCGATCTGGATGGTGAATTCGATTCCTACTCCACCGACGGCGGAGAGACTTGGCGAGATTGGGACTACTGACGAAGCAAACGCAGTTTTTTGGTCGCGTGAGGTCTCCTATCTTCTACTTGCCCTCAACCGGCTCATTGCGTTCGACGGAGATGATGGGGGTGTCATCCATCACACTCGTTTGCCCTGACAGGGTGCCGGCCTAGAAGAAGAACAGCTTCCCGTTCTCCGAAACTACGTCGATGATTCGCTCCGCCTTCGACGCGGGGTCAATGAAGCTGAAGGGTCCGAACGACTTGCATGGGACGTTCGCGCCACTGATTCTGATCAGAACGCTCCACGTGTCCCGATAAGAGAAGAAGTACTGCGGATTCGGCTCCCTGAGGTCCAAACCCGGCTCGTTGACCAACCCGAGGAGCTCGAGACGGGTGGGCAGCCGCATCTTCTTGCGTCTGATGCATGCGGGAAACCGTTCGGCGATGGTCGCCTGGATGACATCGAAGGCGCATCGCTCGTCAAGGTTGGTAGAGCGCTCCAGAGGGGCGTACACCCGAAGCAGGCCATCGCACTTCCGTCGGTCATGGGTGCGATTCGTCGCAAGCACCTCTCCCGTCTCAAGGCCGCAGGACACGATGGCATTTTCTGAACCCAGGGTCATAAGGGTAATTCGTGTGTACGGCATGGAGGTCTCCGCGCGCATTCAACCTACCCCCCCCCGACCAGATAAGACATGCAGCCCGGCCGACCTCAGGCGCTCCGCAGGAAGTGCATCGCGAGCGCGACCATCACGTCCTTTTCCTCCGGCTTCGACTCCGCCATGAGAATCGTGGCAGCGACGAGCGTGCTATCGTCGATGGCCCTCTCGTCGCTCGGCAGGAAGAGTGCCCCGTTGCGGTCGAGGAAGTACAGGAAGACCGTCGCGGCGATGCGCTTGTTACCATCGAGGAAGCTGTGGTCCTTCACGATGAAGTAGAGCAGGTGGGCCGCCTTCTCCTCGAGCGTGGGGTAGAGGTCGCGTCCGTCGAAGCTCTGGAACACGTTGCCGATGGCACCCCTGAACGAGTCGTCCTTCTCCACGCCGAAGACCGAGCTCCCCTGGCCGAAGCGCATGGAGTCGACCACGCGACGGCACTCCTCGTAGTTGAGCACATAGGTGGACGGCGTTCCCTCGGGCGCGCCCACGCGGAGGTGGTCGTAGTCATCCAAGAGGTCGAGCGCCGTGGTGTAGCTCCGCACGATGTCCAGCACCTGACAGGCATCCCGGCGCTCGGGGATGCGCGCCATGATCCTGGCGACCTGGCCGAGCTGCTCGAGCCGCCGCTCGTTCTCGGCGTGGCCGGCCACGACGTAACGACGCAGCGCGTCCGTCGCCCAGCGGCGGAACTCGACGCCGCGCGCGGACTTCACGCGGTAGCCGACGGAGATGACCACGTCGAGGCTGTAGTGCTTGATCTGGCGGACGACCTCGCGATTGCCCTCAACCTGAGCTGTCGCAAATTTTGCGACAGCTCGATCCTCCTGCCCCGCCAGCTCCTCCCTGAGCGCATTGGCCACGTGCTTGCCGATGGTCTTGACGTCGCGGTCAAAGAGCGTCGCTAGCTGCGCCCGGTTGAGCCAGACCTCCTCTCGCTTCAGGTCAAGGCGTACCGGCAGCTCCACCAGCCCGTCCTTCGACTCGAACAGCACGAGTCCCCTCTCGTCGTCCATGCCTCCTCCGTCCGCCTGCCCTTCGGTAGAGGCAAGCGTGCGCCTTGGACCGGACGACAATTCGGAAGGGCGACCGTCCCGCACGTAGCGATCGATTTCCGCCCGACCATCCCGGTAGCATCGGACATGAAAGCCCGTCGGATTGGAGGCGAGCGATAGGACTCGCGACCACGATCGGAGATGAAGCGTCATGGGCGACAACACGAGCGGCCCGGTCATCCTCTTTCCGGGCGACTACTTCGACCCGCATGCGCCCGACGCTCTCATGGAGGAGGAGTTCAAGCTGGCGCTCGCCGACCCGAGAGTGGAGGCATGCGCGTGCGGCTTCGACGCGTTCCTGGACGGACATCGTCTCGAGCCCAGTCATCCCCTGGAAGGCGGCACCCGCATCGGCCTCTGGCGCGGATGGATGATGAGTCCCGAGGAGTACAAGTCCTTCTTCCGGCAATGCGCGAGCCTCGGATTGCGGCTGACCACCACGCCCGCGGCCTACGAGCTCACGCACTGCTTCCCCAACGCCTACCGTTACCTCGACCCGAGCGACACGCCGCACATCGAGGTCTTCGGCGACGTGATCGACGCCGAGGTCGTCAACCGCACCTTCGACGCCTTCATGGTCAAGGACCACGTGAAGTCCCTCAAGCAGACCGACTTCCCTGCAGTCATCGAGACCCCTATCACGCAGGAGCGATGCACAGAGCTCTCGAAGACGTTCATCCGAGAGCGCAGGAGCAGCTAGGGTACGAACTCGGCGTCTCGAGGCAGACAGTGTCGAAATGGGAGCTCGGGCAGTCGTACCCCGACTTCCAGCGGCTCGTCCTGCTATCGGACTACTACGGGATCGGCCTGGACGAGCTCGTGCGGGGAATCGACGTGGGCGATGTGCGCGCCCTCAACGAGTCCGACAAGCAGATCTCCTCAATCTACGCGGACGTGAAGCGGGGCAAGGAGGCGGTGCTTCGGGCCTGGCGGGCTTTCCTCGTTGTCGGGGGTGTCGTCCTGGCGCTCTTCGCCCTGGTTGTGATCTATGGGGTGTCTCAGGGCAGCCTCTTCGCAGGGTAGCCGGGTCGAGGGGCGCGCATGACGACGGCGGGCGCGCTCCCGCCCGCCGCGCTCTTCTCGGCGCTTTGGAGGGCCCAGGGTCCGGCGGCAAGCCGGCCTATCGCACGGAACGCGTACGATTCTTGAAAGCGCCGAAGATTAGTGCCGCACAGACGGCTTCCGCCGCCGCAAAGACGACCACCAGCAGAAACGCCTGCTGGGTGCCCGCGGCCGTCGCGTTGGCCATGTGCGCAGGATCAATCGCCTGCGCGCTGGCGACGATCGTGGAGACGAACACCGTGCCGATCGCGCCCGCCAGCTGCTGCACCGTGTTGACGATCGCGTTTCCATCCGGGTTATGCTCGATGGGCAGGTGCGCCAGGCCGTTTGTCATGTTACCCGGCAGGTTCGCCCCCTTTCCCAACGAGTAGAGCACGAAGAAGAGAACGATGAGCGGCCCGGTAAGCGTGGGCGCGAACGCGAAGAACAGGATTGTGGACGCGAGCGTGACCACGCACCCGCCGATAATCGAAAGCCCTGCGCCAAAGCGATCGTAGACGATGCCCGAAAGCGGCGCCTGAAGGGCGCCCGCGATGCATCCGGGCACCAGCAGGCAGCCCGCGGTAAACGCATCGATGCCAAGCGACAGCTGCGCGTAGTTGGGGATGAGGAACGCAAGCCCCAGTGTGCAGAACTGCACGAGGAGGATACCCGCGACCGAAAGGGCAAACACCGGGTCGCGCAGCACGCGCACATTGAGCAGGGCACCCGGCGTGGCAAGGGAGTGCCGGCAGAACAGCGCGATCGCGGCAGCTGCCACGACGAACAGGCCGAGCACAGACGGGCTCGCCCATCCGGCTGACGAGGCGCTGTTCGCGGCAAAGATGAAGCTGGCAAACCCGACAGCGAGCATGATGAGGCCGCAGACGTCGAGCGACGGGCGCCCCGACGTCGTCGACTGCCGAATGCAGGCGGCGCCCAGGGCAAACGACGCAGCCACCAGCGGCACGAGCACCCAGAACACCGCGCGCCAGCTTAGGACGCTCACGAGAAAGCCGCCGAGCGACGGGCCGATGGCGGGCGCCGTCGAGGTGATGAAGTTGGCGATACCGATCATAAGCCCCATGTTCTTGCGCGGCACCTGCTCCAAGATGATGTTGAACATGAGGGGCAGCGCTACGCCCGTGCCCACGCCCTGCACCAAGCGTCCGGCGAGCAGCACCGGAAAGACGGGAGCCAGCGCCGCCGTCAGCGTTCCCGCCAGAAAGCAGGAGGCTCCCGCCACGAATAGCGCGCGCATGGTAAAGCGCCGACGCAGATACGAAGACATGGGGATGATGACCGACAGCACGAGCAGATAGCCCGTGGTAATCCACTGAACCGTCGCGGTATCGATGCCGAACTCCCGCATGAGAGACGGAAAGGTCACGTTCATAGAGCTCTCGACCACCACGCCCGAAAAGGACATGATGCCCGCCGCAATCACGGACGCGACGACGCGCCGCGGCAGCTTCCGGCTATCATCCACTCCTACTCCTCCGCACTTCCGCACGCCGCGGCCTTACGGCCCAAGCGCTCGTTCTGCCAGCGTGTGAGGTCGGCCTCCCCTACAACCTCAAGCAGCCGCTTGACAGTCCGAACCGTCACCTCGATGTCATGTTCGGTCACGCCCGCCTCGCCAAGAAGCAGGGCGGTGTACTCGTAGACCTCCTCGTACCAAACGCGATGCGTAGCGAGACCGTGTTCGGTCAGCTCAACCAACACCTCGCGGCCGTCCGTGGGGCTGGCAGACTTGTGCAGGTAACCATCCCGCTCGAGGTCGCACACCATGCGCGTCACGCCGGGACGCGTGGCGCCCATATCGTCCGCGATGTCGCTCACGCGCACGGCGCGGCGGTAGAGCGGGTCGTAGCATGCCGGCGTGATCAGCACGGCGTCGACCCCAAGTGCTGCTGCCGAGCGGAAGATCGCCCCGACGTTGGTGTGGTTCGTGATGTCTTCTAAGACCGCGACGACGCGCGCGCCCTCGCATGCCTCGGCGACGCTTTTCGGGCGCGGTCGGCGAAAGGCCCCCAAGGCGCCGCGCGTCAGCTCGAATCCGCAGAGTTTCTGCAGCTCATCGTGGGGAGCGACAAACACGGGGATGGTGGGGTCGATCTGTTCGATGCGCTCGACGATGCTCGCCATGGAGGGCAGCCATTTCTCCTCCATGAGCAGCGACAACGGTTGCATTCCCCCTTCGAGGGCGCGCTCGATCACTTTGCCCGACTCGGCGATGAAGATGCCCTTCTCGGGTTCGAGCTTGTTGCGCAACTGTGCTTCGGTGAGCCGTGCATAGGCGTCAAGGCGCTCGTCTTCAAGCGTGTCGATTCTCACAATCATGATGGTCTAAATCCCCTTCGGAGCGCGCATTGCGGGAAGTTCGCTTGCATCGGTCGAAGTGCGCGTTGCGGGCGGCGCGGTCGTGCCCGTCGGCGCCAACGTGCGGGAACCGAGCGTGCGGGGATGGTGGCCCGACGTGGGGGCGTTGCAAGGTGCGGCTGCGCCCGTCGTTCGGTCGGCTTGATCTGCCGTCTGGCCGGTTGCGTAGTACTCCGCTTCGATCGCGCGTGCCGTGTCGCCTGCGATGTCCTGCACCTGGGAGAGCCCCTGCTCGAGGAATTCCGCCACGCTCATGATGTGCGCGCCGATATAGGCCATGTCCTCGATGTTCGCGCGCTGCACCTCGGGCGTGCGCGAGGAGGTGGCGTCTTCCAAGACTACGACGTTGTAGTTCAGGGAAAGTGCGTCGTAGCAAGTCGAGCGCACGCAATTCGGAGTCGTGGTGCCCGCGAGCACCACGGTGTTTATGCCCTCGCGCGAGAGCACGTCGTCGAGTTGCGTGCCGAAGAATGCTGAGAAGCGCGGCTTCACCATCACGCGGTCGCCGTCTGCGGGCGTCAGCATGTCAGGCCAGTTGAGCGAGCTCTCGTCCTCGCTCGCGGGGGAAAGCGGGCGCCCTCCGTCGCGCCATTGTCGATAGCGCACGGGTTCCACGTTCGCACCGTCGGCGCTGTAGATGCGGCGGATATGGAAGATGCTTATCCCGATCGAGCGCGCGAAATCGAGAGCGTGGGCGCAGGCGGGCACCGTGTCCGCAGCACCCGCAACGCACAGGGCGCTCGTTGGGTCGATGAAGCCGTTTTGCATGTCTATCAGCAGGAATGCTGCACGTGTTGGTTCTATCATAGAGTCGCTTTCCTCATGGCCGGTCTTCGTAGTATAGCGCCTCGCGCTCGGGCCTGGGCCGGCGCGGACGCGTGCGGGTTCTTGGGCGGTTTAGCGATTCGTCAACGGAATCGGTGACGGTATGGGATTGCGTCGGGAATGCGGGTATACTCGTATTCCCAAAGAAGAACAGTGTCACACGAAGACAATGCCGCCGAATCGGACGCCCAGGCACCCGACGGCGCGCTCGACCGATACGGAAATCCGGACGATCATCCATCGTTCAACCAGTTCGTCGCCACGATTTCGGCCCTCAGGGCCCCGGGCGGCTGTCCATGGGATCGCGAGCAGACGCACGTATCAATCTCCCACAACATGATAGAGGAAGCCTACGAGGCCGTTTGCGCGATCGAGGAAGAGGACGTCGCCCACCTGCGTGAAGAGCTTGGCGACGTGCTTTTGCAAGTGGTGCTCCAAAGCCAGATCGCCGCCGATGCGGGGGAGTTCACAATCGACGACGTGTGCGCCGACGTGAACGCCAAGATGGTGCGCCGCCATCCGCATGTGTTCGGCAGCGTCGAGGCCTCCAACGCGAGCGAGGTGCTCGACGTGTGGGATCAGGTGAAACTTGCGGAGCGGCAGGCGACAGGCGGCGCCGACGGCTCGGGTGCGAGCGAACCCGAAGGCCTGCTCGACGGCGTGCCGCGCACCTTCCCCGCGCTCATGGAGGCGCAGAAGATTTCCTGCAAGGCTGCTGCCGTAGGCTTCGAATGGGACTCCATCGAGGACGTGTGGGACAAGGTCGCCGAGGAGAAAGCCGAGCTCATCGAGGCGTACGCTGCTGCTCCGCATGCCGCAAACGGCAAGATCGACACCTCGGTGGCGGGTGAGTTCGGCCTTGGCGAAGAGGAGGCGGCTCGTCGTGCCGAGGCGGCGGAGATGGAGTTCGGTGATGTGCTTTTCGCTCTGGTCAATGTGGGCAGGCGCATGGGGATCGATGCCGAAAGCGCCCTTCGCGCCTCGAACGCGAAGTTCCGCGCCCGCTGGGCAGCGATGGAGGAAATAGCCTCCGAACAGGGGAAACGTATGCAAGATTTCTCGACCTCGGAGCAAAACGAGCTCTGGGGCGAAGTGAAGGGGAGATAAGATGACGAGCGCCGCGCAGCTTTTGAGCGAGCAGGACCATAGGGACACGTGGTCGCTTACAATCGGCAAGGACATGTCGGATGAGGATATCGAGTTCGTGCGCGAGGCGGGAGCGAAGCTTCGCGAGCTGAGCCAGCGTTACCGCGCCGCGCTGCGCGAGATGGTCGTCCGCTTCGAGATTCTCGACCAGGACCTGAACCTGCGCAAAGACCGCACGCCCATCCATCATGTCGAGTCGCGCGTGAAGACTCCCGAGAGCATCATCGAGAAGATTGGCCGCTACGGCAAGGAGCGCACGCTCGAGAACATCGAGAAGACCTTCTGCAAGTTCATGGACCTCGTGGGCGAGGACGGCACCGTCGTCATCTTCGGCGACAACCCCCACTACGTCGAGCTCGCCCGCTCCACTGGCCGCCACGTGGTCACCTACGGCTTCGGCGAGGGCGTGGACTTCCGCTGCGTGCCCGTCGAGGCCAGCGGCTCCCACCGCCTTGCCAGCACCTTTGACGTTGTCTGCCCAGGCGGTCACACCGTCCGCGTGACCATCAAGGCCAACCCCGGCCGGCACAACATGGCAAACGCCACGGCCGCCATCGCCGTCGCCGACGCCGTGGGTGCCGACCTCGATGCCGCCGCGGCCGCGCTGTCCGAGTTTAAGGGCGCCCGCAGGCGCTTCACCCACGTGGCGGACATCGACGGCGTCACCGTGGTCGACGACTACGGCCATCACCCCACGGAGGTCGCGGCCACCCTGGGCGCAGCCTCCGAGCTTGGCTTTGACCGCATCGTCTGCGTCTTCCAGCCGCACCGCTACAGCCGCACGCAGTCCCTTGCCGCTGACTTCGGCCGCGCCTTCGACGCCGCAGACGTCCTGCGCGTGATGGACGTCTTCTCGGCCGGCGAGCAGCCCATCCCGGGCGTCTCCGGCAAGACCGTCGTCAACAGCGTGCGCGAGCACGACGCCTCCAAGGACGTGGAGTACGTCCCCAACCGCCACGAGCTAGTGGACGCCCTGGTGGAGCTTGTCCGCCCCGGCGACCTCCTGATCACGCAGGGCGCCGGCGACGTCACCACCATCGGCCCCGCCTTCGTCGAGGCCATGAGGGCCCGCGACGCAAAGAGGGCCTAGCTTGAGCCTGTTCAACGCCTACATGAGCCTTTCCGGCGCCACAGACGCCGACGTCAGGCGAGACGAGCGCCTGGCCCATCACACCACCTACCGCATCGGCGGTCCGGCGGGCCTCTTCGTGACGGTCCACAGCTACGCCGCCCTGCTGAAGGTGGTCTCGGTCCTCGCCGAGGAGCGCGTGGAGTGGGTCATCCTGGGCAAGGGCTCCAACGTCCTTGCTGCCGACGCGGGCTACGACGGCTGCGTCATCGTGCTGGACGACGAGTTCTCCCGCATCAAGGTGGGCGAGGGCGGGCTTCTTACCGCCGGCGCAGGCGCCCTTCTCTCGCGCGTGGTCAACGAGGCCCTGAAGGCCGAGCTCTGCGGCCTGGAGAGCTGCGTGGGCATCCCGGGCACCGTGGGCGGCGCCGTCTCCATGGACGCCGGCACCCGCAGGGAGTGGATCGGCCAGCGCGTCCGCGACGTGGTCACCCTGCGTCCGGGCGAGGGCCTGCACCGCTACGAGGCGTCGGAGATTGAGTGGGGCTACCGCTGCACGTCCATCCCCACGAGCGAGATCGTCCTGGAGGCCACCTTTCAGCTGGAGCGGGGCCAGAAGCAGGCCATTGCCGAGGACATGGAGGCGCGCCTGCGCCGCCGCAGGTCCTCCCAGCCCATGGGCAGGCCCTGCTGCGGCTCGGTCTTCCGCAACCCTCCCGAGCGCTCGGCTGGCATCCTCATCGAGAGCTGCGGCCTCAAGGGGGCCATGGCCGGCGGTGCTCAGATCTCAGAGGAGCACGCCAACTTCATCGTCAACACCGGCCACGCCAGCGCGGCCGACGTGGTGAGCCTCATGGGGCGCGCCCATGACGCCGTGCGCGACCGCTTTGACATCGACCTCGCGTGCGAGGTCAAGCTGCTCGGCTTCGGCGCGTAGGAGGGGCCTTGGCAAGAGACACCAGCAGGCGGGGGACTCCCCGCGGCAGGGCCCTGCCGGCCCAGGGCAGGGCGCAGTCCCGTCCCCGCCAGGCGGCGAGGCCCGCGGCAAGGCCGACGGGGCGCCCAGCGGGAAGG
>OLNE01002900.1_pt1 | contig 10165 bp, 10 predicted proteins | sample 1672431 | NCBI WGS metagenome assembly OLNE01 (sample SAMEA3136685, study PRJEB25190) | human gut metagenome | reverse complement strand
GCCGTGAGCAGGTATCTGCCTATATCGAAGGCCAGAAGGAAAAAGAAAAGAGAAAACTCTGAGTACAAGGGCCGGTTCAGAAACGTTTGTTTTTGTGGGAAAGGGGGAAGAAGATGCGGACAGTATCCAGTTATGGTGCGGAGATACGAAAACCGAATATCCCGCTCCGTCTGACAATGAAAACCTATCGTCAGGCAGTCAGTTACCTGACAGAGATCTATGTGCAGGTATGGGAAGAACTGCGGGAGATCCCGGAGACAAAAAAGCGTTTTAATGCTGCAGAGCATATGGTACACACGACGAAGAAAAATACTGCCCGGTTTGATTTTGACCTTTGTTTTCCGAAGATGCCGTCTTATCTCCGCAGGGCGGCGATCCAGCATGCACTTGGAAGTATATCTTCGTATGAGACCCGGCTGGAACAGTGGACGAAAACCGGAAAGCTGACCGGAAAGCCGAGACTCAGCTGCGAAAACCATGCCATGCCGGTCTTTTACCGGGATGTGATGTACCGGGAAGGCGGAGAAGGAAAGGATGAGGCATATCTGAAGCTGTACGACGGACACGACTGGAAATGGTTCCGGGTATGTTTAAAACATACCGATATGGAATATCTTCGGAGAAACTGGAAGGGGAAGAAAGCGTCAGCCCCGACCCTGGAAAAGAGACAGCGCCGGTATTTTCTGCGTTTTTTCTATACAGAAGAAGTAACACTTACGAAAACAGCAGTAGAAGAACAGATCATCTGCAGTGTGGATCTGGGGATCAATACCGATGCGGTCTGTACGATCATGCGTTCAGACGGAACTGTCCTGGGGAGGAAGTTTATCAACTTTCCCAGTGAAAAAGACCGGATGTACCGTGTGCTGGGACGGATCCGGAGATTCCAGAGGGAGCATAGTTCTGTACAGGCAGGAGGGAGATGGGAGTATGCCAGCCGCCTGAACGCAGAATTAGCGAGGAAGATCGCCGGGGCAGTCAGCGCTTATGCAGAAGAACACCATTCGGACGTTATCGTATTCGAGTATCTGGAGATGCAGGGAAAGATAGCGGGAAATAAGAAACAGAAGCTGCATCTGTGGAGAAAGCGGGATATCCAGAAACGCTGTGAGCATCAGGCACACAGGAAAGGGATGCGTGTATCCAGGATCTGTGCGTGGAATACCAGCCGGCTGGCATATGACGGGTCCGGGGCAGTCCTGCGTGATGGGAAGAACCATAGCTTGTGTACCTTTTCGACAGGAAAAAGATATCACTGTGATCTCTCAGCTTCTTATAATATCGGAGCGAGATATTTTATCCGTGAACTTTTAAAACCCCTTCCGGCAACGGAAAGGTCTTTACTGGAGGCAAAAGTTCCTTCCGTAAAGCGTAGAACCTCATGTGTTTATGCAGATCTGAGAGAACTTCATCTACAGATGGAGATCTTAAAGGCAGTATAAATGCAGGCAGATATACAGTGGACTACCTGCAATGTGGGAACCTGCCGTATCCGGTATGGAAAAAGCGCATAACCGCGCAGACCTAAGTTACAGGCGTATCCGCCGATATTTAGTCTGACGCCTAAAGCGTCTGGAAGCACATGACTTTAGTCATGTGAGGGTCACCTCCTTAAAAATAAAAGAAGAGCTGCTGCTGTTTGTCACGAAATCTGTCCGTATTTTCATTTATGGCTTCCCCCTTTGCTTTACGTTTATCTTATCAGAAAGAGGCTGGAATGTCATTGAACTCCTGGTTAAATGACATTCCGCCGCCGCTATGTTATGCTAAGAAAAAACAGTAAAGGGAGGGACAAATATGGAAGAAAACGGTGTTTACACAAATTATTGGTGGAAGCTGTTTCCTTTATGACAGATATATCAATAATGGATTCAAAGTTGTAGTAAGCAGTTCGGATTTTGTGAGACTGTATGCTTCGGCCAGGGACGCGTTATTTCATAGAATGTATATAGATAAGATTCCGTTTTTCAATTATCCCGAGGTGCGAAGACTATCCGGAGTTTCTTTGGCTGATTATCTGGAGGTGGACAGTATTTGTAAAGCCATGCCGTTAAAAGATGTAAATGACCCTTTGGCTTACATAGATACGGCGATCGTTAATAATAGGGTTATCATCGATACGGAAGGGGATTTGCAAAAAGAAGGCAGCCTGTTTATAAGCGCTGAGGATTTTCTTCTGAATATGGATGAGATCGTGGAAAAAGGATTAAACAGAAAATGAAAAGAAAACCAGGTTGGTTCGACTTGCAAAAAGATGTCCCAGCCTGGTTTTTGCTTATTTTGCTCCTATCTCAATCAGACATCGTTTCTTAAAGAATGCGATCCCATAGCAGTAAATCTGGTCGTAATTGTCCTCAAATTCCTGAGCATACATGCGGATGGTAATTTCGGTTAAAGCCGCTTCGCAGGCGGTGGGAAGAGAAGCTGAGGTTTGTGCATATTTGATTTCAAAAACGGCAACGCGGCCATTTTCCGAATCATAGACGACGACATCACTGCAGCCTTCACCGTGTTCCCGGTTGGATTCTACGGTATATCCGGCTCCGGCAAAAATGCCTGCCAGAAAAGCATGGTAGAAGTCTTCTTTATAATCGTGATAGCTGATGGTTTTTCTGAGAAGACGGTTCATTTCTTCGGTGGCAGCAGCACAGTTTTTGGCCCAGATGGCATCAAATAGAGGTTTTCGGTTCCAGCTCCGGGCGCTGTCATCAAACCATTGAATGATCGTGGTTTCAAATATTTCACGGATCTCAGCATTGGGAATGACAAGAGCGATGGAACGGGCAGGGAGAGAAAGCGTGTCATCTTTGAGGCAGGTCAGATAACCGGTCAGGTAAAGAACACTCCAGAGATTCTCCTCAGAAGAATGGAGGTAATCATAAGTGAGATTTTCGTTGATTTCCTGTATGATATAACCGCCGGAAAGCAAGGTCTCCAGTTTCCGGGTAATACTGGAACCGGCATAGTCGATAAAAGAGCGGATGATGGCATTATCGCTGGTGTTTTTCCAGTAGCTCGAAGGCAGGGCTTTGGGATTTCGCTGAAGATCGCGCAGATAATTCATGACGTCCCAGGGGCAGTAGACATCGAAATCTCCGAAATGATACCCGTCATACCAGTTTTTTATGTCATCAGCATGATCCTGAGCGTCCGTGTCGGCAAGAAGCTGATCTACATCCTTCTGAGTGAAACCGAAGTATTCATCCAGATGGGAATCTGTAATGGTATCGGAGACGAAATTATTGATTCCGGTAAAGATGCTTTCTTTTGAAATCCGAAGACAGCCTGTAATGACAGCGAAACAAAGGCTGGGATTATCTTTTAAAGCGGTAATCATTATGGCACGAATGATCTCGAGCATTTCTTTATAATATCCATTGCTGCTGGCCTTGGCAAGCGGTACATCGTATTCGTCCAGAAGAAGAATCGCGCTTTTTCCATAATGCTGTGTCATAAGCTGCAAAAGGAACTGAAGGGAACGGGAAACTTCCACTTCACTGGCTGAGCGATTTTTCAGCCGTTCAAAAAGTTCTTTTTCAGCAGGGCCTATTTTTTCATCAGTCAGAAGGTACTTGTGTTTTTCAAAAAGAAGTCCGATCTCATAGGCTAACTGCTGGTAGGCGGTAGAAAAAGTCAGTCCGTCAATATTTTTTAAGGAGAGAAAGACAACAGGCCACTGATTCATCCACTCTTTGCAGAGAGAGGAATCGGATGAGACGGCGAGTCCCTGAAACAGAGACTCATTCTTCTGGCGTATATCAAAAAAGTTTGCAAGCATACTCATGGCAAGTGTTTTGCCAAAACGGCGGGGACGGGTGATAAGCGTAACTTTAGCTATGGAAGTTTTTAAAAGTTCACGAATCAGCTCTGATTTATCCACATAATAGTAGTCGTTCTGGCGTATCTCTGAAAAATCAGATACACCCACAGGAATGTTTCTTTTATTCATCCTCCTTTCCTGAAAAACAGAACTTTATAAATAATCATATAATGAAATATGAGACTTTGCAAGAAAGAAGATTTTTTGAGCATAAAGTACGGAAAGAACAAATTGCCCCAATCTCCATTCCTTTGTTGAAAATCCCCCGCCTCCGCGTTATAATGGGCTGGTAAAAAAGCAAGGGAAAGCAAACAAAAGAGAGGTTAGACAATGGCAATGGAAAGCACTCTGACAGCAATTGGTAAGAGCAGCGTTGATATTGATAAGGGAATTTATAATACGATCCGGCTTTTGTATCATGGAAAGAATACCTATTCTTTCTGATAAGGAGTTCATGGTATGGAGAAAAAAATGAAACAAAAGACCATGAAGCTGCGGGCGGTGGCAGTCTTTTTTGCGACGCTTCTGGTGACGATGGGCTGCGTTTTTCTGCTCAATCAGAGTCAGGAAAAACAGGCGAGACTGAAGGCAGCCTATACGGCAGAATCCACCGTGAATATGGTGGAATCCCAGCTGAATAAATATCTCGTGGAATCGGATCTGATGAAAAATGTTGTGGAGTCCGGGCATGATATAACGGATGAGCAATTTAACCAGTTAGCAGCTCTGATGCAGAATGAAAACGAGGTTATTGAGGCATACGAGATGGCAAAGGACGGTATCATCAACCAGATCTATCCCCTGGAGGGAAATGAGGCGGCCATGGGTCTTGATATGCTGGAAAATCCGGAGCGTAGAATGGAGGCCAGACTGGCCAGGGACAGCAAAGAGTACACGATTGCAGGACCTTTTGAGCTGAAGCAGGGCGGAACCGGAATGCTGCTCTTCAATCCGATCTATTTCATGAAAGAGGGGAAGGAGACCTTCTGGGGTTTTTCTCTCCTGGTTATCAACTGGGAAAAATTCATCGATGAGATTGAGCTGGATAAACTGGAGGATGTGGGCTACCACTACCGGATCTGGAAGCGGACCATGTCTACCGGGGAGCGGTTTTCCATCGCTCAGTGTCAGGACGGAGGTCTTGAGAATACGATGGAGGTAGCCTGTGAGGTACCTAACGATACCTGGTATTTTGAGATTGTCCCTCAGGGCGGCTGGGTGTCAACGACGCAGGCGGCGGGAGGGTATTTTCTGGTAATTGCGCTGACCATTCTCGTGACGCTGGGTTACTGGCAGTTTGAGCTGCGGCGTTACAGGGACCAGGTGCATGCAGAGGAGCTGGAAAAAGCGGCGAAAGAAGCACAGCTGGCCAATGAGGCAAAAACGCGCTTCCTCTTCAATATGAGCCATGATATCCGGACGCCCATGAATGCGATCATCGGTTTTTCTGAATTGCTGGAAAAACATATGGATGAAAAAGAGCGGGCCAGGGATTATATCCAGAAGATCCGTTCTTCAAGTTCCTTTCTTCTGTCTCTCATCAACTATGTGCTGGAGATGGCCAGAATCGAGAGCGGTAAAGCCACACTGAAAATGGAAGTGGGCTATTTTGAGGAGCTGAAGGAAGCGCTGAATGCAGTTTTTGAGCCGGCGGTCAGCAAAAAAGGACTGACTTACCGCTGCGAGCTTCAGGTGGAGCATGAATATGTGCGCTGCGACCGGACCAAAGTGCGGGAGATTCTTCTGAATGTTGTGAGTAATTCCATCAAGTATACGCCGGAGGGCGGCAGTGTTTCTGTGCGGATCCAGGAAGAGCCCTGCAAAAAAGAAGGCTGGGGTTCCTACCGTTTTGAGATTACAGATACAGGCATCGGAATGAGTGAGGAGTACCTGCCTCACATTTTTGAAGAGTTTACCCGCGAACGAACCAGTACGGAGAGCAAGGTGACGGGAACCGGCCTGGGGCTTCCCATCGTGAAAGCCCTGACGGAGCTTATGGATGGTTCTATCGAGGTGGAAAGCCAGGTTGGAGCCGGCACGAAGATTATCATACGGCTTCCGTTTGCTCTGGCAGATGGACCGGATCCCGAGCGTGAGAAAGAGAATGGAAGGGCAGATCTTGCGGAAATGCTGAAGGGGAAACGGATTCTGATAGCTGAGGACAACGAGCTTAACGCGGAGATCGCAGTGACGCTTCTGGAGGAATGTGGCCTTCAGGCAGAGTGGACCAGAGACGGAGAGGAATGTGTGGAAACTCTGAAAAAGAAGCCGGAGGATTATTATGACGCAGTACTCATGGATATCCAGATGCCGAAAATGAACGGCTACGAGGCGACAAAGGCGATCCGGAACCTGCCCGGAACCAGAGGAAAGATTCCCATCCTGGCCATGACGGCCAACGCTTTTGACGAGGACCGGAAGAAAGCTCTGGCAGCGGGAATGAACGGCCATATCGCCAAACCCTTCAAGGTGGAAACCATGCTGGAAGAGCTGAAATTGGCATTATTATAGAAAAGACCATGTTTTCAGATCAGAAGAGATCCGGGGACATGGTCTTTTTTTGAAATGGAAGGTTACAAAAATATATAAATCCAGCATATTCATGTATAGAAAAAAGCCCCGTAGGCCTGTTATAATAACAGAAAGAAAGGGGTAAAAAATCATGAGAAATGCGATTATTTTTCTGGACAGTGGAGATACGCTGGTGGATGAATCCACCGAGGTGAGAATAAAAGGTGACGTTGTAGATCACGCAGAATTTTTTACGGGAATCAAAGAAGTCCTTTTTCAGCTGAAAAATGCGGGTTTCCGGGTGGCGCTGGTGGCGGACGGCCTGGTGGAATCCTTTGATAATATTTATCGGCAGCACGAGATGGAGACTTATTTTGAGGTGCGCGCAATCTCTGAGACTGTAGGTGTCTGCAAACCGGCCGGAGAAATGTTTAAGACGGCCATGGAGAAAATGAACCTTGAAGAGGCGGACAAAAAGTATATAATTATGATCGGAAATAACCTGGAGCGTGACATCGTCGGAGCCAACCGAATGGGAATTACTTCTGTGCTGGCAGGTTACAGTCCCCGGTACCGGATGAAGCCGGAAAATGAGGAGGAAACGCCGGATTATGTGGTCTGTGATCCCAGTGAGATCCCGGCACTCATCGAGATGCTGGATAAGCAGATGGAGAATAAGAAGCAGTTAGGCTGGTGATAACGGATGGAAGATTATTTAAGAAGGGCGGCAATCTGGCCCGGAGCACCGGTCATTGACGATCCCGAGGGCCTTCTCGGGGAAAAAGTCAACCGGCTGTATATGTTTTCCCATGAACCCATCAACCGTTACTGCAAAAGAGGAGATTTTTTCCAGGAAGGAAAAATGGAAGAACGGAAAAGAAAGTATGCCGCAGCTCTTCATTCTGTGGTACAATAGACCCATCCTGATGTATGGAGGGCAAGTAAATGAAGGATTATGATTTTTTCCCGGGAGAGGGTAAGTTTTACAAGGCAAATCTGCATTGCCATACTGTGATCTCCGATGGAAAGCTGACCAAGGAACAGATCAAGGAAGAGTACCAGAAAAGAGGCTATTCCATCGTGGCGTTCACAGATCACCGGACCTATGGCTACCATCCGGAGCTGACGGATGAAAATTTCATCGCGCTGGCAGGTATTGAGGTGGATGTTTCCGAGAATCCGGAAAAATGCGGCGGCTGGCCTCATGCCAAATGCTATCATCTGAATTTCTACGACGAGCATCCGGAGGAGGGAAAAGAGTTCCCGCTGCCGACCTATGTCTACGAGGATATGGCCGGACAGAACGCTTACATAAAGGAGCGGACGGAGGCAGGTTTCCTGTGCTGCTACAATCATCCCTACTGGTCTTTGCAGAATTATGACGATTACAAGGATTTCGAGGGACTCTGGGCCATGGAGATCTACAACCATGGCTGCGAGCACGACGGTCTCTACGGTTTTAATCCACAGAGCTACGACGAGATGCTCCGGAGCGGGCAGAAGCTTTTCACCGTGGCTACCGACGACAACCACAACTGGTTCCCGCTGACAGATCCGATGTGCGATTCCTTCGGCGGCTTTATTCAGATCAAAGCGCCGGAGCTGACCTATGAGGCTGTGATCAAAGCCATGAAAGAGGGAAATTTCTATTTCTCCATGGCTCCAGAGATCCACGAGGCGAAGATTGAGGACGGTGTGCTGAAGGTAAAAACTTCTCCGGTGGAGAAAATTTTTGTGGTGACGGACAGCCGTGACTGCTACAAGAAACTGGCTCCGAAAGGGGAGACCATCACGGAAGCAGAGTTTCCGCTGAACGGAAAGGATGCCTGGGTGCGGATCCAGATCAGGGACGGAAAAGGAAAATTTGCGGGAACGAACGCTGTATATCTGAAATAAAAAACACAGGGACCTGAGCAGATGCGCCGGGTCCCTGAACTTATCTATGGAAGGAATGGATCATGAATCAGTTATTAAATGAGATCAGAAAAAAAGACGCGAAAGCCTTCACCCATGGGGGAAAATTTCACGCGGACGACGTGTTTTCCGCGGCCCTTCTCCTGTACCTGAACCCGGAGATTCAGATCAGCAGGGGAAATCAGGTGCCGGAAGATTTTGACGGCATTGTCTTTGACATCGGAAGAGGCGCTTACGACCATCACCAGAAGGACAGCCGGATTCGGGAAAACGGCGTGCCCTACGCGGCCTTCGGCCTTCTCTGGGAGGCGCTGGGGGCGGAGATTTTAGGCGAAGAACTGGCGCTTTCTTTTGACGAGACCTTCGTTCAGCCTCTGGACAATAATGATAACACCGGGGAGAAAAATGAGCTGGCGTCTCTCATTGGCAATTTCAATCCGGCCTGGGACGCGGAGGACGGTACGGACGAGGCTTTTTTCCAGGCCGTGAGCGTGGCCGGGATGATCCTGGAAAACAAATTTGAGCGCTGTCGCGGAAATGAGCGGGCGGACCGTCGGGTGGAGGAGATCTTGGCGGAACAGGAGCGGGCTATCAAAGCTGGAGAAATCCCCGCGGAGAATCGACAGATTCTGATTCTGCCGGAATTTGTGCCTTGCCAGAAGCATCTCTCCGAGACGGAGATCGCTTTTGTGATCTTTACCTCCAACCGGGGCGGCTACTGCATTCAGCCTCAGAAACGGGAATATTCCCTGAATTATAAGTGCAGTTTTCCTTCGGCATGGCTGGGCCTGGAAAATGAGGAGTTGGAGGCAGCTTCCGGCATTGCAGGGGCAGTGTTCTGTCACAAAGGCGGTTTTCTCATGACCACGGAGACGCTGGAGGAGGCGGTTCAGGCGGCAAAAATCAGCCTGGCGGAGTTTCACGAGGCTCCGGTTCTCGTAAACTTTGGGGGAGGAGAGGAAGCAGAGGCACTTCTTCAAAAGCTTCCGGGTCTGACGGGAGTGAAGATTGTCCGGATGGCGCTGCCTGAGCTTCCGGAACTTAATGAAGATGGGATTTTCACCGAAGTGGCTATGGAAAAGCAGGAATGGAAGAACCGGATTAAAGCCCAGGTGAAGGCGATTCTGAAAGAAAAGCCCGAGGCGGTCTATGTGGAAGGGGAGGTATTTTATACCTATCCGGTCGTCCATGCCCTGCGGAAAAAACATGTGCCGGTGCTGACGATGATTAAAAAAGAGGAAAGAAAATTACTCATAAAAATACCTTCTGGCTCATGAAAAATAAAATGACAGAATGTTCTTGCATTTTGTTTTTTGTGTGCTATACTACAAAGCAGAGCCGGTCTTTCCGGCGAAAGGAAAAAAGTGAATAGATCGAAGGGAAAAGGGAACGCAGTGTGAATCTGCGGCAGTCCTTGCTGCTGTAAGGGTGACGAATGGTCAATAGCCATTGGCGAAAGCTGAGAAGGAAGACCAGGAGGCTGACCCCGAGCCAGAAGACCTCCCCTTTGATTTTGAGATGTATCCGTTTCAATGGAAGACTGATGCATGTTCCAAAGAGGCGGATGAAGGTTGATCTGACGTCTCTTTTGGTTCTGTGTGTCTGGAAAATTCTTCCAGGCACTTTTTTGTGCTTATAGGGTCGAAAAGTCCTTGCACGCCTGTGCTTGCACAGAGGTGTGCAAGACCTTGAGACCCGCCCGACATGAGCATAAAAGCGGAGCGAAGCTTCGCGATATGCGAATGGCGGGGAGAGGATTGCGGGAGCTGCTTTGCAGCGGAGCAATCCGGTAAGCATTTTGTACCTACTACACCTAGCATTTAAGGAGGAAACAAATGAAAAAGAAGACCGTAAGTCTGCTGCTGAGTCTGGCTATGTGCCTGACCATGCTGCCGGGACAGAGCGTATTTGCAGCAGAGA
>OLNE01002897.1_pt1 | contig 10169 bp, 11 predicted proteins | sample 1672431 | NCBI WGS metagenome assembly OLNE01 (sample SAMEA3136685, study PRJEB25190) | human gut metagenome | reverse complement strand
CGGGGGTTCGAATCCCTTCTGGCGTACCAGATCAACCGGTTATTTCGTAAGAAATGACCGGTTTTTCTTATTTTCTGATACAGTTAAAATTTATGATTCCGATTTGTGGGGTCATTATGGGGCTGGACTATTTTTAGGAAAAAGTTCTACAATATATGATAGGAGAAAGAACCAATGAAGCAATCCCCTGCGAATTCATCGTTCGACTGTTGTTCAAATCCTATGCAAGATGAAAATTGTCTGCATGATCAGTACATTCTCAATAAACTGAGGGAAGCGAAACAGCAGGCCCACAATCCTAATGCATCATGGATTGACCATGACCGTGTATGGCAGATGATTTTTGAACGCTGTAATTTATCCAAATGAATCGTTTCTTCTTTACAAACCTAAAAAAGAGATGGCCGAAGCATTTTTGCTTCTGTCATCTCTTTTTGTTTATGTAATTTCTCGCGTACGAAGCATAATGTCCGCGATGCAAGCGCTTTTCTTCGAGCGCTCGTCCTCGATTACATGTGCGTAGTAATCGTCCGTTGTGCTGACCTTGGTATGGCCGAGCTGATGCGATACCGTAACCATATCCAATCCGTCCGCGATCAACATGCTGGCTACCGTATGCCGGAATGCGTGTGGATTGATATGCGGCAGACCTCGGCGCTTACTGAATAGGTCAAGCCAGTTGGTGATACTATCCGGGTGCATCGGCCGTCCGTCATCACGGGTGAATACAAAATCATCACCGTACCAGCGATCACCATTGGCAATGCGCAGTTCTTCTTGACTGGATTTATACTCGCGCAGCAACTCCATCGTTTCTTCCGGCAAGCGGATATAGCGAATGTTTTCCGTCTTGGTCGTACCCTCGTATATACCGCGATCCTTGGCGTACAGCAGATTGTTATCGATCTTGATGCGCTGATTCACCCAATCCACTTTGCTCCAATGCAGACCCATAATCTCTCCCCGACGACAGCCGGTAACGATCAACAGGTGCGTAATGACGCGCCACTTCATCGGCTCGTCCTCCAGCGCCCGCAGAATTTCCCCCAGTACATCTGGCTGAAAGTAATTTGCAGTGGTATGTACTCGCCTCGGCGGCGTAGCCTTGTCCGCCGCGTTGTATGGCACAATCATCTCCCGCTCGGCCTGTGCGAGCACTACGCGGATAAACTGATGATATTCCCGAATGGTCTTCGGCGCGAGTTTGACCGTTCTCTCGTCTGCAACGAACAGCTCCTCAACCCGCTTTCCAAGCGCTTTCGCCATCTTTTCCGCCTGCTGACGGAATATTTTATTGCCGCGGCACGCAGACGTTACCGTTGTATGCGATACGCCCGCCTCCCTTGACAGGCTTGCACGGCTGATCTTATGCTCCTTGAGAAAAGCACCCAAGTCCATGGCGATATGCACCTTGCTCTCGGTGCAGCGCAGTCCTTTCTCCTGCAGGCTGCGATACAGCTCGTTCAGATGAAACGGCCGAATATCAACCAACTTCATATTCCCGATTTTCTCACGTACGCCGCGCAGCAGGTATTGATATGACAGAATCGTGTTGTGCTTGACGCCTGCACGTTCTTTGACGCCAATCACATATTCGGCGTACTCGCCGAAGGTCTTGCGGTTGTCGATCTCATAGCCCTGGCGGATTTTCTGCTCGAACTCGAGTGCGATCTTCTGCACCTCCTTCTCCGCCCTTTTCTCGGACCAGCCCTCCGGCACTCTCCATGTCTTGCGGCGACGGATTTTCTTGTAGTTGCCGTCGTAACCGTCAGAAACCGTGATACGGTAACTTACGCTCCGGCGGCCGACGCGTTTCTCGATTGTTGCCATATAATTTCCCCTCCTATTGGTAAAATAATGCCGACGCACAGTAAGTATGCGCCGGCATTTTTGCATTAGCGATGCGGGGTCTTGTCCGGCCACTCGCCGGTCAGCACCTTCATCACGTTGCTGTAGCTGATGAGCGCACGACGCTGCTGCTCACCAATACGGAGCGCCAGGATCGTGCCGTTGCGCACCCAGCCACGCAGGGTGCACAGAGAAATCGGATAGCCTTCCTCGCGCAGACGAGCGTGGATGCTTGGAATAGTGCCGATGTCACACATAATCATTTCTCCTTTCAAATTTTTGCTTGTTTCTCAAGATTTTCCTTATTTATTGGAACGAATCTTCCTAATTGAGGGAATTTTGCTTTTGCCGTATGGCCGTCCTTGCCGACCTCAACTAGGCCATTCTCACGCAGCTGCTTGCCAACGGCGGAATCCGTCCAAACTTTACCACTGACCGAGGTCAACAGCTCCTGCAGGCTCGAAAGACGGATATATACTGTGCGCTTGTGCCCCTCGAAGCCGGCATATTTATCCGGTTTTTGGGAAAACTTCTCCTTGTTTTTGGCCAACAATATCGTCTCGCTTTTCATCGCATCAACAATGATTTTGGCAACATTTTACACGTTTTCGCGTTCAAACTTCGCCGTTAGACGCATATTAGCCGACAGTGCGCGTCCTAGCGCGTTTTGCAGGCGAAGCCTCCATTCCGCCATCTCAAGGTCATCGATCGCACCGATCGATCTTGCATATTCCAACAATAGCTGAAACGAGCAGGAGAGTTCCCCCATATGCTGCTGCTGGCGAGGACCGCCTTCCTCAACTGCATCCGCACGAAAGTTTGATAACGCCATTCGAATCTCGTCGCTCACGGAGTCGAAATGCTCGGCAAGGTATTTAATGAAGCGGGTTGCTGTCGCACTGCTGACCATACGGTCGTCCGCTTCTTTGCCGCGCATTTGATGATCGACCTCGACAATAACGCAACGCGTCAAATCGCTTGGTTTCTGCATCGGAAACTCCCCCGTGATAACGAGCCCGGCCGTACAGCGAACCTTGCGCTGCCCACCTCCTGGACGCGAAATCGCCTCATAGATACGATCTGCCGCGAAACGCAGTGTGTATGCCGCAATATCGGTCGAAATTCGACGTGTTTCCGCACTGGACGACGTACATACGTCATCAAGCAGTGCGGACATATCACGATATTCAGCGGCAAAGTCGCGTACCGCAGGCTTACTGCTGAGTGCACGTGTTGCCGGAGCTGGTGCGTTCTGCGTCACGTCAGTAAACGGCAGACCGAAATCGTTCGCAGCCGTGGTCTTGCCAGAGCCTTGCACGCCAACGAGGTACAAAATATACCGCAGTGGGAATCCCAGCCGCTCGAACATCGACGCCAGAAGCGATCGAACCATGTGCGCAACCAACAGGATCAGGATGTCCGGTTCGCGGCTCAGCTTTCTAAGATAGGATTGGAGCACCTGCTTATCCTCCATTTCCGTGCACCGATCTGTCAATTCCAGTTGCGGCAGCGTGTCGGATAGCTTAACCTCGATTCCTCCGGCATCTCCTATCACCTGCATGCCGGTGTTGTAAATGTGCCGGCCGTTCGGCAATTTCGCCCAGCCAGTACGGTTAAGTAATACGCCGCAGCGTCCCTGCCTGATTTCCTGCGAAATCGCCTCCTTGAGGACAGCCTGCACACGAGTGTCAGTCGCCTTGCCGTCCTCGTCAAGTGCGACGAATCGCGGATCGATCTTTCCAATGCGGAACCGATCGATGTTGTCCACCGAGTACGGCGGTAGCGTGTGCTGCTGGCCGTCTTGGGTCAGGGTCAGTGTGAAGTTGGAGCCTCCACCGTCCATCTCCCGATAGACGCGCACCTCCTCGATTCTAGCGTTCAGAATTACGCCATTGGTGTCCAGCGTCTGTTCAGTCATTCTTTCCATTCCTTTCCTTCAGTCGGATAAAGCCATTTTCGTCGCGCAACGCGTCGGTCACGTCCTTGTCTTTGCTTGCCAGACGCTTCTTCAAGGACGCAACCTCTGCTACTGCGGCATCCCGCTCGCGTTCAGCGCTATGCTGTGCGTTGCGAGCACGCTTAGCGTCGCGCGTTGCCTTCTTATTAGCCGCTTCGGCCTTCTCAGCACGCTTCTTGAACTTTCGTCCGCGTTTCTTCAGCTTGCGCTCACGCGACTTCTTCTTGCCTTGGATTTCCACCTTATGGTCCTCCTCAGCCGGGGCCGGTTTGATATTATCGATCTTCATCGTGCCTCCTCCTTTCTGATTTCCAGTATAAACTCCACGATAAAATAGGGCAATCATTTGATTATTGCTATTTATCGTAACTAATTTAAATTGCTTTTTATAGTCAATTTACTTATACTGTAATTAAGGAGGAATGCCGAATGACCGAATCCGAACGAAATTTGTATCGCAGCCACAACCCGAACCTAAATAAAGATAACCGTGAACATCTCGACGAACAAAACCGCGTCATCAACCTACTGAACCCCTATTTTGACTGCACCGATTTACCACAGCCTAAGGCTGACGAGCTTTATAACGCGCACGAGCATTTCCGCCAGCTGGCAGACGGCTATGGTGAACCGCTCTACAGCAAGCTCCGTTTCGCCGACTGGTTATGCCAGCAAGAGCAATGCTCCGAGGAACTGCTGCTCCGCTTTCTGACCGACCGCTCGTTCTATTTTGCCGATCAGCGTGACCTCGGCAATTACCCCGGCGATGGGCATGGCATCGAACCTGATGTCGGACTGGATACCCTGCTGTTAGATGATAACATCTGGAATGAGGTGCAGCATGCGTCTGGCATGACAGATGAAGAGCTGCTTCAACAAGGCCTTGAAGATATTCAGGCAACCCACGGAGACCTCAAAATAGGAACACAGATTTATGAGGAATTGCTCGAGCTTTCGAAAAAGGTTCCACTATCAACCGAGGAAATCAAGAAGTCTTGTCGGGGTAAACATTACCCGCATAATTTTCAAGAACCCGGATACTATTTCATTGCTGCATTTAAAAATGCTCGCCGCGCTCAACTTATCTGCGAACATGAATGGATTCCGACCACCGTGCACCAGTATTTCTTGGAGGAAAACGAACGACGCTACTCCGAACTGAATAAACAGATATGCCGTCAACAGGATTCTTTCTTGTGCAGCAAGCATCTGATTGATGAACTTAATAAAATCTCATCAAATTGTCCACAATCTCCGCAGGAGTGCTCCGATTCAGAATTCCTCTCCAAGCTAAAAACCACAATCGCTCTATTCGAGCAGTATGTCCGATCTACCTTATATGCTGTACGCAACCGTACTTACGAGAACATACTATATACAGTTAAGCAACCTCTTGCGCAACGCCCTTATTACGCAGCAATCTACCGACTGCTGAATGCCTGCTATCAAGACAAGCGTTGGCATCGTTTAACGCCATTGTTCCTGTATCACGCTTTCTCCGGATCGACCAAGGTAATTCTACGCTGCGCAACTGGAAAGCATCGGCGCAAGCTCATAAAACGCATTTCACAGCAGAACGAGCCCGCTCATATTAAACGTATGACCACCATGACCGGCAGACGCGCCGCCATCAATCTTGTCCTGTATGCCAAACTAAAAAATACATTCAACAGCTCGACTTCGGTATGCCTGCTGAACCGCTCTCCAAAAACGTGTGCCAGACTCCCGTATGCTGCGGACGAAAACATATATCGGCGCATTAAATTTCCTACAGACAAAAGCAACCCGCAATGTCCCTCAAATTGCCCGTTTCGTCGTGATGCAAAAGAATATTTAAATTGGGGATTTGCGCTAACGACGAAATACGGCTTACTGCAGCATCACCTCGATGGTGTTGATGATTCGGTTCAGATTCCTGAATCTGAACTACTGTGCAAGCGAGATCTACTTGAAGACGATGATGACGATGAGGCGCAATCTGCTGATTCCACAAACGAGCCAAAAGTGTCCATCTGGCGGTATGCAACCGACTATCGCAAGCCGGTCGGCACATTGGAGGGTTTGCTACGTAATCATATCAGGAACTGTTTCCCGAACCGTCCGTATAACCTGACACCGACTACTCCGAATACCTACCGCAGTAAATCTTCTAATCCCTTTGACGCGCCCTATGCCGAGCTAGCTGGACTGCTCCTGCAGGAGCAGCACCTGCCTGCTATGCTGCGTATCATTCGGCAAATCAAAAAGCTGCTCAGCATGTACCCGGAGTATGTCGAAGGGTATCGTCGTTTCCTTGAATACCCTGCACCCACCTCCATGGTCATCGACTATTTGCAAGGAATTATCAAGCGGCACAACATCATGTGGCAGGTTGTCCGCTTCCCAGAATTTGAAAAATCAAGAGCGTCGTATAACATTCGCGATAGTATCCAAAATATCCTCGAATACGAAATTCGAGCACGCATCTACGACGGTATGTACAACGAGCTTGAGCAGCTTGCGTATCGCTCTCTGTCTAAAATACCGTTTCTCTACAACAAAACAACTGAAACAAGCGTCAAACCTTTAGCGCGCAAATTGCATTAAAAATCGGGGTACTCCCCGATTTCCCCAGTTTTTTCGCTGTCAGTTGTTTTGATATTTGTTAGAGCACCGACGGTAAAAGGTGTTGGGTTTCAGCCCGGTCTGTCGCATAGCCTCAGCCGCGGTAATCTCTCCTGCACGCCAGCGAGCAACCACCCGCTCGAAGTTGTCCAGCAAGGGCCGCGGCTTGCGGCCGGTGTACTTGCCCTGTTCCTTAGCAATAGCGATTCCCTCGCGTTGGCGCTGCAAGATGTACTCCCGCTCAAGTTCCGCGACTGCGGCGAACACGGTGAGCATAAACTTGCCGGTGGGCGTGGTCGTGTCGATGGCCTCTTTGCGGCTGACGAATTCTACTTGTTTCTCGGTCAGTCGTTCCACGAGATCAAGCAGGTCGCGCGCGTTTCTCGCAAATCGGCTGATGGACTCGACAATAACCGTGTCGCCGCGCCGGACATAGTTCATCATACGTGTCAGTTCCGGGCGGTCGGCATTCTTACCGCTTGCCTTATCGATGAATAACTCGTCAACATCGAGTTCGCGCAGCAGGACTTCCTGCCGAGCTGTGTTCTGTTCCTCGGTGCAGACACGGATATAGCCAATCTTCATGGTGTATCTCTCCTTTAATATATGGTATAATGGAAATAATAAGGGCGGTGACGCTGATGGATAAGACAATCGAACAGGTAAAACAGTTAGCGCACCGTTGTGGAGTGCCGAAACTGATATTATTCGGTTCGCGTGCCCGCGGCGATTATCGCGCCCGTAGCGACTACGATTTCGCGGTCTGGGGATGCACGCCGCAACAGCGTGCGCAATTCAGCGATGCTGTCGAAAATGATCTGGACTCGCTGTATTCGGTTGATCTGGTGTTTGTCAGCGAACACACCGATGCCGCATTGCTTACTATGCCGAATATACAACAGACTAAGATTACCGAAATTCTTAATAACATTGCCATGTCCTGCCGCATGGAAGGACTGGAGAAATAAAGACCATTGGATTGATACAAAGATACGATACGCATAGGCAACAGAATATGCTTAAAACCGCTTGATAGAAGGCTTTTTGAAATGCTGGATTTCAGAAGCTTTCTTTTTTTGCCTTTTTTGCAGTGCTTGATGAGCAGCAGATAGCGGTTGGGAGAATGAGTGGGTGCAAACAATGAACGATAGCAGAAAAGAGTAATCGTTCAAGGTGAGCTATCGTGTAAAGGGTGTTATGTATCGTTCGGTGTGCGCAATTAACAAATATTGACAAATATAATGAAATAATAAATAAAATTATAAAATATCAGAAAACTACTTGAAAATTGATTCAGTAAGAAATATAACATAATATGTATACTTGCGTTTATTTCACAAACCACAGAGGTGATTATATGATTGATAATAATTTAATGGATGACAATTACATAAGTATTGATGATGCTGCGGCGTATTTAGGAATAAAGACAGTCACTTTGCGCAACTGGATAAAGAAAAAACCAGACATTCCAGCACATCGGGGGGGGAAACTCTGGAAGTTTAAGCGTTCTGAACTTGATGAATGGATAGCCAGTGGAAAAAGCGCAGAGTAATCATCAATACATTCTCACCACCTATAGAGGTGGGAGTCATCTCCCAGCTGATATATATAGTTAATAAAGAGAGGTGCATATGCTATGCCAGGTATACTTGTGGTTGAAGATGATGAAAATTTAAATCGTGGAATTACATTTTCACTGAAAAAATCCGGATATGAGGTTTTTTCAGCAGAATCAGTGAAAAAAGCGAAAAGAATTGCAAGTGATAATCATGTGGATGTTGCCATTTGTGATGTGAATCTTCCGGATGGAAACGGATTAGAGCTTGTCAGATGGATGCGGAATTGTCAAAATGTATATATTATCTGTCTTACCGCGTTGGATCAGGAGACAGATCAGGTCATGGGATATGAAGCCGGTGCGGACGATTATATGACGAAACCATTCAGCCTTTCCGTACTTCTTCTGAAAATCGAGGCTCATTTCCGCCGCAGAAAGAATGAACCCGGAACTCCAAAAATTCATTCAAAGGATATCGTATTTATCCCCGGAGAGATGAGGGCGTTCGTAAAGGAAAGAGAAATAAGCCTTACGAAGAATGAACTGAAAATGCTGTCCTTTTTTCTTCAAAACCCGAAACAGATTCTTTCAAAAACACAGCTGTTAGAAAACGTGTTTGATCTGGATGGTGATTTTATGGATGAAAATACGGTAGCTGTGAACATCAGAAGGCTTCGGGAGAAAATCGAAGAGGATCCGGCGGCTCCGGTCTATATTAAAAACATCCGCGGGCTTGGGTATATATGGAATCAGGAGGTAAGTCAGTGACGAAACGACATCGTAAAAAGTGGGTTGATGCCTTGTCACTGGTGCTGCCGGTTCTACTCTTTTTTGCGGTATTGAACTGCTTTACCACCTATTTATATTATCAGGATTATCAATGTAAAATGGATATCCTGACAGAAGTTGCGGCGGGCGCAGAGACCACCGGCATGGATGTTGCCGCAGGATGGCTGAAAGGAAACGACCATCAAGCCAATGAACAAGGTAAGCAATTATTAGAGCAATACGGGTACTGGGAAAACAAAGGGACTTCGTTTTATGTGCGCTTCCGGCAGAATATCATGATAACCGGCTGTACAAGTGCAGTGCTATGTCTGTCTTTGCTAACGTTCCTGTTTTACCGGAAGAAAGCTGAGGCGAAAGAAAGTCGGAAACGATTGGAGCAGCTAGAGCAAATCCTGATTGCATTTCGGGAAAATCACTTTGAGGTAGTGCCGGACACAGAAGATCATGTCGGGCAGGAAAGACTGAAATTTCAGCTTGAAGCAATCGGACATCATATCCAGCTGCTGCAAGAGCAAGCCAGAGCGGAGAAGGAAAGCACAAAGGAAATGGTATCCGACATTTCCCATCAGCTGAAAACCCCGGTTGCAGCCTTGGATACCTGCTTTAGCATATTGCTGCGGAACAATCTGAGTGAGACGGAGCAACAGGAATTTCGCATCCGCTGCCGGAGTGCATTGGACGGATTGGAAACATTGTTGCAGTCTCTGCTGGAAATATCCAAACTGGAGACAGGTTTGATTCAGCTTGATCAGAAAACACTTCCCATTATGGATACGATCATCTCCGCAGTAAACCGAACGTATCCAAAGGCAGCGGAGAAAGGGATAGAACTTATTTTCGACTGCAACGAATCACTGGAGCATTGTGCACTCATGCAGGATAAACGTTGGCTTGGAGAAGCAATCATTAACGTTTTGGACAATGCCATCAAATACAGCCCAGAACATTCAAAAATCACGATCCGTCTACAAAAAAGAACCGGCTTTGTGAGAATTGAGATCGAAGATCAGGGAATCGGAATCCCGCAGAGTGAATACCATAAAATATTCCAGCGGTTTTACAGAGGGACTGCGCCGGAAGTCCGCGAAAAGAACGGAACCGGCATCGGTCTGTATCTGTCCAGACAGATTATTGAGCAGCATGGTGGGACAATCACGGTAGCCTCCGGCAAAGTCAGAAAAGGAAGTACCTTTTTGATTCAGCTGCCGGAGAATGGACTTTCGTAGAGATGATGAGCAGAAGTCTTTCAAATCTGTAAGACTTCTGCTCTCTTTTTGAAAGTGAAATGAAAGGTTCCTTTGATACAATGCTGGTAAATAAGAAAAGGAGGCCATTGGAGTGGGCGTGATATTAGAAACGAATCAGCTTTGCAAATTTTATGGGACGGGGGAAAATCAGGTCAAAGCCGTC
>OLNE01002896.1_pt1 | contig 10171 bp, 8 predicted proteins | sample 1672431 | NCBI WGS metagenome assembly OLNE01 (sample SAMEA3136685, study PRJEB25190) | human gut metagenome | reverse complement strand
TTCGTTCGCCGCCGATAAGCCGCGTGCACAGCCGCTCGGCGATATTGCCGCAGTAGCGGCAGCGGTACGCGCCGCGCTCGATGTACATCAGCGCATCGGGTTCGCTTAATAGTATTGCCTGAACGTTGTCCGCATCCGGGCCGGTCTCCAGCGCCAGCAGCGCTTCGTTCGCGCGCCGCTCGTCGCATATGCCCGCGCCCAGACAAAAGCTGTGCGCCCAGCTGCAGCGCGGGCACTTGATATTGTATACTGCGCCCATTTTTACCTCCGTTTGCGCCGGGCACGCTTTTTCGGCTCTGTGGGCTGGGCGGGCGCAATTTCGCCGCGCAGTTCCATTAGCTGGTCGCGCAGCTTGGCCGCCTTTTCAAAGTCGAGCCGCGCCGCGGCCTCCAGCATCTGATTTTCTATATTGTCTATCGCGAGCTGGCGTTCCTCGTCGCTCATCTCGACGGCCGAGGCGCTGTCCGCGTCGGCAGGGCGCGTGACCTCCATCAATTCGCGCACCGCCTTACGCACCGACTGAGGCACTATGTGGTGCTCCTCGTTGTACGCCATCTGTATCGCGCGGCGGCGGTTGGTTTCGCTTATCGCGCGGAACATCGAATCGGTAACTGCGTCGGCGTACATTATCACGCGGCCGTCAACATTGCGCGCGGCGCGGCCTATCGTCTGTATAAGCGACGTTTCGGAGCGCAGAAAGCCCTCCTTGTCCGCGTCCAGTATCGCGACTAATCCTACCTCAGGCAGATCAAGACCTTCGCGCAGCAGGTTTATGCCCACCAGTACGTCGTGTTCGCCCATGCGCAGTTCGCGCAGTATCTTTATACGGTCGAGCGTATCCACGTCCGAGTGCATGTACGTGACCTTTATATCCATCTCCTTCAGATACCCGGTCAGGCTTTCGGCCATGCGCTTGGTAAGCGTCGTCACCAGTACGCGCCGCCCGTGCCCGACCTCGGTGCGAATCTCGCCCAGCAGGTCATCCACCTGGTTTTTGGCGGGCCGCACCACGATCTCCGGGTCGATAAGGCCGGTGGGGCGTATTATCTGCTCCACGATCTGCTGCGTGCGCTCCATCTCATACGGGCCGGGCGTTGCGCTTGTGTATATCGTCTGGCCGATCTTCTGCTCGAATTCGTGGAACTTGAGCGGGCGGTTGTCAAACGCCGAGGGCAAACGAAAGCCGTAGTTGACCAGCTCCGACTTGCGCGCGTAGTCGCCATTGAACATGGCGCGCACCTGCGGCACGGTTACGTGTGATTCGTCTATGAACAGCAGAAAGTCCTTGGGGAAGTAGTCCAGCAGCGTAAACGGCGCGTCGCCCGGCTTTCTGCCGTCGAAGTAGCGCGAGTAGTTCTCTATGCCGGAGCAGTAGCCGATCTCGCGCATCATCTCGATGTCGTATCGCGTGCGCTGCTCGATTCGCTGCGCTTCGATAAGGCGGTCGTCCGCCTTGAATTCCTTTACGCGCTCGTCCAGATCGTGCTCAATCTCGACAATGCCGCGCTCCATCGCGTCGCGGTTGGTCACATAGTGCGACGCGGGGAATATCATTACGTGGTTAAGGTGCTCCTGCACGGCCTGCGTCACGGGATCGACGTGCGATATGCGGTCGATCTCGTCGCCGAAGAATTCGATGCGTACCAGCGACTTTTCACTGCCCGCGGGCATTATGTCAACGACCTCGCCGCGTACGCGGAACGAACCGCGCTCGTTTTCAAAGTCGTTGCGCTCGTATTGAATTTCGACCAGGCGCCTTAAAAGCTCGTCGCGGTCGATCTGCATACCCTCGCGCAGCGATACCGACATGCCTGCGTATTCCTCCGGGTCGCCCATAGAGTAGATGCAGCTGACCGACGCGACGATGATTACGTCGCGCCTTTCGCTCAGCCATGCGGTCGCGCTGTGGCGCATACGGTCGATCTCGTCGTTAATGGCCGCGTCCTTTTCGATATAGGTATCGGATGAGGCGATGTATGCCTCGGGCTGATAATAGTCGTAATACGACACAAAGTAGCCCACCGCGTTTTCGGGAAAGAATTCGCGGAACTCCTCGGCCAACTGTGCCGCCAGCGTCTTGTTGTGCGCGATTATGAGCGCCGGGCGCTGCAGGCGCGCAATCACGTTGGCCATAGTGAATGTCTTGCCCGAGCCGGTAACGCCCAGCAGTACCTGATCCTTCATGCCCGACTTGACGCCGCGCACCAGCGCGTCGATTGCCTGCGGCTGGTCGCCGGTGGGCTGATATTGCGAATGCAGCTTGAATTCCAAGCGCGTCACCTCCTGACAAACGCCCCGCGCGTGCGGGGACATCCTTCATATAATACCACATATTTTGCTGCCTTACAATCGCGATGGGGCAGGGCTTAAAAACTTGACGCGGCGTTCGCATTCAAATATAATCTTTATAAAGTACATTGCATTGCGAAAGCTCATGTGAGGATAAAATTGTAAACTCCGTGCAAGTTTTTTTGGCCTTTTAGTTGGACTTGCTATCTCAGACATAAGATATGTGGTATACTTAAATGAAAGTATTTGTCGAAATGCGCCCTTGCGGCGATGGAAAGGCAGTGGAATATATGCGTGAGCGCAATATAATACTCGCGTCGCAGTCGCCGCGCAGACGCGAGCTTTTAAGCGAGATACTGGACAGCTACATAATCGAACCCTCGCGCTGTCCCGAGGACGCGGTGGGCACTCCCAAACGCGTGGTGCTTCAACAGGGCTATGATAAGGCGCTGGACGTATTCATGCGCCATCCCGACGCGATAGTAATCGGCGCGGATTCGGTCGTGGCGATAGACGGCATGATACTTGGCAAGCCGGTCGACGACGACGACGCCCGAATGCTGCACATGCTGTCCGGACGGCGGCACAGCGTGCTGACCGGCATGTGCGTGGTGGGGCCGGAGGGCTGCGCGACCGCGCTGGACGAGACGTATGTGTACGACCGCCCGATACCGGACGAGGAAATAGAGGCGTATATCCGCACGGGAGAGGGCAGGGACAAGGCGGGCGCATACGGCATACAGGGCAAGGGCGGCTCGTTCGTAACGAGGTACGAGGGCGACTTTGACAACGTGATCGGCCTGTGCGTAAAGTCGCTGGAGGATATACTCACCCGGAAATTCGATGTAAAACTCAAGCCGCGCGTACACACGTGGCAGTGGAAGCAGAAATAAACGGAGGAAACTGCCGTGGCATACAATCAGAATACGGACGCGGAGAACCTTGGCAGCACACAGTCGGACGGCATGGAGACGGTATCCGCCGTGCCGGACGTGGATGAGGAGGCAGGCGCGGGCGATCTGGAATACAGCGCGCGCAGCCGTTCGTCCGCCGGCAGCGCGCCGGTATTTGAAAACGCACCCGACGCAAGCTCAGGTTCTGACAACGATTACGACGACGACGCAGACGCGCCGAATACAGGCGCTGAAGCTGCTGAGGACGACCCTTACGCCGACGAACCGCCTGCCGAGCCTAAGAAAAAGACCGGGCACAAGAAGTCCGGCGAGCGCAAGAAGGACAGAAAAAAGGCAAAAAGTGCCAGAAAGTCCGCAAAAAAGCGCACACCCACCGATCCCAAGACCGCTGCTCGCGAGAAAAAGCGCAAGCGCCGCGGCATAATTGCGGGTACGCTGGTAACGGTTACGGCAGTGGCATTGGCGCTCGTGCTGGCGCTGGACATGACCGAGCGCGGTGGATTGCTGAACGGGCCGCTGGGCGCGATACTTGCGCCCGTGCAAAGTGCGGTGTCGTCGGTAACGTCCTCATTGCAGGAAAAGATAAACGCGTTCAACTACAACATCGAACTGGAGCGCGATCTGACGGCGGCCGAGCAGGAGCTGGCCACAATAAATACCAAGATCGCGCGCTATGACGAAGTTGTCGCCGAAAACGAACGCCTGCGCGCGCTGATGAACAATTACGAAAAGTATCAGCAGTACGAGCCAATGTTCGCGCGCGTGATAGGCAAGGACATGGGCAACTGGTTCAGCAACTTCACCGTTGACAAGGGCACCAGCAGCGGCGTGACCAAGGGCATGACCGTGATGAGCGCCGACGGTGTTGTGGGCCGCGTGGTCGAGGTGGGGCTTAACTATGCCAAGGTGCTTACGATAATCGACGGCACCAGCGGCGTGGCGGTGCTGATCGAGCGCAACCGCGACAACGGCGTTGTGCGCGGCATGGTAGACGACACCACCGGCGAAAACCTGCTGCAGATGAACTACCTGCTGGACATAAACGACGTGCGCGCGGGCGATAACGTGCTTACCAGCGGACTGGACGGCGTGTTCCCCAAGGGTTTGCCCGTGGGCACGGTAACACAGATAAGCCGCCAGACGTCGGGACTGTCCCAGTACGTCGTGGTTACGCCCTATGCCGACTTTGAGCATATTGAAGAAGTGCTGCTTTTGAAGCCGCAGGAATGATACGGGGGTAAAAAATGCTGGCCAGATTAAAATGGCTGATTGCGGCCGCGGGTTTTCTGATACAGTATATGGTGTTGCCCATGCTGCCGGGCGTGAGCGTATACCCGGATGTGGCGCTGGCGGCGGTATGCGCGCTGGGGCTGATATACGGGCCGGGCGCGGGCATGTTTTACGGCTGCTGCGTGGGCGTGCTGGCCGGATCGCTGTTTACGCTGTCGCTGGCGCGCACCGCGCTTACGTATGCGCTGCTGGGGCTGGTGTGCGGGTTTATGAGCTTTAAGGCGCGCTCCAGCCGCGTGGCTCTGCCGGTTATTACCGTGGGGCTGTGCCAGATTGTAAGGCAGGCGGTGGACATAGTGTGCCTGATACTGGCGCGCGCGCGGTTTGATACGCTTACGCTTTTGACCCGGCTTACTACGTCCACGGTGCTTACTATAATATGCGCGCTGCCGATCTACTGGCTGCTGTACAAAAGCCAATATAGGTACCATGTTATAGGTAAGCGCGTGGGTATTTGAAGCGGTTTCACCGGGCGCTTTAGAGGGATGTGATTAATATAAAAGGGAAATTTTCAGGCCGCTACTTTACGATGACGGTTGCAATTCTGTGCATGTTCTGTATTTTGACATTGCAGCTTTATAATCTTCAGATAGTGCAGGGCGAATCATATACTGAAATTGTCGAAAGCAAAAAAACTCAGACCAAGACCGTTATCGGTCAGCGCGGCAGCATACTCGACGTAAACGGCATACCGCTTGCGGTAGACCAGAAGTGCTACAACGTGCGCTTCTACCGCGATCCCAACCGCCGCAAGGATGAAGACCGCGCGCAGTATACCCAGGTGCTTTTGAAGGTAATGGAAATAGTCGAATCCAATGGCGGCCAGACAATCGACGAATTCTGGCTAAAGCGCAGCGACGCAACCGGCGAGTGGGAGTTTTCGACCGGCACACAGTTGGCCAGCGCCGCCGCCGAGCGCGAACGCCAGTGGCGCGCCAACTTTGCGCTCCAGTATACCGCGCAGGACAAGCTGTTCGACGCGCTGTGCAAAAACTATTCCATACCCGAAGATCTGACCGAGGAACGCAAGATAAAGGTGCTGGCCATGTGGCAGGAGTCGCGCATGAAAAACTTCCTGTCCGAGCCGGTGACTATCGCATATAACGTAAGCCTTAAAACCGTGGCCGAAATTGAAGCGCTGGCCAACGAGCTGGACGGCATATCGATCGAGGAAAGCACCACGCGCGTATATCCGCGCGGCTCGCTGGCCTCGCACGTAATAGGCTATATTGGCGCGATAAGCTCCAAGACTGCGATGGCCGAATACAAGGAAAAGGGCTACTCGTCCGACGCAAAGGTAGGCATAACCGGCATCGAATATTCGATGGAGGATCAGCTTACACCCAACATATCCTACCGTCAGGGCAAGCGTGTGGTCGAGGTAAACTCGCTGGGCAAGGTAATACGCGAACTCAGCTATGAGGAGCCTATCGACGGCAACACGGCCGTGCTGACGCTGGACACGCGCCTGCAGTCGGTGCTTGAAAAGGCGCTGGAGGAAAACATAGCGATAATCCACGAAGAGCAGGAAAAGCTGTACGCCAGCGAATCGTGGCAGAAGAAAAACGCCGAAAAGCTGGCGGCACTGGGCGATGAAAAGCCGCAGTTTGCCGAAAGCGGCGCGGCGGTGGTCATGAACCCCAACACCGGCGAGGTAATGGGCATTGCGAGCTATCCCAGCTTCGACCTCAACTGGTTCGTGTCGGGTACTGACAACGATAAGCTGAGCGAACTGTTCCAGGACGAGCGCAACCCGCTGTTCAACCGCGCAATATCCGCAAAGGATACCCCCGGCTCGATATTCAAGATGTGCACCGCGCTGGCGGCGCTGATGGAGGGCAAGGTAACGCCCAGTGAGCAGATTGACGACGCGGGTAAATTCATGGGTCTGGATACCACTCACCAGCCACGCTGCTGGGTCTATCCTAACTATTCGCAGCACAGCAATCAGGACGTAGTAGCGGCCATAAAGAACTCATGCAACTATTACTTCTATACGGTGGGTCTGCGCCTCGGTTCGGCCAGCCTGAGCAAGTGGGCGGCACGCCTGGGTCTTACCAGCAAGACCGGAATCGAACTGCCCAGCGAGGCCACCAGCTTCGTGGGCAACCAGTCCACGCTGTACGATGCGGACAAGGCCATAAGCAGTCAGAGCACCTCCAAGCCCCAGTACTCTGCCAACAAGATAAAGGCGCTGCTGCGTCAGGTGGGCGAGGAGATGCAGATTACATACGACGAGGATCGTCTGGATCGCGTGGCCAAGGAGCTGCTGGACATAGTGACTGAAGAGGAAACCAAGTCCACGTGGCCCGCGCGCATACGTAATATCCTGCTGCAGGAGATGAACCTGACCAACGATTACATCGCCAAGCGCGCGCTGGGTACCAAGATACAGAGCTACTTAAACGACCTTAAATGGACTGATTCCGAAACCATTATGTGCGCGATCGGCTATTCGATAACTCAAGTCACGCCCATCGCGGTTGCGCGCTATGTATCTGCGCTGGCCAACGGCGGCACAGTATACGACGCGCAGATCATCGACCGCATCGTGTCGTCCTCGGGCGATGTGGTGCTGGACAAGCAGCCGGTCGTTGCCAGCACAATCGACGACAGCAACGGCTATCTCAGCTATATAAAGAAAGGTATGCACTCCGTTACCAGCACCGAGGACGGCGGTACGGCGGCGAAGTATTACGCCGACAGTAAGTATAAGGATGAGATTTGCGCAAAGACGGGTACGGCGCAGACTTCATCGCTGATCGATCTGGAGAACAAGAGCTGGCACGTCGCATTCGCGCCGATTGACGATCCGCAGATTGTCGTCGTCGTGTACATACCCAACGGTTATGCGGGCGGTCTGAGCGCGTATACCTGTAAGACGGTAATCGACTACTACCTCGACCGCGAGAATCTGACCACGCAGGACGTGGTGCCCACGGCGGGCACGCTCGCACCGTAACAAATTGCATGGGAGGCCCGCAAATGGGCGAAAGAATTGTCATAGTCTCGGGCCGCGGCGGCGTGGGCAAGACCGCGTTCGCCGCCGGCCTGGGCACGGCACTGGCGCGGCGCGGCAAGCGCGTGCTGCTTATCGACGCGGATACGGGTATGCGCTGCCTTGACATAGCGCTGGGACTGGAAAGCAAGGTTGTATACGACGCGGTGGACGCGGTTGAAGGCATATGCAAGCTGCGTCAGGCCATAGTGCGCGATGGCCGCCGTCCCGGGCTTAACTTTATCGCGGCGGCTCAGACGCGCGAACGCGGCGCGCTCACGCCCGACGGACTGCGCGGCATAACCACACGCATTAAGGATAAGTATGACTGCATACTGATCGACGCGCCCGCAGGCATAGAGCAGGGCTTTGACAGTGCGTGTGCGGGTGCGGATTCGGCGCTGCTGGTAATGACTCCCGATCCGCAGGGCGTGCGCAGTGCCCAGCGCATGGTGGGACTGCTGGAACAGCGCAGTCTGCCTGAACCTAAGCTGATACTTAACCGCGTGCGTCCCGCGCTGATACAGTCGGGCGATATGCCGCCGATAGAGACGGTCCAGGAGGCGCTCAGGCTCAGCGTGCTTGCGCTTATGCCCGAGGATGCGGACATAATGCGCGCGTGCGCATCGGGTATGCCGCTGGACGCGGTAAGCCCCGCCGGGCGCGCGTTCGACGAGGCGGCGCGGCGGCTGATGGGCGAGGATGTGCCGCTGGAACTGCCCAAGGTGAGGCCGCAGTTTTCGCGGCGGCTTAAAAGCAGCATACGGGTTCTGCGCGGCGCGCAGGAGCCGGAACGCGAGGAATAATGGATGGTACAGCGACAGGCGATGTTTTGGACAGGAGCTAAACGTATGCTGGATTCCGTACTTCAGGAGATTCTAACAGAACTGCAGAAGATGAACGCGAAACTGGGCGACATACGCGAAGAACTGACCGACATAAAACAGGTGCAGGGCGACGACGCGCTGAGCGTTGTCGCGGCAAAGCTGGACGAGCTGAAAGGCTATGGGACGTTCAACTCGATCAGTTACGTTTGCCACAAGCTAAGCCAAATTGACAGGATAATCGACGGCATAAGGCCGTAAAATGCGCATATAAGCCCGGCAGGGGCGTTCGACAAGGAGCGTTTTAATGGGGACAAAGCAATCGCGATTCGGGAATGTGTTCATAAAGCTCAAGTTCCGCATGTTCAGGTATTTCGACTGGACGCTGCTTTTGTGTATGCTGGCGCTTATCACAATAGGCATAATATCCATCGCCGCTGCGACAGCGTCGCCTGTCACGGACGAAAGCGCGTCGCTGATGGATATACTCAGCACGCAGTCGCTCAGATATCCGCGGCTTCAGCTTATATGGTCGATCGTGGGCATCGTGGTTACGTGCGTGGTTATGACGATCAACTATAAGTTTATCGCCAGCAAGACCAACTGGATATACTGGCTGAACGTCGCCATGCTGGTATTCGTGCTGATGGGCGAACGCGGGCGCGGCAATATGGCGGGCTGGTTCAAGGTAGGTTCGCGCACGATTCAGCCGTCAGAGATCGCAAAGCTGGCCATAATACTGGGTCTGGCGCGGCGCTTCTCGCTTATGGATAAGCCTGTATCGACCATCCGTGAAATGGCGTCGCTGCTTTTGTACATAGGCATACCGCTGGCGCTGATCTGCGCACAGCCCGATTTGGGCACCGCGATGGTGTACGTGTTCATATTCGCGTGTATGCTGTTCATGTCGGGCACCAAGATGAAGCTGATGGGGCTGCTGATGGGCATAGGTCTGGCAGTGGCGGCAATCGGCCTTTATCTGATGATGCAGTCGGGCAGCTTCCGACTGGAGCGCATACTGGTATTCATCGGCTCGGACAACGTGTCCGCTGACGCGACTACTCAGACGACCAACGCGCGCATGGCGGTCGGCTCGGGCAGGCTGTTCGGCAAGGGGCTGTTTAAGGCCGGTTCCATGAGCCAGCTGGGCTACATACCCGACGACCATACCGACTTCATATTCTCGATAACATGTGAGACGTTCGGCTTTGTGGGCGGCATGGCGGTTATACTGCTGTATCTGATAATGCTTCTGCGTTTGCTGGTGCTCAGCCGCAAGATCGAGGATCGCTTTGGCTCCATGCTCACTGTGGGCGTAATGGCGATGCTGCTGTTCCATGTGTTTGAAAACGTAGGCATGGTTATCGGCGTAATGCCGGTCACAGGCATACCGCTGCCGTTTATGAGCTATGGCGGTTCCAATCTGCTTACCAATATGACCAGTATCGCGATAATACTGAACGTGTCGATGGTGTGCCGATATAGGCAGGAATTAAGGCAGCGCAGGAAACAGCGCGCGGCTATGAGCCACGCGTCGGCGCGTAAGACGGCATAGCATATTTTAAGGCAGACAGGCGAATCGGCTTTGAACAAAAGCGGGTTCGCCTGTTTTTAGTGCGCATTAATCGGCGCGGCGCGGCATACTATCTCACCGAGGGAGTGATGGTATGGCAACTGAACGCAACGGCGATACCGTGATAAAGGTATACACGGCAAATCGCCCGCCCGAAGACGATACCGAATACATAAAGCGCTCCGCCCGCCGCGAGGAGCAGATGCGCCGCACAAGCGCATTCGGCGGCATATGGCGCTGGCGCAGGCGTACGGTCGAGGTAAAGCCCCGTGCCGTGAAGCGG
>OLNE01002894.1_pt1 | contig 10175 bp, 9 predicted proteins | sample 1672431 | NCBI WGS metagenome assembly OLNE01 (sample SAMEA3136685, study PRJEB25190) | human gut metagenome | reverse complement strand
CCCGCCGCACCATCGTCGTGCCCGCCGACACCACCGGCGAGCGCATCTCCGTCAAGGTCGACACCTCGCTCGGCAGCATCGCGCAGACGAGCGTCTTCGTGCGCCCCGGCGCCGAGGCGTTCGTAGACGTCGTGGTCGCAGACGGTCTCGGCGCCGCGCCCAAGGCCCGCGACGAGCGCGCCCACGCCGAGGACAACGAAGCTGCCGCACGCGAGGGCGACGCCCCCGTCGAGCGCGGCGACGCCCCCGTCACGAGCGGTCACGTCCTTCGCATCCACGCGGAACAGGGCAGCCACGTCCACGTGACGCTCCTCGTCGCCGCCACCGCGGGCGAGCAGTATCTCGACAGCCTCGGCATCGTCGCCGATGACCGCGCGGAGGTCGCCGTCCGCCAGTACGTGATCGGCGCCGCGACCACGGCCCTCGGCTCCACGATCGACCTTGCCGGAGACCGTTCCCGCCTCGACCTCTCGCTTCGCTACCTCGCGGGTGCCGGCGAGAAGCTCGACCTCGCCTACACCGTTCCCGTGAGGGGCGTCAAGGCGCGCGCGAACCTCGACATGACGGGCGTCCTCTCGGATGACGCCAAGAAGGCCCTGCGTGCCACGATCGACCTCGTTAACGGCTGCAAGGGAGCCAAGGCCTCCGAGCAGGAAACCGTCCTCGTCTGCGGCGACGACGTCGTGAACAAGACGCTCCCCACCATCCTGTGCGACGAGGACGACGTCGAGGGCTCCCACGGAGCCGCCATCGGCACCGTGAGCCCCGAGCAGCTCGCCTATCTGAGCGACCGTGGCCTTACCGAGGACGAGGCGGAGGAGCTCTTCCGCCGCGCCATCGTCGACGACGCCGCGATCACCCTTCCCGGTGACGCTCCCGCAGCCGTCATCTCCTGGGCCGAGCGTGCGCTCGGCACCCAGACGGCAGCAGAGATTCGTGACATGATCGAGGAGGCCTAACCATGGCAAACGTGACCGACATCCAGGCGAGCCCCTTCAAGGCGGACTTCCCCCTGCTTGCCAACAACCCCGAGCTCGTGTTCCTTGACTCCGCCGCCACCGCGCAGCGCCCGGCTGCCGTGCTCGACGCGGAGCGCAGCTTCTACGAGACGATGAACGCCAACCCGCTCCGCGGCCTCTACAAACTCTCCGTCGACGCGACGGCGGCCATCGAGCAGGCCCGCGCCAAGGTCGCGGCCTTCGTGGGCGCCGATGACCCAGAGGAGGTCATCTTCACTCGCAACGCGAGCGAGTCGCTCAACCTCATCGCCAAGACCCTCGGCCCCACCGTCCTGCACGAGGGCGACGAGGTCTGCATCTCCATCATGGAGCACCACTCCAACCTCATCCCCTGGCAGCAGGTCTGTCGCGCCTCCGGCGCCAAGCTCGTCTTCCTGCGCCCGGACGACCAGGGCGTCATCGGCCCCGAGGAGATCGCCGCCAAGATCGGCCCGAAGACCAAGATCGTCTCCGTCACGCATATCTCCAACGTGCTGGGCGTCGAGAACCCCATCCGCGCCATCGCCGACGCCGGCCACGCCCAGGGAGCCATCGTCATCGCCGACGGCGCCCAGTCGCTGCCGCACGTCCTCGTGGACGTGAAGGAGCTCGGCGTCGACGCCTTCGCCTTCTCCGCCCACAAGCTCGGCGGCCCGATGGGCATCGGCGGCCTCTGGGCCCACCGTGAGCTGCTCGAGTCCCTCCCGCCGTTCCTCACCGGCGGCGAGATGATCGACTCCGTGACCGAGGACGGCGCCGTCTGGGCGCCCATCCCGGAGAAGTTCGAGGCCGGCACCCAGGACGCCGCGGGTATCTACGCCACCGGCGTCGCCATCGATTACATCCTTGAGCACGGTCGCACCGAGCTCGAGGAGCGCGAGCGCGAGCTTGCCGCCTACCTGTGCGAGAAGCTTCAGGCTCTCCCCTACATCAAGATCGTCGGCCCGGATGACCCGCGCGCCCACATCGGCGCGGTCTCCTTCATGGTCGACGACATCCACCCGCACGATGTCTCGAGCCTGCTCGACACCAAGAACATCGCCATCCGCGCCGGCCACCACTGCGCCCAGCCCCTCCTCACCTGGATGGGCATCGAGAGCTGCTGTCGCGCCTCCGTGGGCTTCTACAACGACAAGACAGACGTCGACCGCCTCGTCGAGGGCCTCGACTTCGTCTGGGGGGTCTTCAATGGCTAACGTCTACAGCCGCGCGCTCATGGACCACGTGAGCAATCCTGACTACAAGTACAAGATGGAGGACGCCACCTACAGCCACGAGGGCATCAACCCCAGCTGCGGTGACGACCTCGTCCTCGACGTCCGCCTCGGCGACGACGGCAAGATCGCCGAGGTCTCCTGGACGGGCAGCGGCTGCGCCGTCTCCCAGGGCTCCGCCGACATGATGAGCGACCTCATGGTTGGCGAGACGCCCGAGCACGCGCGCGAGCTCTGCCACCTCTTCGGCCGCATGATCCGTGGCGAGGAGACGGACGCCTCCGTCCTCGAAGAGCTTGACGAGGCCGCCGAGCTCGAGAGCATCTCCCACATGCCCGCGCGCGTGAAGTGCGCCGAGCTCGCCTGGCGCACGCTCGACGAGATGCTCGGCCACCCCGATAAGCTCGGCGAGGCAGCCTCCACCGAGGATGGTACGGACGAGCACGGCAACCCCCTCTCCGCCGGCGCGCGCGGAGACGAGGAGTAGCCATGGCTTCCGGAATCTCCACCAAGGGCCGCTACGCCCTCCGCGTCATGGCAGACCTCGCCGCCGCGCAGGGCGAGGCCGGATGGGTCTCCCTCGGCGACATATCGCGACGCCAGGGCATCTCTCGCAAGTACCTCGAGCAGGTCATGGCGTCGCTGCATAAGGCGAAGTTCGTTGTAAGCCAGCGTGGCAAGGGCGGCGGCTACCGTCTCGCCCGAAAGCCCGAGGATTACACGCTGGGAGAGATTATCCGCGTGGCAGAGGGCAGCTCTCTGGCGCCCGTCTCCTGCCTCGACTGCTCGAACGGCACGATCTGCCCTCGCACCAAGACCTGCCCCACGCTCCCCGTGTGGCAGGAGCTTGGAGCCCTCATCAGCGGATTTCTCGACAGCAAGCACCTGTCTGACATCGTTGACGACACGGACGGCGCCCTCGACGCGCTCGAAGCGCTTGGCGCGGGCCTCTGCAAGTAGGGGTCGTGTCGGGCAGGCGCGGCACTCGCCTGCGGCGGCACCTCCTGCAAGTGACCCGGGCGTGGTCACGTGCGCGCTCTCCGCAAGCGACTCGCCACAGCCGCAGGCGTTGTCCCTTGCAACCGCCCCGTTTACCGCACGCAAACGCCTCCGAGATGACTCAATCCCACACACACGAACGGCCAACGGGACCCCACGGGGTCCCGTTTCTTTTACCTGGTCGGCTTTTCCCGGTGGCACCCATGGTCAGCCACGCTCGTAATCTGCTTTTCCCGGTGGCATCCATGCCCGGCGGCTAACCATGCCCAGTGGCACCCAAGCTCGTTCAAACATGTATAGGATTCAGCTCACAGTACATAGGTTCTCGATCGCGGATTAAGCAGGCCCAAAACCGGACGTCTCTGAGACGCAATTGGCAGGCATGGGTCTCGAAGGTTGGTCAAAAACACCATCTTGGCGTACGCCTTTCGAATTACCTGCGATACTCCTGAACGCCCCTTGTTTTTGCCAAGATGCGAAACCGCAGGTAGATTAGTTGCAGAATTTAGCAATTGAGAGCGATTTGTTCAACGAGAATCCAAAGGGCTCCAGAAGCACCCTTCAGAGCACCTTATACACGCGATTCACGGCCCCAAACGCCTCCCAGAACCAAAGAGACGTACGCCAAGATAGGTATTTTGACCACCTCTCCATCAATTGCCTCCGGGCCGGCTTTTGACGCCAAAGACAAGACAAAAAGGGGCATCGACTTGCGTCGACGCCCCTTGCGGAACACATTTTGCCCCGAGCCCTCGGGTCCAGCTCGCTACAGCGTCTGGTACCAGGGACTACCGTAGACCGAGCGATAGCTCACGCCGACACTGGGGTTGCCGGCGTCGATCATCATGCCACCGCCGATGTAGATGCCCACATGGCCGCCCCAGCAGACGATATCGCCGGCCTGGGGGTTGGACGTGGTGGTGCCACAAGCACCCTGGGCGTACGAGGTACGCGGCAGCGAGATGCCGGCCTGGGCGTAGCAGTACTGCACGAAGCCAGAACAGTCATAGGCGTTCGGACCAGTGGCACCGTAGACATAGCTGCAGCCGACCTTGCCCCATGCGGCGGAGACGATGGCGTTGCGCTGCGAGGCGGAGAGGCTGCCGTTCGCGGAGCCGGAACCGGAGTTGGAGTTGGAGCCACCGTTGTTGGTGCTGTTATTGCTGTTGTTGTTGGTGTTCTGGTTGCCGGTGTTGGGCACGTAGTTGCCGCCGTTGTTCTCGGCATTGCGCTCGGCTTCCCTCTGGGCAGCCTCGGCGGCGGCAGCGGCGGCGGCACGCTCAGCCTCGAGGGCGTCCTGGACCTGCTGGTCGAGGGAGCTCACATAGTTCTGGGCCTCGGTGACCTTGGCATCGAGCTCGGCCTGCTGGGCCTTGAGGTCATCAAGGAGCTGCTGCTGATCGGTACGCTTCTGGTCGAGATCGGACTGGATGTCCTTGACCTGCTGGATGATCTGGGCGTCGGAGTCGCTCACCTTGCTCGCGTAGGTGATGCGATTGACCATGTCCTCGAAACTCGTGGAGTCGAACAGGATGGAAACGAGCGAGACGCCGCCGGTCTTGTAGTTGGAGGCGACGCGGCGGGAGAGGGTGTCCTGGGCCTGCGCGAGCTCGGTGGTCTTCTGCTCGATCTCCGCGTTGGTGGCGTCGAGATCCTCCTGGGTCTTGTTGACCTCCTCGCTCACGCGGGAAGCCTCATCATAGAGGCCGCTGAGGTGGGAGTTGGCCTGGTCAAGCTTCGCCTGGAGCTCCGCCGGGGTGTCGGCGAGGGCGATGGTGGGGAGGCCGGTGAGAACAGTCGCGCCGAGGACGAGGCCTGCGGTCGCGCGAGCGATGGTCCGACGGAAATTCAAGGGTGTGTCCCTTCGTAGGCTACATGTCAGGTGGACTGCCCCGTGGCGCGCTGCGCGCGGCAGGAGACGAGTTGCCCACCTTTCTGCGTACCTATGATAGGGTTTCTTGTCCCTCGTGGCCAAGGCAATGTGGACGGGGGATGGAGCCGCCAGGTCACAGCGCCGCAACCAGCGGACGCCGGGTTACTCCCCCTCGCGGGCAAGAACGGCCCGATAGCCGCCAGCGGGGCCATTCAGGCACTTCGAGACGCGGCTGACCGTCGTCGACGAGGCGCCCGTGCGCTGCTGGACGGAGAGGTAGGACTCGCCGGAGTCGAGCAACCTCGCGACCTCGAGGCGCTGGGAGAGGTCAGCGATTTCCTTCAGGGTGCACAGGTCGAGCAGGAAGGCCTCGACCTCCTCGGGCGTGGAAAGCTCGGCTAAGACCGAGAGGAGCTCCTGGGCGGGCTCCGTCGCCATGATCTCGGTGGCATCCATGTGACATTCCTCCCAACCAAGCCGAAGGGCGCCTTGCGCGGGCCCTCCGCGAACTCCCCAACAGCGCTTCGCATGCTGCAACTCAACGGTTGCCGTCTACTTTATCGCATTAAAGCGTTTAAGGCACTCAGGCACTCATGGAGAGACCTTGATATCAAACGTTTTTCAGAACCCGGTCCCAAGGCGGCGCGCGGCGGCCGGGTACACTACCCCCGTCATCCAAGGAGGTACGTATGGACTTCATCGCAACCTGGCTCGTCAGCGTCATCGCCGTGGGCGCGGCCATCTGGCTCACCCCCGGCATCACCGTCGTGGGCGGCGCCTATGCGGGCCCCCTCTTCACAGCGCTGTTCCTCGCCATCGTGAACGCCAGCATCAAGCCGGTGCTCAAGATCATCGGCCTGCCGTTCACCATCCTCAGCCTTGGCCTGTTCGCGCTGGTTATCAACGCGCTCATGCTTGAGCTCGCAAGCTTCCTCTCGCGCAACATCACGCACGCCGGCATCGTCATCGACGGCTTCGGCGCAGCGTTCTTCGGCGCCATCGTCGTCTCGATCGTCACGATGATCGTTGGCGGCATCGTCAGGTAACACTTCCCACGGAGCGCCAGACAAGACTCTGACTCGGCCAAGCCTGGCATCCGGCACCAAGACGAGAAGGGCGTCCCGCATCGCGCGGGGCGCCCTTTCGCTTTTGGACGGTAGATGCCGAGGGACGGGCCCGGGCGCACGCTGGTGCGGCGGGCCCGGGATGGCTGTCGATGCATGGCGGGCCCGAGGCGGCGATGGCCACGACGCTCGGGCTTCCCCGACGGCCGACGCCCCTACCTCGACAGTTTGTCGATGACGTCCTCGACCTCGAGGAGCTTCTCGTCGCGCTCGGCATCGGTGCCACAGTGGCAGGCGCTCCTCACGCAGCCGGCAATATGGGCCTTGAGCACGGTGGCGTTGGTCTTGGCGACCAGGCTCTCGATGGCCATGAGCTGGTTGGAGATGTCGATGCAGTAGCGGTCCTCTTCCACCATGCGGATCACCGCGTCGAGCTGGCCTCGCGCGGTCTTGAGGAGGTTCAGGACCGTCTTCTCGTCTGCCACCATGGCAGGCTCCTTTCGTGTGGGGCATGTCAGCGGCGCGGCGGAGGGCACCCTGCGGCCTCGCCCGCGCCACGCCACCGGAGCGGGACGCTTGGCTCACGCATCACGCGGCGGACGCATGCGAGCAGCTAGTCCTCCGAGACCTCGAGCACCTCGTAGGTGTCGCTCGCGCCCTCGATCGCGGCCCTCACAGCATCGGCGGTGACGCCGTCGGAGCACTCGACCTTGACCACGTTGGTCTCGTGGTCCGCCTCGGCATCGGTCACGCCGGCAACCTTGAGCAGGGCGCTCTCGACCTTGGCCTCGCAGTGCCCGCACATAATTCCCTTAGTCTTCACGGTGTAGCTCATGTTCGTTCCTCTCTCTCGCTTTAGAAAGTTGACAAAGGGACAGTCCCTTTGTCAACTATTAGCCCCTCGCCTTGAAGCGTGTGAGGCGGAGGGCGTTGGTGACCACGCAGACGCTCGAGAGGCTCATCGCGGCGGCGCCGAACATCGGCGAGAGCTGCCAGCCCAGGAGCGGGTAGAAGACGCCCGCCGCTAGCGGGATGCCACAAGCGTTATAGCAGAGCGCCCAGAAAAGGTCCTGCTTGATGTTGCGAATGACCGCGCGCGACAACTCGATGGCACGCGCCACGTCGAGCAGGTCCGAGTGCATGAGGACGACGTCCGCGCCCTCCTTGGCGATATCCGCACCAGCACCGATGGCCAGCCCCACGTCGGCGCGAGCGAGCGCCGGAGAGTCGTTGATGCCGTCGCCCACCATGGCGACGGTGTGGCCCGCCTCCTGCAGCTCGCGAACGTGACGCTCCTTGTCCGCGGGCAGAACCTCGGCAATGACCTCGTCCTCGCCTAGGCCCACGCCGCGGGCGATGGCGCGCGCCGTCGTGAGGTTGTCGCCCGTCAGCATGACGGCACGCACGCCCAGCCCACGCAGCGCCGCGATGGCGTCCGCGCTCGAGGGCTTCACCTGGTCCGCCACGGCGATCGTGCCCACGAGCCTGCCGTTCTTGGCGAACATGAGCGGCGTCTTGCCCTCGCGCGCAAACGCCTCAAGCCGCGCCTCGTCTACCTCGACGCCAAGCTCGGCCATGAGGCGCGCGTTGCCCGCGGCGACAACGTTGGCACCCTCGCGGGCCGTCACGCCCTTGCCGGGGACCGCTGCGAAGTCGCTCGCCTCGCGAGGCACGATCCCACGCTCCCCCGCAAGCGCCATGACGGCCTCCGCGAGAGGATGCTCCGACCCCGCCTCAAGCGTCGCCGCAAGCTTGAGCAGCGCCTTCTCGGAGATGCCCTCCTCGGGCATGATGCCGGTCACGGCGGGCTTGCCCTGGGTGATCGTGCCGGTCTTGTCGAGCACCACGACGTCAACCCCACGCAGAGTCTCGAGCGCCTCCGCGCTCTTGAACAAGATGCCCATCTCCGCGCCGCGGCCGGTACCCACCATGATGGCGACGGGCGTGGCCAGGCCCAGCGCGCACGGGCAGCTGATCACGAGCACCGCGACGGCGGAGGTGATAGCCTCCGTCACGCTGCCGCTCAGCGCAAGCCAGACAACGAATGTCACGACGGCGATGCCGATAACCGCGGGCACGAACACGCCCGCGACCTTGTCCGCGAGGCGGGCGATGGGCGGCTTGGTGGCGTTCGCGTCCTCCACGAGCTGCACGATCTTGGCGAGGCTCGTGTCCGCGCCCACGCGCGTGGCACGGAACGTGAACGTACCCGTGCGGTTGATGGTCGCCGCGCTCACCGCGTCGCCTGCGCGCTTCTCGACGGGAATCGACTCGCCGGTGAGGGCACTCTCGTCAACCGCGCTCGCGCCGTCGACCAAGACGCCATCGACAGGGAGCGACTCTCCCGGGCGCACGCGGATGACGTCACCCGGCTGCAGCGCGTCGGCGGCGACCTCACGCTCAGCGCCGTCCGCGTCGACCACGTGCGCCGTCTTGGGGGCGAGGTCGATGAGCTTCTCGAGGGCGCCGCCGGTCTTGGCCTTGCTGCGCGTCTCGAGGTACTTGCCCACGGTCACGAGGGTGAGGATCGTGCCGGCGCTCTCGAGGTAGAGGTTGTCCATGGCCGTCATCATCGCAGCGTGGACGTCCGCAGCGGCAAGCTGGTCCGCCATGACGAACATCGCGTAAAGGCTCCAGCAGATGCTCGCCGTGGCACCGATGGCGATGAGGGCGTCCATCGTGGGGGCGCGGTGCCAGAGGCTCTTGAAGCCGTTGGTGAAGTAGGCGCGATTCTCGAAGACGATGGGGATGAGCAGGAGGAGCTCGGTCAGGGCGAGCGTCATGGAGTGCGTGTGGTCCGCGAAGACCGCCGGCACGGGCCAACCCAGCATATGCCCCATCCCCAGGTAGAAGAGCGGGACGAGGAAGACAATCGAGACGACGAGTCGGCGCCTCATGGCGTCCGCCGTGGCCTCGAGCTTCGCCGTGGGGCTCTTGAGAGCAGCGCGCGGCGCGGGCGTGGCGGCACCAGCTCCGGACGGAGAGGGCGCGGGCGCGTCCTGCGACGCAGCGCTATATCCCGCGCGGTCGACGGCGCGGCAGATGTCCTCCGCAGAGACGGATCCCTCGTCATAATCGACGGTCATTGAGCCGGAAAGCAGGTTCACCGTGACGTCGCTCACGCCGGCGACGCCGCGGACGGCCTTGTCCACGTGGGCCTGGCATGCCGCGCAGGTCATGCCTCCCACCTCGAACTTCTCGTGCTTCATACGTACCCCCCCGCGCATGTGGCAGCGGCCGGATCGCCGCTCCCGCACCGTGGTTGACAAAGGGACAGTCCCTTTGTCAGCTTTTCCGCCGCAGGTGACAAAGGGACTGTCCCTTTGTCACCTGTGTGCCACGGTTAACTCGAAGCAAGTATACCCCTCCCCCCTGGGGGTAGGGCGTACATTTCGCTTATTCTTCGTCCTTCCCTCGATCCTCAGGCCCTCTCGTCGCTCCTAACTGACAGAAATACCTGCTCATAACCCAAAATTAACCAAAGCCAACTATTCGCGCATGTTATTGTTTGCTCGATATAACTTCACCCTGGCTAACTCTGCCCTCGCAACTGACCGCTCCGTTAGCCTCGCGCGCAACGATTGGAGCGTCCCATGAAGGGCAACACCCCCTACCTCGTCGTCAATGGGCTCAAGAAGCACTACGGCGACGGCGAAGCCCGTGTCCAAGTCCTTGACGGCATCACCACGACCGTCAATAAGGGCGAGATTTGCGTCATGCTCGGCCCCTCCGGCTCGGGCAAGTCGACCTTCCTGAACCTAATCGGCGGCCTCGAAGACGCAGACGGCGGCAGCATCGCCGTCGATGGATGCGACCTCACAGCCCTCTCGAGCAAGGACCTCGGCGAGTACCGCCGTCGCGAGTTGGGCTTCGTCTTTCAGTTCTATAACCTCGTGCCCGACCTCACGATCAGAGAGAACATTGAGGTCACCGCGCACCTCTCCAAGAACCCGCTGCCCATGGAGGACCTTCTGCGCTCGCTCGGCCTCTGGGAACATCGCAACAAGTTCCCGCGCCAGGTCTCCGG
>OLNE01002890.1_pt1 | contig 10192 bp, 8 predicted proteins | sample 1672431 | NCBI WGS metagenome assembly OLNE01 (sample SAMEA3136685, study PRJEB25190) | human gut metagenome | reverse complement strand
GGACGTAAACACCCCCGTTTGCCCTCGAAAACCAACCGTTTGCCGCCTAGAGTTCGAATCAGTCGCAGCGAGGCAAGCGCGAACCCCACGCACCGCATCGCATACGACAAGCACCGGCCGCCAGGGCCGGTCGAACCATCCGGCGCACGTGTATGCAAAGCGCCACGCCCCAGACGTGGGACGGGCACGCACATGCGCCGAGATGCTTCTGGGCCATGGGGATGGCTCGGAGCCTGGCAACTTCATCAAGCCATTACTACAAGGTGCACGTTGATTCAGGAGGTTTCTACTATGAACGCTACTGTCTCTCGCCGCGGTTTCCTGGGTGCCGCTGGCACCGCCAGTCTGCTCGCCGCTTGCGGCTACAAGGGTTCCCTCGCTTGGGCCGACGAGACTGCCGCTGAGCCCGAGTGGACCGACACTGCCGACGTTGTCGTCTGCGGCGCTGGCGGCGCCGGCCTGAACGCTGCCTATCGTGCCCTGGAACTGGGCGCCTCCGTCATCGTCCTCGAGAAGTCCGGCTTCACCGGCGGCACGCTGCAGTTCTCTGAGGGTGCCTTCCAGGCCGTGTGCGACGACGAGTTCGCCCTCGACGACGGCACCAACCCCGTCACCAAGAACGACTCCATCGAGCTCATGCAGCAGTGCTGGCTCGCCATGGCTGACGGCGACTGCGACGAGGACCTCGTGAAGACGCTCGTCGCCAAGTCGGGCGAGGCTCTCGAGTGGGTCAAGAGCTCCTTCGGCTGCGCTGTGGGCGGCACCGCCGGCATCCGCCCCGTTCCCTTCGTGCCGCAGGAGACCATCGCCGACCGCATCATGTACCTGGTGGACCCGGCCGACCCCGAGGGCACCTACGGTCATGGCGGCAAGGTCTGGATGGACAACGCCGCCAAGGCCGTTGAGGACAAGGGCGGCAAGATTGTCCTGAACGCCGAGATCGTCGAGTTCTTGACCGACGAGAACGGCGTCGTCAACGGTGTCAAGTGCCTCGACGGCTCCTGCTACAAGGCCGACAAGGGCGTCATCTGCTGCACCGGCGGCATCGACCGCAACGAGGTCCTTGCCAAGCACGTGAACCCGCACCACTACTGGATGATGAAGCACCACAACCTCACCATGGTCGACGCCAACACGGGTGAGGGCATCCTGGCCGGCATGGCCCTGGGCGCTCAGACGAGCTTCCACGGCACCGACAACAACCCCAGCTACTTCTGGATCGGCACCAACAAGCACATGATGGACATCATCGCCGTTGGCCCGCGTGGTTACCGCTTCGCCCGCGAGGACACCACCTACGGTTTCTGGAGCCGCTGCCTCTACACCCAGACCCGTCAGGAGGGCGGCTTCGACGGCCAGGTGTGGATTGTCTTCGGCGACTCCAACTTCGACGACAACCCCGCACTGCAGGACGAGGCCCAGGTTCAGGCTTGGTACGATGACGGCACACTGGTGAAGGGCGAGACCGTGGCCGAGCTTGCCGAGAAGACCGGTCTGCCCGAGGTTGGCCTGCAGACCACGCTCGACGAGTGGAAGAAGTGCTGCGAGAACCAGGAGGACCCGCAGTTCGGTCGTACCGACGGCTTCGGCACCATCGACGCGCCCTACTATGCGATGAAGCTCATCATGTCCACCACCGGCGCCTTCGGCGGCATGGTCATCGACGAGCAGTGCCACGTGCTCGACTACGAGGGTAACCCCATCCCTCACCTCTTCGCCGCTGGTAACTGCTCTGCTGGCTGGCTGGGTGACTTCTACTACGGCTCCGGCACCTGCCTCATGGCCTGCGCCGCCCTCGGCATGATCTCCGCCGACAACGCCGTTGCCGGCACCTATGAGTCCGACCCCGTCAAGCCCGGCGCAACCGGTCAGACCGATCCCGAGGCTGCTGCAGCCGAGGAGGCCGACGCCGCTCCTGCTGCTGACACCAGCGCTGTTGCCGACGGCACTTACACCGCCTCCGGCAAGGGCATCGGCGGCGACGCGCCTGTGACCGTGACCGTCGAAGGCGGCAAGATTACTGCCGTCGAGGTCGGCGAGAACTCCGAGACCCAGGGCATCGGCTCCAAGGCCATCGAGCAGCTGCCCGAGGCAATCGTGGCCGCCAACGGCACCGACGGTGTTGACGCCGTGGCCGGCGCCACCGTCACCTCCAAGGCCATCTTCTCCGCCGTCAACGACGCCCTGGCCAACGCCTAACAGCAACTCTCAGGCGCCCTTAGCCTAACAAGCCCCCAAGCACGAAGCCCCGGACCGCACACACGCGGCCCGGGGCTTTTGCGTTTGTGGAACCAGCCTTCCCGTAGGACAAGACAGACTCTAGCGCCCAAGCAGGTGGCACTACAATGGTTTTAGGGGTAACCGAACGTTCAGTGCCCTGAACAAGAGGTTGCATCCTCTTTTAGCATCGGATGTGCGCGAGGAAATTCTCCCAGGTAGATTGCCAGATTTGAGTACCGTGGTCGGAAGGGCAGACAGGTGCGAAGCCCAGGTTGCGAGCAAGACCGGCGCCATCGGGGGTTGCCGTGTCAATGGTGACATCGGCGATGCGGGCAGCGAATTGGGCATACTGCTCAGCCGCACGGGCAACAAGGCGGTACGCCAGGCCACTGCCTTGCCAGGCAGTGTCGACCACAACGCAGCTCAGGAACATATGGAGCGGCGCAGAATCCGCCCCTTGCGCCCAAGGGTCGACCACGTCATCTGTCGTAAGATTCGCGTCGTTGAAAGCACCAGCGAGAAGGGCCACATGCACGCTCTCGCTCACCGGGAACAGGTTGACGAACCCCGCAATCCCTTCCCGCTCGCCACGCGCAGTCACTATCGTAAACGGGTGGCGCTCGTACCAGTTCCACGACTCCTCAGCAGGCGTGATGAGGTCCTCGCCATAAAAGCGCGCCTCCATGGCCGCCATCGCATCGAAGTCAGCGCGAGCAAGCGACCCATTGTATTTCAAATCACACACGTTCAATGCACGCCTCATGTCGTTTCGTCTTCTCATCATACGAGATGCCAACAAGCAGAACTGGCCCACCCCACTTGCGCAGAACCTGAGGGTAATCGCGCCGCTTAACCTGCTCAACAGCGCCATCAACAGGTTTGTTCCACTTGAGCTCAATCAGCAAGGCTGGAAGCTGCGATGAAGGCTTTGGGATATACACAACGTCGGCAAAGCCTTTGCCACTGGGAAGCTCCTCGATAGTGGCGTACTCATCGACAGCCGAGATGTACGCGAGCTTGACCGCCGCGCGCAAAGCCTGCTCGTTGTTGTAAAAGAGCGGCGCGGCCGCTGAGTCATGCGCTTCCTCGAGCGCGCGGGCAACCTGCCCGACATCTCCAAAGAGAGTCGCCTGCAGCAGATGGTCGGAATTCTGTATGAGATGGGCGAGCTGCGTTCTCTTTCCCGTTACCAGGGCAGACACATACTGGCGGCGAATCTCCTCATTGGGGATAAACGCCATCTCCGTCCGCTCGTCATACCCTAGATAGCCGAGATGAACCAAGAGGGTGAGCACGTCGTCTTTGCGCTTGAACGTTGTCATGTCATTGGCAAAGGTCGTGGTGTCGAGCTTCTGGGGTTCATCGGCCAACATTGAAACCACAGCCTGCCTCAACCCGTCAAAATCAAGGTCGATGTAAGTCTGCAGCGCCTCGTATGTCTCAGTGGAAGTCCAATAATCCGAGCAACGCCCCTTTGCGAGGGCCAGCGTCACCGAACGCGGGCTATACATATGCATACCGCTCAGCAAATAGCCGTCGTACCAGCGCTTAACCTCGGAATAGTCCATGTTCCACGCATCACACAATGCGCGCGTCTCGTCTTCAGTGAAGCCGAAATACGAAGCCAGATCACCCGGTGCCGTCATAGAGAGCTCGTCAAACATGTTGAGCACCGAATGAGTGCCATACTTTTTGATGGGAAGAATGCCCGTCATATAGGCAAGCGCAACGTAAGGTTTGTCCTTAAGCAGGTCGCGCAGGAATCCGATGAATGCCTCCTGGGCGGCAACGTCATGCTGGGCCTCGCGAAACACGGCATCCCATTCATCGATTATAAACACAAAGCCCGGATGCCCAGGCTCCGACGCGGTGGCGAGAGAGAAAGCCTCGAACAGGCTATTGCAGTCCGCCTCAATCACGCCAGGAAATGCTTTGGCCAGCTCAGAAACTAATTTGCTCGTGACGAGAGCCGGTACACCGGCGGCGAAGCCCGCCTCTCCAAGAAACTGACGCATGTCGAGATACACCACGTCGTAGGCATTGAGGTGCGCGGCGTATGTGAGGCCCTGGGCAACAGCGAGATCATCAAACAGGCCATGGGAGTCGATTCCACGCTGGTAGTATGCACACAACATGCTTGCCGCCATGGTCTTACCGAAACGCCGAGGACGGCTGACGCAAACATATCGATCGCCACCGGCAAACACGCGATCGTTGAGATGGGTGATGAGGCCGCTCTTGTCCACGTAGATGCGAGCCCGGCGGTCGATGGCCATGGCCTGGTTGCCAGGATTGAGATATACGCCCATGTTCACGCCCGCCTTTCATCTCAGTCTCAGCGCGCGACGCGCCTCAAACCACCAAAACAAACCAGGCACATCATACCCCGACACTGCGACCCAACAGACAAATCGCAAAACAGTCAGCCTGGTACTGAGTTACTTCTGTACCCCTGCCCAACTACCCCGCTGTTACTCCTCCACCTCGAGTGGGACGAATTTGAACTGGGTGCAATCGACGTAGCCGCGGTTGGTGAGGCGCAGCTCGGGAATGCAGGCGAGGCTGAGCAGGCCGAGCGTCATGAAGGGCGAGGGCATCTTGCATCCCATGGCGGCCCAAGCCTGCTCCATGCGGCACACCCGCCCCGCGACCTCGGCCGCCTCGCCCGTACTTATGAGGCCGCACACCTGCAAGGGAACCTTCGCGAGAATCTCACCGTCTACCACAGCGACAGCACCGCCACCGCATTCTACGAGGGCATTTGCCGCAATCGCCATGTCAGCGTCGTTGTCGCCCACCACAAGCAGGTTATGGGCGTCATGGGCCACCGTCTGGGCGAGTGCACCGTGGATGCCCAGGCCGCACACAAATCCTGCGGCATGCGTGCCGCTTGCATGGTGGCGCTCAAATATGAAAGCCTTGAGAATGTCGCGGGCAGGGTCGGCCTGCAACGCCGCGTCGCACACGGGCACCTCCACATGCTCCTCATAGGCAATGGTGTCGCCACCGCGTAGGCGAATGGCACGCACGAGAGCAGTCGAGGCCGTGGGGTCACTCGCGGGGATACAGAACGTCTCCTCGCAAATCTCCTCACCCATGTGCATGCTGTGAGTCATCCATTCGGGCCAGGCAAAGGGGCTGGGATTGAAGAAAGGCACGCCACTTTCTGCCACGATTCGCCCGTCAATAATTGTCCGCTTGACACGGAAGTCCTTCAGGTCCTCAAGAAACACCAGGTCAGCGCACTTACCAGGCGTGACGCTGCCTAGCTCGCCTTGCATCTGGAAACACGTGGCTGCATTGATGGTGACCATCTGTATGGCTTCGACAGGATCGATGCCCTCCTCCACTGCCAGGCGCAGGATATAGTCGAGATGACCATGGAGCAGCAGGGTGTCGGGGTGGCAGTCGTCGGTGACGAGGCAGCAGAAACGCGTGTCGATATTGTGCCCGACAATAGCAGGGGCAAGGTCGTGCAGGTTGTGCCAGGCAGAACCCTGGCGAATCTGGGCATACATGCCCAGGCGCGTCTTGGCCACGACATCCTCGGCACGCACCGACTCATGGCAGGCGCTCACGCCAGAGGCAATGTAGGCATTGAGCCCGCGGTCGCACTCAGGCACGGAGTAATGCCCCGTCACGATCTTGCCCGCCTGCAGGGTCGCGCAGACCTCTTCCGTGGGGTTGTCCGCGCCCGAGAGGATGCCAGGGTAGTTCATCATCTCGCCCAAGCCCACCGTATACGGCCAGGTCATGGACTCCTCCACCTGGGCGGCGTCCACTTCCGAGCCCGTGTCTTCAAAGCCAGGCACCGCAGGCACGCAGCTGGGCGTGGTAAGCATGAACTTGAGCGGCACACGTTCGGCATCGGCCGCCATCTGCTGCACCGCGGCCAGGCCCGCCACGTTGCATGCCTCGTGCGGATCGTAGTAGACGCCCACGGTACCGTGCGGCACAACGGCGCGCGCATATTCGGCAGGTCCCACCATGGAGCTCTCCACGTGCATGTGCCCGTCGAGAAAACCCGGAGCAACGTAATCGCCTGCCGCGTCGATGACGCGCGTGTCAGGCCCCATACAGTGCTGGGCCGTATAGGGAGCGATGCCCACGTAGGCAATCCTACCAGCTGCGATGGCAATGTCGGTATGCTCGAGGACCTCGCGGGTACACACATCAACAAGACGGCAGTCGCGAATCACAAGGTCTGCCGGCTCCAGGCCTTGGGCCACGCGCACGAGCCTGTGGTTACACTCCCACAGGGGCGCGGCGCAGAAAGGATGCAGGGACTGGCTTTCAACAGCAGACATGGCAGGCCTCCTTGTTGGCAAAAGTTGGGCACGATGATACTCCCCTTTTGCTAAGAGAAGAAAGCCCGCCATGTCACTCGCAAGGCGAAAGTCTTACCTCAATCCCGCTACAAGCGCCTCAACCTGGGACGTTGTGAGAGCAGATGTGGAAACCACAGCAAAGGAATACCCATCACTTATCCAAGTGGCCACATACCAGGCATTTTCTGCCCCGCGCAGGGTCACGTCTTGTCCCGCAATACGGCTCGTTTGCGTGAGGTCGTAGCTGTTATAGTCGCCGCTCACGTCGTCGGTACCCACAGCCTTGCGCAGGCAAACCGAACCACCGCGCTCGCCACTGTAATTGACTTCAAGCATGCTGCCCTCGATGGCCTGGATGCATGCAGCCTCGGGACCATACCCCTCCGGCAAAGCAGAGTCGCTGATGGCAAGCGAGAACCCCGCAAGCGACTCCGCCTGCGCCATACTCGCGCGCTCCTGCCAGGGGTTGGCGAGGGTCGTCACGGCGCCAGATGCTGCCACAGCATCCTGCGCAACCTCGCCCTCTTCGGCATCCTGAACGGCGCGGGCCAGCGGAGCCCCCTGATCCCCGTCGTCGGAAAGCGCCATGACGGTGGACTCGCTGGCCGCCATCACGCCGGCATCTTCGCTATCGGCCGCGGCATCCTCGGGCATCGCGGCTTCGGGCGCTGCCTCCTCGGGTGCTGCGGTGTCAGTCGTCTGGTCCCGCATCATCGCAGGCTCACTGGGACCGGGGTTGTTGAGACTAAGCATCTCAGGACGGGCAAACACGATTACGCCAGCAACAAGCAGGCACGCCGCGATTCCCACGCCCGCTAAAACACGCACACGCTCGGGCGTGAAACGCAAGACTTTGCCCTTAGCCTTGCCAGGGGAGACATCAACAGGCGCCTTCTCGACGGGCGCGCTACGGGGCGCCTTCCCGGCAGACACATCGTCAGGCCCCTCGGTTTCCGGCTTCGAATGAGCAAGCATGTCGGCAGGCGCGACACCGCATCCTTCTGCGTCCGACATCGCATCAGAAGCCACATCGGCAGGCATATTGACCTGAGCTTTTGCAGTCGCTGCGCCATTCTGCCTATCGCCTTCTTGCGCCAGCTCCGTCTCGCTGTCGCCCTTGCTTGCATCCGCTTGTTTACCAGCAGAGCCCGTTGCCTCAGAACACGCCGCCTCCATCACGAAGCGGTCGTCGATGTCACTCAGCGCCGCAAGCAGGCGAAGCGATCCTTCATCCCTCTCTTCGCTCGTCACAGAGCAACACCTCCACGTGTCAAAACGGCCTTAAGCTCCTCGCGCATGCGCGCAAGCGTCATCTTCACTTTGCTCTCGGTTGCCCCGTAGGCGCTAGCAATCTCCGCGACCGTGTCGCCATACCAATAGCGGCGCACGAAGAAATGGCGCTGCTCGCGAGGAGCTTGCCCCAGGAATGCGTTGAGGAGCGCCACGAGCTCCACCTCCGAGGTACCGGCAAAAACACCGCTTCCGTCGGGCAGACAGTCGGCAAGCTCATCAATCAGTACGGGGACCTGACCCTGCCCGCGCTTTTCCGCCTTGCTCTCACGCCAGCGATCAAGCGCAGCGTTGCGTGCGATCTTGCCAAGAAATGCCTGCAGCACGTTGGGGCGCTGGGGCGGCATGGCGTTCCAAGCGCGCAGGTAGGTGTCCTGCTCGCATTCCTGGGCATCTTGGGAGTCGCGCAAAATGCGAAACGCGACACCGCGGCAAAACGTACCGTATTTAGTCTTCGTCTCACCGATGGCGCGCTCGGAGCGCTTCCAGTACAGCTTGACGATATCCGAGTCCTCCAAACTGCCTCCCTTCACCCTCTTTGACGGACTGCGGCCGCCTCGGGTCACAACTTTCTTATCAAAAAACCGCCCAGACCTCCATATGGAAGCCTGGGCGGCTCAATCTCGCATCAAAACTTGCGCGGCCTTGCGTTGCACGCAATCTACTTTACCGTGAGGACCGGGATGTCGGTCTCACGCAGGAGGCTGTAGCTCACGCTGCCAAGCATGCCGCGGATGGCGCCCAGACCACGGCGACCCATGACGATCAGGTCGACATCGTGGTGCTTGGCATAATCGGCAAGCACGGCAGCAAGGGCGTTACCAGGCACAACCTCAACAGTTGCACGCTCACCCAGCTCATCGAGACTGTCGCCCAAGCTGTCCTTCATGGCCTTCTTGGCAGCGGCAACGGTGGCATCGAGCAGCTGCTTATACTGCTCATAATCAATCTGGCCATAATAGACGCCGTCGGAATACGTTGCCTGGAAATCCATGGCACCAACAGAGAGAGCCTGGATTACGTCAACGGTGGCTTCGGGGTTGAGGACGGCGAGCTCTTTGGCGTAGCGCACGGCCTCCTTGGCGTGGTCGGAACCGTCGTAAGGAACCATGATCTTCGAGTACAGCATGGTGCAACTCCTTTACTCACGACCTAGCTGCCAGGACTGCCCAGCAACGCTATCTTGCACCACTATATACCCTTTATCCCTCGCACGACACAACAACGTCGTTGGAACTTACTGCAGCGAAGACAGCAGAGCCCGGCATCAGGCCGAGCATGTCGACATCGTCAAGGGTGACATCGCTCACAAGGCTGCAGCCGCAGGGCAGCTGCACCAACACGTGGGCGCTCACGGCACCGCGCTCGATACGAGCCACTTCACCGAAGAACCTGTTGCCCGCCGAGAGGGAGAAGCCGAGGCCCTCCCCCACTTCGAGCAGCACGTCGGGAGCGTTGATGAGCGCGGCGGCATGCGTGCCCTCGCGCAGACCAAGCTCACGAATGGCGGCCATCGAGACGTCGGCTTTGATGAAGCCAGCAGGAGTCTCAATGGCGACAACGCCGTTCACGGCGCCCTCCTTCACGGCGGCAACGGTGCCTTGCAGCAGGTTGGGAGCGGAAAACTTATACATCGAGCCTCCCTGCGGCCATGTCGGAGAGTGCCCGGGCAAACACGACAGCATCAGTCTCCCAAGGCTCGGGTCCGTTCGCACGCACCATGGTGGCCTCGCTGCCCTTGCCCGAGACGAGCACCACAGCCGGCTTGTGCGCCTGGGCAAGCGCGGTGCGAATGGCCTGCTCACGGTCGCAGACGATCTTCCAACAGGTATTGCCCTGCTCTTCTACGCGCTGGGCGATGGTACGGCAAATGTCTTCCACGGACTCGGGGCCCGGGTCGTCTTCGGTGATCACGATGCGGTCGGCGTACTTACCGGCAGCGATACCCATCGTGGTCCGGCGATCGACGCCTTTGCCGCCGGTGGCGCCAAACACCACCGCGAGTTCGCGCTCCGGATAGTTCTCTCGCAGATCGCGCAGGAGCGTCTCAAGGCTCATGCCGTTATGGGCATAATCGACGACACCCAAAATCTTGCCCGATTCCGACCTGTAGAGCTCCATACGACCGGGGACAAAAACGTTCTCGAGCCCATGGACGATACCCTCTTCGGAAATGTCCAGGGCCTCGGCGCAGGCAATAGCGGCAAGCGCGTTGGACACATTGAATTTAACCGGCGTGGGAATCACCATGTCGCGCGTAAAGCGGGGCGTGCGCACCGTTGCCACCACGCCGCAGTCACCATTACGAATCGCCAGCGCAAGCACGTCGGCACGCTCGTCGGTCAGGGAGAACG
>OLNE01002886.1_pt1 | contig 10211 bp, 9 predicted proteins | sample 1672431 | NCBI WGS metagenome assembly OLNE01 (sample SAMEA3136685, study PRJEB25190) | human gut metagenome | reverse complement strand
TCACCACCTCGCGGGCAGAGCCCATGTACTTTGCCATCTGGTCGTGGGTCATGCGGACGTCCGCGCCGCCGGTCTTGGCAAGCTCGTCGGTCAGAAAAATGGCCAGCCGCCGGTCAGCACTCATGAACAGAATCTGCTGCATCGTCCACATGGTATCGGAAAAGCGCTCTGCCGTCATCTGGTAGGCGTAGCAGCGCACATAGACGTTTTCCTGCATCAGCTGCCGGAAGATGCCCGCGCTGATGCACAGCGCTTCGGTGTCCTCCTCCGCGTCGATGTAGAGGTCGATGTTCACCGCGTCCATCACGCAGGAGGCAGACAGGATGCACACCTCCCCGCCGAACAGGCGGTACAGCGTCACGTCCCTGCCGTCCTCGGATAGCAGATAGGAGCGCAGCTGCCCGCTGCGCAGCAAAAGGATGCCCACACAGCTTTCCAGCGGGCTGTGCACCCGGGCACCCTTGGCGTAGTGCACCGGGCGGGTAAAGCGGCACAGCCGCTCCTGCTCTTCCGGGGTCAGCTGCTCCCAGAACGGAAACGCGCAGGCAAGGCACCGGGCGTGCGGAGATGTTTCAACCATGCGATTCACCCCTTTCGCAGCGCCTTGGCGGCTTCCGTACCTGCCAGTGCGCCCTCGTAAACGGCCTTTGCCACCTGCAACAGCCCGCCGGTGCAGTCTCCGGCGGCGTACAGACCGGGCACGGTGGTCTGCATTTTGTCGTCCACCACGATGCGGCTGCCCTCTACGGCAGCGCCCAGCTTTCGGGCCAGTGCGGTGCTGCCCGCCACGCCCAGCGCCACAAATATGCCGGATACCTCCCGCACCGCGCCGTCCGCCAGCTGCACGCCGGTGACGGTCTGCTCGCCCAGAATGGCCTCCACCTTTTGGGTGCAGACGCTCACCTCGGGCGGGAAGTCTGCGGTCAGGGCTGCGCCGTTCGTCAGCAGAGTGACGCTTTTTACCACCGGCAAAAGCGCCTGCACCTCATGCAGGGCGTACTCGCCGCTGCCCAGCACCGCCACGTCCTTTCCACGGTAGAAAAAGGCGTCGCAGGCGGCGCACCAGCTTACGCCGTGGCCTTCCAGCCCGGTCAACCCCGGGATGCGGGGCACCGCGCGGGAAGCACCCGTTGCCAGAATGACCGCGTCTGCCGGGTATGCGCCCGCCAGCGTTTCCACGGTCAGGCGGTCGGTCCATGTCAGCCCCACGGCCTCGGTCTGCACGAATTGCACCCCCAGCCGCCGGGCGTTCTCGATGCTGCGGCGTTCCAGCTCCGGCCCGGAGACCGGCTGGGCGAAGCCGTAATAGTTTTCGATTGTTTCGGCGCGCGCCAGCGCCCCGGAGCCCTTGGTCAGCACGGTGGTCTGCACCCCGGCGCGCACGGCGTACAGGGCAGCGGACACCCCCGCCGGGCCGGAACCTATGATGACGATGTTGGACATGGTGTTGCTCCTTTGCATGGTTCATTGCCCTTATTATACACCAAAGCCGCGCAGTTTTCTGTGACCGGGTCGCAAAAACTTTTTGGGCGGCGGGCACTGTTCAAGCTCCGGGGCGTGTGCTATACTGTTGTCATGTTAAAATTTCTGCCACAGGGGGCTTTTGCTTTATGTCCAAACAACGTCTGCTTTTCATCACCACCGGCGGCACCATTGCCAGCGTGCGCACCCAGCAGGGGCTGAAGCCCGTGCTTTCCAGCGAGGAGCTGCTTGCGCATCTGCCGGAATTGAAGGAGCTGTGCTGCCCGGAAACGCTGGCGCTGTGCAGCATCGACAGCACCGACCTCGGGCAGGAGCACTGGCTCATGATGGCACGCGCCATTCAGGAAAACTACGCCTTGTACGATGGCTTTATCATCTGCCACGGCACGGATACGCTGGCGTACTCTGCGGCGGCGCTCTCTTATCTCATCCAGAACGCAGATAAGCCCATCATCCTTACCGGCGCGCAGCAGCCCATCTCCAACGAGATCACGGATGCCAAGAAAAACCTGCGGGACAGCGTGGTCTGCGCCCTCGACCCGGGCAGCCGGGGCGTGATGGTGGTGTTTGGCGGGCACGTCATCGCGGGCACCCGCGCCAAGAAGAACAAGACCATCAGCTACGACGCCTTTGCCTCGGTCAACTTCCCGGAATTGGCGCTGGTGCAGGGCGACCGGCTGGTGCGGTACATCCCCTCGCCGTGGCCCACCGGCCCGGTGGAGTTCAGCCGCACGCTGGACAGCCGGGTGTTCCTGCTCAAGCTGACCCCGGGCATGTCCCCGGCGCTCATCCCGGAGATCTTCCACCTGTACGACTGCGTCATCGTGGAAAGTTTCGGCGTGGGCGGCATCCCGCAGCAGCTGATGGACGCCTTTGCCGCCGGGCTGGGCGATTACGAGACCACCCACAAGGTGCTCATTATGACCACGCAGGTCACCTACGAGGGCAGCGACGTGGGCGTGTACGAGGTGGGCAAGCGGGTGCGCAACCGCTTCCGCTTTTTGGAAGCCCACGATATGACCATCGAGGCGGTGGTAACCAAAAGTATGTGGCTGCTGGCACAGAACTGCGAAAGCTTTGACCAGCTGCAGCAGCGGTTCTACCGTCAGGTGAACTTTGACACCTTCTATCACTGAGCATCACTGCTCAGAACACCAGCTGCACCAGCAGTACACATAGCAAAGGGTGCCCCCGGCTACGCTGAGCAGGGTCTGGTGCTTCCACTTGTGCAGCGCAATGGTGGCCAGCAGCGCAAGCGCTTCCGGGATGCCGTGGCTGCCGGAAAACGGGGTGACCCCCTTCAGGCAATAGACGATGAGCATCCCGAAGATGGCGGCGGGCAGCACCCGCCCCAGATACCGCACCACCTCCGGCGGCTGCTGCTCCTTGCTGGAAAAGATCAGAAACGGCAAAAAACGGGTAAGCATGGTGGCGGCGGTGCACACCGCAATGGTAAGCCCCATCTGAACTGCCGTCATTCCTCTACCTCCCCGGCTGCTTTTTCCATCGGACGGCGCAAGGCCAGCAGCAGCACCAGAATGCCGCCCATGGACGGCAGCAGAAAGCTGCCGGAGCCAAATACCATCAAGCACACCAGCGGCACGGCAAGCCCGATCAGGGCACTGCCGTGCTGCTGATCTTTTTCCCACTGGTTCAGGAAGATGACCGTGAACATTGCGGTCATGACAAAATCCACGCCCTCGGTGCTGAAGGGCAGCACCGTGCCCAGCGCAGCCCCAAGCCCGGCGCTGCCCACCCAGTAAAGCTGATCCAGCAGGGTGATGAAGAACACGAACCAGCCCTTGTCCACCCCTTCCGGCGGCGTTGCCGAGCAGGTGATGGAAAAGGTCTCATCGCTCATGGCAAAGATCATGTAAAAGCTGCGCCAGCCGTAGCCCTTGTAGCGCTCCAGCATGGCAAGGCCGTAGAACAGGTGCCGCGCCTGGATCATCAGCGCCATCAGAAAGGCCGACAGCGGCGAGAACGCGCCCAGCAGCAGACTTGCCAGCACGAATTCCAGCGAGCCGCCGTACACGACAGTGCCCATGAGCATGGGCATCCACACCGGCAGCCCCAAGGACTGCACATAGATGCCGTAGCCCAGCCCCAGCACAAAATAACCTGCCAGCACCGGGATCGTCTGCGGAAAAGCCGCCCGCAGCGCCCGCAGGCAGGGGTGCGGCAGAGCGGGGGAAACAGTTCGGGACAGATGCTGCATAGAAAAGCTCCTTGCTTTGCGGGAACAGCGGGCGGCCGCCCATATACCCACATAGATTGTATGGAATAAGTGATTTCTATTATAGCACATCCCGGCACATTTGCAAGGCGGCGGGCATTCATGAAAAAACGATCCTCACGGCCGAAAGCCGTGAGGATCGTTTTTTAAACACTTTTTACTCTACCTCTTCATCCGCGAAGATCCACAGCACCTCGTTGATGTGGGAGCCGCTGCGGGAGTAGGGGGTCACACGGATGCAGAAGCTGCGGCCATCCGTCTTGCGGTAGCGGTGCTCCAGCAGGTTGCTGCTGAACACGGTGCTGCGCACAAGGCCGAAATCGAACAACTTTGCAAAGTTTTCTCTGTCCTCGGGCGCTACCAGCTTGTCGCGGTAGTTGGTCAACGCAGCGCGGAAAGAGCCGCCGCAGGTGTCCAGAACGGACTGGAAGTCGTCCGGCACAATAACGGGGCGCACGGTGTCCTCCTGCAAGTCCACCACGATTACTGTCTTGTATTTGGGGGCAAGCACCCTCAAAAAGTGCTCGGCATCCCGCTTTTCCTGCAGGGTGCGCTCCATCTTTTCGTTCAGGCCTTCCAGCTGGCGGGCGCGGCCGTTGTGGTCGTAGTAGGCCTGCCGGTCCTGCCGCATGGCAGCCTCAGCCTTGGCCACAGCTTCGTCCAGATGGCGCAGGTCGGCGGTCTGCTGGATGCCTACGGAAATAACATAGTCCTTTTCCTTCAAAAAGGCGCGCATCCGGTCCGCAGTGCTCCACACGCTGTAAGGCGGCTCGTTGGGGGTCAGGATGACAAATTCATCGCTGCCGATGCGGTACACCCGGCTGGTGGCAAAGAACTTGCGGGCGGCATTTGCCAGACAGCACAGCAGGGTGTCGCCGCTGCGGTGACCCAGATGCTCGTTTACCTCGTGCATCCCGACCACATCAATGTAGGTGCACACCACGGATTCGTACCCGCTGTTGGGCAGCTCCCGCAGGTCGGCTTCGTACCGGCTGCGGTTGGCAAGACCGGTCAGGGTGTCGTGGCTGTAAGAGAAGTCCAGCTCCTCGCTGAGCTGGTCGGCCTGTGCATCATTGCGCACCAGCACGGTTGCCCACGGGTTCTGGGCACAGCAGCCACGGCAGGGCAGCACCTCTGTGGTGACCCAGATATACTGGCCGGACACGTTCTCGCGGTAGCGGTAGAACTCCGGCGCGGTGGCATGGTACAGCACAGAGCGCAAGGCCTCCAGATCGGTCTGCTCCAAGAACAGGTCTGTGTCCTCCTCGTGCACGATCTTCTCGTTCACCATGCGGTCGCAGTAGTTGACAAAATCTTCTTCTTTTTCCAGATCCGGATCCAGCAGGCGGGCGTCCCGCTTGATCACCCGGTACGCACCGGTGGCAAGGTTCAGCAACGAGATCTCCAGCACGTTGTCGGTAAAGATCTGGTAGGCCTGCAAGGCCAGCGCGGTCTTTTCGGTGCCCGGGTTCTCCACCCGGCGGTCGCGGCGCATCAGGTCGCGGCGCAGATCCCAGTAATCCTGATTGGTGGGATCTGCCAGCAGTTTTTCGGCGTTTTCCACCGGCATGGGCTTGAAGAAGTAGTAGCCCTGCGAGTACAGGCAGTCTGCCGCCTGCAGCATGGACACCTGCTCCGGGGTCTCCACACCCTCGGCGATGATGGGCAGGTTCAGCCGGTGTGCCATATCCACCACCGACTCCACGATCTGCACGCCCTTGCTGCGGTTCTCCTGATTCATGTCGATGAGCTTCATGTCCAGCTTGATGGCATCGACGTTGGTATCCTTGAGCATATTCAGCGAGGAATACCCGCTGCCGAAGTCGTCCATCATCACCGAGAAGCCCTTGCGGTGCAGGCCCTGAATGGCGCTTTCCACCATCTGGGTGTCCTCGGCTACCATGGTCTCGGTGATCTCGGCCAGCAGGAGCTTTGGCTCCAGCTTATATTTTTCCACCAGATCCGCAAAGATCTGCGGCACATCCAGGTTCAGGATATCCTGCACCGAAACGTTTACCGATACCGGCACAAGGTTGCTGCCGCTTTCCTGCCACTTCTGCAAAGTCTGGCAGACAGATTCCCAGATGTACTGGTCCAGCCTTGTTACAAGGCCGGTGCGCTCCAGCAGCGGCATGAACTCGGCAGGGGGAACACAGCCCCGGGTGGGGTGGTTCCAGCGCACCAGTGCCTCCATGCCCACGATGGCGCGGGTGATGCTGTTGCACTTGGGCTGCAAAAAGAAGCAGAATTCGTGGTTATCCAGTGCGCGCTCCAGCTCGCCCAGCAGCTGCTGCTGTTCTTTCAGCTCGTTGAGCATGGTGGGCTCAAAGCGGTGCAGGTAGCCGCTGTCGGTCGTTACACCGGCGATCTGCGCGTAGTTGCACAGGGTGGCGGCATCTGCACCGGGGTTTGCCTGCACAGGGCACACGCCCATTACCATAAAGAAGGTGACATCCTGCCTTCCGGCAGCCATGCAGGCCTGCAGCGTGGCAAGCACGGCGGTCTGCTCGGCCTTTTCGTCCGGCAGGCACAGGAAAAAGTCATCGTTTCCAAAATAGCCCACAGGATAGCCGGTCTGCCTGCTGTAACCCAGCAGACAGTTTGCCACAGTTTCCAGCAGAGCATCGCCCTTTTCGGTGCCGTAAAGCTCGTTATAAAGCTTGAAGTGCTGGATATCCACAGCGGCAACAGCCCATTCTGTTCCCTGATGCGCGGTCAGGAATGTATGCAGGGCCTGTAAAAATGCGTCCTTGCGGTCGATCCGCCCCAACGCAGCAGATGCCGGTGCGGCGGCATCTGTTTTGGTCTTTCGTTCCTCTGACATAACGATTCCTCACAATTTGGATAGTTTCAATACGGATAAGCCGATTGCGGTCGGTTTGTATACTTTATAATCAGTATAACACGGTTTAAGTCGTTTTGAAATAGTTTTTTCACACTTTTTAACAACATTATTCGAGCGAAGTGCAACAAAAATGCCACACACGGCGGAGCCGGTGCGGCATTCGGGGTCATTTGGTATTCTTGTTGTCGTCCTTGTTTTCCTGTTCGGCGCGGCGCAGCATCTCCCGCAAGGCGGACAGGCTGCGCAGCTTGCTGCCGTGCCGGAGTTTCGGGTAGGCACGCAGCATACGGCGCGGGCCCACGATGCGGGGGGTGCGCAGCAGCTGCGTCTGCATTTCCTCGCTACGCTGCTGCAGCTCTGCGGCCAGCTGTTCCAATTGCAGCAGCTCGGCGGCGCGCTCGGCAGTGCCTTTGGCAGCAAGGCGGGCGGCGTTGGCAGCTTCGGCAGCGTTCAGGCGGGCGTCCTCGCTGGCGCGGCGGGCAGCTTCGCTGGCCTCAGCGGCCTTGGCGCGGATGGCAGCCATGGTCTCACGGGCAGAGGGGCGCTTTCCGGCAGCATCCCGCGCTTCGGCGGCGGCAAGCTTGAATTGCAGCCGTCCCTCGTCCAGCTTCTTGTCGGCGTTCAGGGTGGTGGTGCCCAGCAGCTGGGTCATGGCGTCGCTGACGGCGTGGATACTGTCGCCCAGCTGCTCCATGGTGTCCAGCGTATCAGCCAGTGCAGAGGCAGCAATGGCGGTAGCCACCACGTCCACCGCGTACACGGCGTACAAAAAGCACATGAGGATAACCCCCACAAAGGGCGGGATCAGGTCTACAAGGTCGGCCACCACCGGGTGCACGATGCGCATGACCACCAGCGTGCCCACGCCCCACAGCAGGCAGAATTCCAGACAGATATAGCCCCCGATATTAAAGGGAAAATCGCTGTAATCCCACCAGCGGGTGTGGTAAATCTTATACAGTGCCCAGCCGCCCACCAGTTCCAGCGCACTGGGCAGGATGACGCCGCCTATATACAGCAGCAGGATGCTGTGCTGCAAGGGCGTAAGGGCAAACAGCACGATGATCATGCCAAAGCCGTAGATGGGGCAGACCGGGCCGTTGAGGAAGCCCCGGTTCACCAGCTGACCGGTGGTGGCGGCGGCATAGATGACCTCCAGACACCAGCCTATGCAGGAATAGATCAGGAAATAGGCCAGAATATGGTACAGCGAAAAGCCGCATACCACGGTATCGGTAAGAAAGCTTACCATAGGCACCTCCGTTCTTCAGTTCTGTTTGGATACGATCTTATATTCGTCCCCCGGCTCAAAAAAGGGACAGGCAGCGGTATTATGCGCAAGATAGCGTGCCATCTCGTCCTCGTCCAGCGCAGCGCCCTGGGCGCAGTAATAGCTGCCGTATTCGTCCTGAACATTATTCAGGCACAGCTCACAGGGGTCAGACATTTCCTTCGCCTTCCTGCGTGGCGGCTTCGGCAGCGGCAGCTTCGCGTGCCATCCGCTTGAGCACCTTGGGGTCTACCCATGTCACGCTGTCGGCACCGGGCTTCTTGCGGGCAATGAGTGCCTTGATCTTGATGCCCATCTCGGTGAACATGCCCTCATGCTCGGTGCGGATATTCCACTCCGGCTCGTTCTCGTGCAAATCGTAGGTGATCCACTCGATGTCGTAGCCGGAAGCGGGGAAGTACTCCACGCTGTCCCGGAACAGATCATCGTCATCGGTCTTGAAGTAGATCTCGCCGCCGTCCTTCAGAAACTCGCGGTAGGCGATCAGCTGGCGCGGATAGGTAAGGCGGTGCTTGTGGGAGGAGTCGTTCTTGCTCCACGGGTTGCAGAAGTTGATATAGATGCGGCTGACCTCATCCTCCGGGGTGATGACGCCCTTGATGCGCTCGATATCGGTGCTCATGATCTTGACGTTGTCGATGGGGCGCCCCGCTGCCTGATAGGCGGCTTCGATCTTGCGCTTGGCAAGAATGAGCACCTTATCGGTGATGTCGATACCCAGATAGTTATTTTCCGGGTGGGCACAGGCCAGCTGAGAGATGAAGCCGCCCTTGCCGCAGCCCAACTCCAGAATAAAGGGCTGCTCCGGGCGGGCATACTGGCCGTGCCACTTGCCGCCCCAGATGAGGGGTTCGTGCACATGGAAATCCGCGGCCATCAGTTCGTCGTGGGCATAGGGTTTGAAACGCATTCTCATAGTTTGTTGTTCTCCTTCAAAAATCTCTCCACCTGCTCCGGGGTGGCGGCGCAGCTGCCCTGACAGATGCCGGGCTTGCCGCCGCCGCGTCCGTTCAGGGCGGCGTTCAGTGCTTTGGTCAGGGCGCGCACATCACCGTCCCGCCGGGCAAGGCAGTAGCCGGTGCCCTTTTCGGTGGGGGTCAGGGCGGCGCACAGGCCGGTGGTGGCTTCGGTCAGCCGGACAGCCAGCCGGTGCAGCCCGTCCGGGTCCAGCCCCGGCAGGGTGCGGATGGCGTCTGCATCGGGCGCGGTCAGCTGCGCAAGGGCGTCAAACAGCTGGCCGCACAGTCCGAAGTGTGTAAACTTGAGCGCGGTATACTCGTCGTATATGCGATGTACCGCCACAGCGGTCTGGTCGGCCTTGGCAGAGAGCAGCGCGCCGATATCCGCCTGACGGGCGCGCATGGCCTGTGCCGCCGTCAGCGCACGGGCACCGCACACCACGCTCAGCCGCACACCGCCCTTGTAGTTCTCGCTGGCAAGGATCTTGATCTGCCCCACCTGACCGGTGGTGCGGGTGTGGGTGCCGCAGCAGGCGCAGACGTCCGCGCCCGGGATGGTCACAATGCGCACCTGCCCCTCGATCTCCTTTTTGGAGCGGTAGACAAGGGCGGCAAGCTCCTCCCGGGTGGGGTAGCTGATGAGCACCGGCACATCCTGCCACACGATGCGGTTGGCGGCAAGCTCTGCCTGCCGCAGCCCCTCGGGGCTGATGGGCACGCTGGTGTCCATGCGCACGGCCTCGGTGCCCACATGGAAGCCCACATTCTCCGCCCCGAACATCTGGTGCAGGATGCCGGAAAGGATATGCTCGCCGGTGTGCTGCTGCATCTTGTCAAAGCGCCAGTCCCAGTCGATGCAGCCGGCAACGGCTGCGCCGGGCGCGGCGGCAGCGGGCAGGGCATCCACCGTATGCCAGATGACGCCCGCCTGCTCGTGGACGTCCGACACCCGCAGCACCGTGCCGTCCGGCAGGGTCAGAGTGCCCCGGTCGGCGGGCTGACCGCCGCCCTCCGGGTAGAACACCGTGCCGTCCAGCGCAATGCGCCCGCCGCCGGTCTTTTCGTCCGGCTCTGCGGCAAGGATGACGCTTTCGCATTCGGTGCGGAAAGCGTCCTGCTCAAAATATTTTTCTGTGCGCTGCATCGCGCGAGTACCTCCTGTATATAGAACGATTGAAAATGCCCTCCGCTTGCGCTCTGGGCATATTCAGCGGAAAATTATTTTTTATTTCGCGTTTGTCGCGCTCTGCGGAGCGCTCCAAACGCTATTTTCACGGAGAGGGGTCGTAACCCCAAACTGCATTTGCAGCGCCGCTTTCTACGAAAGCGCGGCGCTGCGGGCAAGCGCTTGCTCCCCCGAGAGGGCCGACTTCCCCCGGCCGGGGGAAGATGTCACCG
>OLNE01002883.1_pt1 | contig 10230 bp, 4 predicted proteins | sample 1672431 | NCBI WGS metagenome assembly OLNE01 (sample SAMEA3136685, study PRJEB25190) | human gut metagenome | reverse complement strand
CAGGAAAGACCACCCCATAACGTACACCTTTGGTACGATTTCCTACAATCAATTCTTCATCCTCTACAGAAATCTCTAATTCTTCTAATGCCACTTTTAAAGATAAAGCTCGTTTTTTAGGAATAGATAAATCTTCATTTTCTTGATAAACACGTGTAATGATGCGTGCTTGTTCAATAGAAGCATAACGTTGACTACTTAACATCTTTTCTTTTAAATCAGAAATTCTTTTTGATTGATATAAACAATTCATAACATGCCTCCTTTTATTGATTTTTATTATTACAAGGTCATTATAAGTTATAAAACAATAGTATTCAATAATTGTTTTATTGATTTTGCAATCGAATAGGGAAAACTTTCAATAAATTTTCCCTTTCACACCACCGTACGTACGGTTCCGTATACGGCGGTTTAATTAAATTTCAATTTATGTCTTATTAAATAATAATCAGAACAGCTAACCAATCCATTGTTGGTTAGCCTTTGTTTTGATATTGCCCTCACTACACATGTTTTGGTCGTTACAAACTGATAGTGGTCTCCCATGTATGCTGTTTGTCTTGCCAAATTATGGTTGACTCCTAATTTTCTTAACCAATGATATCTTCCGCTTGGTACTTTCCATTGTTTCCACAATATCACTCTTAATCTTGTTCGTAGGTGTGCATCTATTTTCATCATAACTCCTTGCATATCCCCAATGGCATAGTAATTTATCCATCCTCTAATCACTGGATTCAATTGTCCAACCCTTGTTTTAAAACTCATATTCTTTCTTCTACAAGTTAGCTGTTTTAGTTTTCTTTCAAAACTTTTAACTGAATCTTTGTGTGGTATACTTCTCCATGTTTTGGTTTGTTGCTTGTAATAGAACCCAAATCCTAGATATTTCAAATTATCCGGTTTGGTAATATGCGTCTTTGTCATATTGACCTTTAATCCTAATTTCTTTTCAATCCAGTTCGTGATTGTTCGCATTACTCTTTTGGCACTTGCTTCACTTTTGACCGCTATGACGCAATCGTCCGCATATCTTACAAAGTGAAGTCCTCTTGCTTCTAGTTCCTTGTCCAGTTCATTGAGCAGTATGTTTGAAAGTAACGGCGAAATATTTCCACCTTGCGGTGTCCCTTTGTTTGTTGCTTCATATCGTCCCTTTGACATCACTCCTGCTTGTAGATATTTCCTTATTAAGGATTCTACATCTCCATCATTGATAATATTATGCACATAGCTCATAAGTTTATCATGAGGCACATTGTCAAAGAACTTTTCTAGGTCTATATCGACTATCCAAATATAATCTTCATTTAAATAATCTAGAAGTTTGAGAATTGCCTTTTCACAACTTCGATTTGGTCTGAAACCATAACTGTAATCACTAAAATAAGGTTCGCATATTGGTTCTAATTTTTGCACCATCGCCTGTTGGATAATCCTATCCATAATAGTTGGTATGCCTAGTTTTCTAATCCCACCATTAGGCTTCGGTATTTCAACCCCTTTGACTGGTTGGGGCCGATAATTTCTTGTTTTAATTTGGCTTTTGATATTCTTCCAGTTTTGATTAACGTAATCTTTGATTTCTTCAACTGTTACACCATCTACTCCACTTGCCCCTTTATTAGAAATTACTTTCCTGTAAGCAAGGAGCATATTTTCCCTGGATAGAATTTCATTCAATAATTTAGACATAACTTGTGTGCTCTTCTCCTTTCCGCTTTCTAATACTAGGTTCTAGGTTCATATACATTTTGATTCAAATACGCTTCATCTACTTTGTACTGTCAAACACGTATTAGAAACATACATTCATTTTGCACTATTTAATCATTCAGGCCTTCAGTATACTGTCCATATCTACTATGCCGTCTGCTGACTTCTCACTATTCGTTGTTACTACTTTGTCGCTAGTGAGACCTCACGGGATAAGTCATACATCTTTCCTCGTTTACCCACTGGATTTACACATTAAGATTACGGTTGCCTTTTGGACTTTATTGTATTTAGCCAATTTATCCTCTTAATACGCCTCATTATCCAGTTCATGTTCTTTGGGCCACGATTTCGCTATTGCTTCCTCTCTCCCACACCTCACGATGTGAAACTTGCAAGTCGCTATATGATTCGTCGACAACTACGCTCATGAAGGACTTTCACCTTAGATGTAAGACATGCCCGTCATACTAAAAAAAGCAATCTTTCGATTGCTTAGTTAATTTTTACAATTGTATATCCATTTTCTTTGAATTTATCAACAATCATTTGAATATGCGCTTCACCATTTGTTTCACAAGTAACCCTTAATTCCACTTCTGAAAAACGTGCAAAGTTTTTAAATTGGTTATGTTCAACTCCAATAACATTTGCATTACATTGTGATAAAACATGTGCAACATATTCTAATTGTCCTGGAATATCAGGTAATTGTACAGAGAATGTTAAGATTCTACCCCTTGAAATAAGTCCTTTATTGATCATTGAAGAAATTGTCATTACATCCATATTTCCACCAGAAATAAGTGATACAACTTTTTTACGTTTACAATGTAATTTCTTTAATGCTGCAAGTGATAAAATACCAGATCCTTCAGCAATTAATTTATGTTTTTCAACAAGTATCAAGAACGCTTCCATTAGTTCATAATCACTTACCGTAACAATTTCATCAACATATTTTTTAATATACTCAAATGGTGTTTCTCCAATTTGTTTAACCGCTGTCCCATCAGCAATTGTACTTACTTCACTTAACTTAACAAGTTGATCATCTTCAACTGCCGCTAACGCACTTGCAGCTCCTTCTGGTTCAACCCCTACAATTTTAACAGATGGATTAATTTGTTTTGCTGCACAAGCAATACCAGAAATCAATCCTCCACCACCAATAGGTACAAGAATATAATCAACATCTGGAAGTTCTTCCATAATTTCTAAAGCAATTGTTCCTTGTCCTTCCATAACATCTTCATCATCAAAAGGATGAACAAAAGTATAACCTTCAGATTTTTGTAATTCTACTGCTTTTTCATAAGCTTCATCATAAGCTTCACCATATAAAACAACATCAGCTCCATGTGCTTTTGTTGCATCCACTTTAATTAAAGGTGTATGTGCTGGCATACAAATTGTTGCTTTGACCCCTAATTTTTTTGCTGCATAAGCTACACCTTGTGCATGATTTCCAGCCGAAGAAGCAATCAACCCTTTTTTCTTTGCTTCATCAAGTGCATTTTGTATATTATTTTGAAGCAGTTCCTTTGCCACTATTCCAGCATCCTGACCTTCGGTGATATCTTTTCTTCCCGCACTATATACAAGTGTTATTTGACTATACTTTAATATTTCCGAATTCATATTCAGTGAATATTTTTGATCATCTGAAGATCCCTTACAAATCCTCAAAAGATATCCCGGAATAATATTACTTTCAATTTCGCTACTATATATATTAAACACATTGTTTAATATATTTTTATCATCTTTAGAGAGCTCATAATTCAATATCTTTACATCTGGGCCAAGTACATCATCATTATCTAACGTTATGTTAGATGCCGTAACAGTGACTCTAATTGTAGAGCCTATTTCTGCCACTGTTCCAGGTTTCGGATCCTGCTTTGTTACAATGTCCGTTTTCTCACCTTCCTGTACTTTCTCAGCATCTGTTCTTTTTAATTTAAATCCGGCATCTTGGGCCGCTTTTTTTGCCTTTTCATATGTTGTCTGATTTGATACATTTGGTACAGGAGCCGTTTTTTCTGTATTCGCTGTGACCTTTTTCTTCTGTGTCATATTTGCTGTATTTTTCCCTTTGAAATGTCCAAATGCAATAAAACCGCCTACAGCAATACATAAAACAAGAACACATGGGAGAATGATACGCAGCATACCGCCGCTGCCAGAAGAAGATTCTGCTTTTTTCTCGTGTCTTGCCCCTTCTGTCTTTCTTCTTTCTGGTGCTTTTTTCTTCTGCACAGCCGCTGGTTCTTCTACTTTTTGCACTGGCCGTATGGAGACAAAAGACTTCATCAATTTTTCTACAGAGTTTATTCGGTTTTTGCTGTGAAGAGCAAGTCCATTCATCAAAATGGTATCCTGATTGGCTGTTACTTTTACTCTTCTTGAAAGGGGTGACTTTACCGTATCTTTTGTTATGCGGGATGCGCCGTCCTCTATTTCTGTTCCAGTAATCATCTCATACATAATGGTACAAATACTGTATACGTCCACCGAACCATCTATCTTCTCATGAAGATTGCGAATTTCCGGTGCCTGATATCTGCTGTTTTCCCCTATGGTTTCCATCGGCGCATCTACAAAGCTTCGGCTGTACCTTCCGCTGTCCATAAGGATAACTTCCCCGGAATCTACTAAAAAAATATTTCCCGGATGAATGTTTAAATGGAGGATTCCCTTCTGATGGAGCCTGTCCGTAATATCCATTACCGGCATCATCAAAGCTAATGTTTCTGTTATAGAGAAGCGCTTTTTCTCTGCGATTGCCGCTTCTAATGTCTTTCCATTTAAATATGGCATTACCATGTATGCCGTTGCATTTTCTGTAAATACATCCTGTACTGGAATAAGAAATGGTACGGAAACAGAGTGAAGGTCTTTGGCTTCTTTTAAGAACTGGGTAAGCCCTCTCTCATAAAAAGTCTTTTGTTCTCCACCCGCTCTGATTCCTATACGATTGCCCCCATCTACACGGCTGCAAAGCTGGGAAGGATAGTACTCTTTTACAATAACCTTTTCCTCCCGCTGCAGGTCGTAGGCGATATATGTAATCGTATACAGTCCGATTTTAAGAGCAAATCCCACTTCATATCTTTGTGCGAGAACGGTTCCTGGTCTTATCTGTGACGGATCAGGCGCTGTTTCTGCCTTTAGTCCACAATAGGGACAGACCGTATACTGGGTTTTTTGCTCATTCATACACCCCATGCATCTCTTTCCACTCATTTTTCTACCTCCGCGCTGTTGTATTTCCACTTCTGTCTCTAACACACTCTAGTTCACATATCCCCAATCCTCTAAGGAATCTCCACTATTTTTTGACCCGGACCCAGACGGCTCATGCTCATATCCCTTTGCTGGTTGGTTAGGAGAACTATACTTTTTAGATGATTTCGACTTTGAACTACTACTTGAGCCGCTTTTCTTCTTCGAGCTGCCTCCCGAACTTTTCGAAGATCTTTCCGTTGTCTTTTTCGGTTCTTTCTTTGCTCCCTTACTTACAACAAGATCAATCGTACTTCCCTCATCCACTTTTTTTCCGGCTTTGACACTCTGTTCTAAAACAATGCCCTCGCCGTATTCATCATTGTATTCAAAAGTAACCGTATGTTTTAATTTCTGCTGTTCTAAAAGAACTTTTGCTTCTTCTAAGCCTTTTTTCACAACATCTGGCACTTTCATCTGCTCTGGTCCATCACTGATTGTCAGTAAAATCTCTGTACCACCAGAAACTTTCTTTCCCTCTTCAATGGATTGTGCGCTAATCGTATTTTTCTTATAGGAAGTGCTGTATTCATGCTTACTGATTCCTATATAAATCTGCGATTTTTCTGCCTCTTTTAATGCAGCGTCAAATGTTTTTCCAATCAATTCCGGCATCGTATGGGATTCTTTTTTCTTTATATTCTTCCGGCCTGCCGAAAGAGACAGGGTAACCGTTGCTCCTTTTGCAATCTTATTGCCGGCTTTTTCGCTCTGCTCTACAACATACTCTGGAATAATATTACTTTCCTTACTTTCTGAAGTTACGGTCCGTATATTGTCTGCCTTTTCTATCTCGGCACATTTCTTTGAAGATATTCCAACATAATCCGGCATCTTTACTTTTTCATTTCCCGCGCTGACAATCACATAAATATTTTTATTATTTTCACCAACTTCTTTTCCTGCCGCCGGATCCTGGCTGAGAATCACTCCTTCTTTTTTATCCGAATTCTCCCGGTTTGTAATGACAATCTGAAGTTCGGATTCTTTTGCCGCATTCTCCGCCTTTTCAAGATCAACGCCGACATAATTGCCAACAACATATTTTTCTTCCTGCTTTTGCTGCTGTATAACTGCTGTATCTTTCTTTGGCTGCTGCATTCGCAGAAATGCTCCAATACAGAGAACACATATTCCTGCCGCAATCACAGGGGGAATCCATTTTTTCTGTGGTTTCTTCACTGGCTGCCCGGTTTCATTATCAATTCGCGGCACTTCTTCCTCGGAAAAAAGCTGCTTTTCAAATGCGTCCATCGTCTGCGTTCTACTGCTTATTTTGGTATTTAATGCGTTAAGCAGAGCATTCTCCTGACTTTTTATTATTGTGATTCCAAGTGCCGATGGCGCTTCTAACGTATCTTTTACCATACGGGTGATGGAGTCTTCCGGCACCTTGCCTGTAATCATTTTGTAGATGGTTGCCGCAAGACTGTATACGTCAGTCCATGATCCCTGGTCTTTGTAAAGCTGGTACTGCTCTGGCGGTGCATACCCCTGCTTTACGATTACACTGATACTTTTATTCTGTGCTAAAGCAGAATATCTTGCCGAACCAAAATCTAAAACTTTTAATTCGCCAGACTTTGTAATAAATATATTATCTGGTGTAATATCCCTGTGAATGAGGTTATTTTTATGAATTTCCTGCAAAGAACGAATGACTGGGCGTATCATCTTTAACGCTTCCTCTACCGGCATTATCTTTTTTTCTTTTAACATCTGTGCCAGGGTACATCCGTCCAAATACTCCATAACAAGATAAGCAGTATTATTCTCCTCGAAAATGGCAAATACATTCACCGTTCCGATAATATCATGAAGCTTCATCAGTTTGGCCGCTTCTTCTTTAAAGGATTTTAAACCATTTCTAAACTGCTTTTTCCTGTCTCCTGTAAAAATCGTAATCTCTTCAGTCCCATTCATTCTTGAGGCACATTCTCTTGGAAAATACTCTTTAATGGCTACCTTTCTTTGAAGAACCTGATCCCATGCAATATAGGTTACTCCAAAACCGCCAAATCCAAGTACCCTACCTACTAAATACTTTTTATCAAGTACTGTTCCAGGCTCTAAATGGTACATTTCTTCCGGCATTGTTCCGTTAATATAACCACAGTATGGACAGATATCATCAAATGCTTCATAGATTTCCATACAGCCCATACATTGCGTGATTCTTTTGTTCCCCTCTACTTCTTTCTGCATTCATTCCTCACTTATTCTGCTGGTTTATTTACTTTTTCCCAGCTTAAATACGTTCTCCTCATTTCCAATAATAATGGTAGTTCCTGCATTAAGCCATGTCTGTTTTTTACGCTCTAATCTCGTTCCATCTGGCAAATATACTCCATTAGAAGAATAATCTACGACTCTGTACTGATCGCGTTTTGAATCATAATCGATAATGCAGTGATGTCTGCTTATTTTAACACTATTTAAAATAAGATCATTATTTTCCTGACTTCTTCCGATACGGATCTTCATGCCTTCTTCTAACGGTATTACCGCACCAGTGTATTCTCCACGAACACCTTCTAAATAACCTTTTTTCGGTTTAGATGCACTGGCTTTTACGGCAGAATGGATTGAAGTACCCTTTCCTGATGTAACATTTGGCTTCTTTACCGGTGGCTTTTCTCTTCTTTGTGGTTCTGGCTGTATTGTTGGCTGCTGGAACTTTGGAGAAACAGGTTTACGTCTCTGTGCATCCTGCTGTCTCTTTTCCTGCTGTCTTTGTTCTTCTGCTTTTGCTGCTGCCTTTTTCTTTAATGCAATAATGACACATAAAATAACAAGAAGAATGGCTACACCGATTCCGGCAAAAAGAATGATCTTCTTATTTGCTTCAAAGAAGCTCTTTTTTACTTCCTTTGCCGTCTGATAATAGTATACATCATTTTTATTGCCATTTTGTTTTACAACAGTAATGCCGCTATTGCAATAGCTTGCATTTAAAAGTTCGTCTTTGCTAAACTCTCCAAATTCTACAACGGTTTTCCCATCTTTATCTATCACACCATACTTGTCATCTTCGTTTTGTAAAAGGACAAAATCATTTCCAACAAACTTTACATCTTTCCATGTACCTTTTATAACATCTTCTTTTATAAGGCTGTATAATTTAAAACAATCCTTCTTTTCATTTTCAAACTTAAGAAATGAAGTCTGTCCTTCTTTTTTGATATCCTGATTCTTCTCTTTTTCAAGTTCACTTTCTGTCATAGTTCCTGACTTTAAGCTGTCGGTATTTTCCTTATAGTCTGCAACCTCAATATCGTTTTTATTGATAGCCTTTCCTGATGTGTCTATGATCTTAATGTTATTATCCATATCTACCGCAAAGGCTTTTCCATCCCTAAACTCGCCAATGCTCTTATATTTTGATGTGCTTTGTCCGTCTTCAATGTTATAAATAACTTTGAATCCATCATCCATCTGCATATCTGCTATGATATTTTTATCGGATACCGCTTTAATCAGTTTAAGACTTCCCTTTACTGTACTGTCTTTATCCTTTACCCATTCTTCCTCTGGAAGAATATCCTGTGTCTTTTCATCTTTTTCATACACTTCAATATTCTGGTCTGTCTCTAAATTACCTGTCAGCTGTGTTGTATACCTTTGTACTGCATAGTGGGTATCTCCAACCTTTACGGCAAGACTATTTTTCTTCTTATCTAAAAGACTGTTTTCTTCTAACTTTACTAAGGTATTATCCTTCTCATTACGAATGTCTTCTTTCCCCCAGAAAACAGTATCTGAAATAACAGAATAACTTCCAGAACCTGTAAGCTGTTTCTTTTGTTCCTTTCCCTTTAAATCATAGAGATATGTTGTATTTCCGTTATATCCGGCTGCAATGGTATTTCCATTACTGTATTCGGATACTTTTTCAAAATTTAAAGGAACTAATGGATTCTCATCATAATCTACAATTCCCCAGTTTTTGTTTTGCTTTACCTTTATGTACTGATACTGCATGGTATCTTTCGGAAACTCCATCTCACTGTAGTCAAAACCAACCGCTTTTTCCCCTTCACGATCAAGCAGACCGTACTCTCCTTTTTGATTTTTCGCGATAAAATATCCGTTTGCTCCGGCAACCACCTGATATTCTGTCTCAAAATCATACTTTTTCTCTGCCTGAACATTGAGCTGGCTTGTACACATCACTGCTGTAAGAAGAAATACTCCCACTTTCTTACATAAACTAAATCTTTTTCTCATATTTTTTCCCCTCGTGTCTGTTACTTTGTTTCTATTTTAAAATAATTAAAGATTATTTCAAATATTTTTATTCATATTTTTTTATCAAGTCGATATTTTTCTTTTCTATCTGGCTAAGCTCATTCTTTTCATCAAAATCAGATGGCTCAATTGTTCCTGAATACCAGCTTTTTTTATCAAAATAGATTTGGAGATCTGCACTGTCAAACTTTCTGTGATGACGGGCATAAATCTCATTCCTTGCTATCCTTAACTTACCTTTAGATAGTCCGCTAAGATCAGAATCTGTAAGTTCCCTGATACTGCTATCTGAAATAATATACCCATCATCTGTACTGGATGTTCCTGAGGATGTACTTGCTGTCAGTGTTCCATCTTCTGCTTTCTTTAAGAGCTCTACATTGGCCTTCTCATACTCATTAAAAACATCCTCATCAAAATCGGATGGTGCGACGGTTCCATGATACCACTGCTGCGAATCAAAATATGCCTGGATTTTCTGATTATCAAACTTTCTATTATGGCGGGCATAAATCTCATTCTTCGCAAGCTTTGTATCCCATGCACTTAATCTAAGTACTTCTTCTTTTGTAAGTTTCCTGGAATTACTATCTGAGAAAATAAACGTATTGTCCATTGCGGCTGTTGTCGTGTTCTGACTTTGTGTTGCAGCTGTTGTTGCTACAGTTGCCTGTGTTGTTGCGGCTGTTGTAGCCTGTGTCTCCTCTGTCGCTGCCTGCGTTGTTGCTTCTGCTACTGCCTGGGTGGAACTTTTCGTGCTGTTATTGTCCTTTTGAGAGCTACTCTTTTTTCCACTAACCACAAATAAAATAACAACAAACACAATGGCTGCTACTGCGATAAGAAGGGCAATAATTACTTCTTTTGTCAGTCCCCCACGATTTTTCCTTCCCGGATCCCCCTGATAGCCTCCGCCCATATTAGGATTCCACTGACTGTTTGGATTCATATTGTTCCAGTTTTGCTGGGAATTAT